>Ga0335076_10002416_pt1 | contig 18575 bp, 21 predicted proteins | sample Lox_Sample_25_FD_206717 | JGI IMG/M metagenome (GOLD analysis project Ga0335076, IMG submission 206717) | Soil microbial communities from Loxahatchee National Wildlife Refuge, Florida, United States - Lox_Sample_2.5 | ecosystem: Environmental > Terrestrial > Soil > Wetlands | place: USA... | reverse complement strand
GTGCATGGACCCACCGGCTTTATTTCGGCGGGATGGTAATTCCGAAATGTCATCTCCACACCGCCTTGGGCACGATCATTTAAAAACCGAGGCTACCCTACGTGAATCGTACGTATTGAGTTTGACTGCTGAAAAGCAGCATTTTGGCAGTGGCGAAGGGTCAACATCGACGGAGGGCGCTAAGAAATATCATTTGATATAACATGGCAATTTCGCGAGCCGCACTGAGTTCCTCATGAGCGATGGAGGCCAAACCCAGATACATTGAACGAACAGTAGTTGAGGTAAACAAGGAAATGAAATAAATTAATGCGATCCCCAATCTAAAGCCAATTTTTAAGAGATTAACACCGAGGCTACCAAGCCCTTTTCATTATGAATGTCGTCGTTAAATTACTCGCTTTTAATCTCCATTTTCGAGTCGTCTAATGCTGATACGTTTGACCACTCAACCTTAGCAGAATGCTCCCTCTTCACCCGTTTCCTCTTCCCCTCGAGTTTTGCATTATTTTCTTTTCCCGGTGAAGATACAGTCTTCGATGATTTATGAGAATGCAATTTCACTGGCTTCCAGTGGTACTGCTTGTAAGTCTGCGTTTTCCGAGCAAGGGTACCTGAGAATGCTTAAGGCGACAAGATCTCGTGGGCCGCGCAAATTGAATGTACCTTTCCCTTCTGGCTTGGTTTGCATCCTCTGCCGTTAACGAAAAATCCTGTGGGGATTGGACTTTCTGGGATGTAATAATACTCATCACTCAATTCCTTTCCAGCAGCATCTTTTCCACTACGGTGGACGATCCCGATGCATGGTGTTGATACAAGCACATTCTTGATTAGAGACAGCTCGACGTTAGGCATGCGATGGGCGAGATCGGCAGTAAGTCGGGGAAGGGGAGTCGGCTTGACTTCTGCGAAAATGATGGTGGTCAACAGAGCATCAAGAATGTCTACAGTCGTTGCATGTCGAATCGAGGTATGTTGGCTGAGAGGAGAAGACAGAGGAACAGATAGACAGTCGGGAGGTGGCGATAGCGAAGACCTAGCCGGTGACAACGAGTCATGGTAAATTTCGATGTCCCCGGACACGGGCGGAGACGACGATTGTGTGAATTGTTCAGGGATAGGCGACTCAAATCGGTCCTCTAAATCGATAGTTTGAGCCTTCTTCTCAGGTTCCGCAAATGCTGTTTTGGTGATCGGTGGTGACAGTTGCGGGGATGATGAGTTGGAGGATCTAACCACTGACTCAGGGGCCTCAATGATGACGACGTATCCGCCGATGGTGAGTTTCACCTCCTCGCCCTCAGGGAAGCTCAATTCCTCATACCGCTCAAGTTTTCTCGACTCATATGTTGTCGTAACGATGATAGGATTGACCCCTCGACACAGCACCGAGACTTCCCGAGACTCAGCCAGACACATAACTACAACATGAACTCGCGAAATTTGCAAATTCAGCCAAGGTGGAGGGATTGGATGTGTGCATTGCACGGACGAACGCCCAATGGAAATCACATCGGTCCCAGCCCCGAGACGAATAATGGGAATTGATGATAATGGACGACGAGAAGAGCGTGGGGGCGAGGAAAACCCAATTTGTGACGACGGATCAGGAGTTAAATACGCGTGTCTCGCGTTGTCAAAATCATCGTCCACGGCTACCCCAGTTAGATAATCGAAGTCATGGGGTATGCACCAGCCGAACCTCCCCACGATCGTTTCCTGTCATTCTGAACGAAAAGGACTCGTTTCTCGGGATCATTCTGGGATTGATGGAAATAATCGAATTTGGAGGTTGGAAGCATCGGTGATGAAAGTAGTTGAGGGGAGGGTAAGAGTGGAGCTCTGTTCTCCATCTTCGCAAGACAATTCTGTTTTTTCGGATGGTCTAAGGCAAGTGGGAAGGATTGGAGTGACTGTGTCTGCTGGGGCATCAGACGGTTAGGGACAGGGGGGACTGAAGTTGACGGGGGCTGTGCTGTGCAACGACACGCCCAATCGCGACAACATACAACGCGTGTCACATGATACCACACGACGCAAGTCGGCGCTCCCGGAGTGCTGTTATTTAACAAGTATTTGACTCCCGACTTCTAAACGGCGTAAACGCTAAACCTTCCGTCCCACGCTGCATGACACGGACATGTCTGCTCTGGACGAGGAAAAGGATCGGGATCTGTTCAGACAATTCAAATTCGAGAGCATACTCAATGAAAGCATAACTTGTTCTCTCAGTTACCCGCTAATCCAAGATCCGCTCATGAAAATTGCATCTGTGCTTGGCAGCATTCAAGGGCAGCCTGCCATTCTGATTATCGAGAAAACAGCATTCGGAGAGAACGTATCCTCCATAACGAAGGAAGGCGAGTCGCCGGTCTTGAAATTACTACAACACAATGACATATATCGGTGGTACCTGGCGTCGTTGTCACAAGAATCCCTGTCGATTAAAGCCACCATCATTTATCCTGCAACTGAAGTTCACATTCGAAAGCACCAGAAGCAGAAGCGGCACATTGTCAAGGAGACACCGGAAATATACAAAGAACATGTTGAAAAGTACATCGAAACGATGAAAGGGAGTCGAATACAATGGTAGCATGCATTCCGCTCATTCATGCTGAGAGAAGGGTGTATAACATTCTTGAACATAAAGCCGAGACCGAGAAAATAATCTATGAAGATACTGATCCGGAGAATGGATTTATTCTATCTCCCGACTTGTCGTGGGTTTCTTGCGACGTTGCTGACTGGATCAGAAAATGGGATGGATCTACCATGTCGTCCTTGTATCTGCTAGCAATCTTGCATCGGCGTGACCTGAGTTCAATCCGTGATCTCAACGAATCGCATATCCAGCTCCTCCGAAGCATTCAAACCAAAATAATCCAACAGACAGTAGCAAAATGGCCGGAAGTAGCCGCTGACCAACTTCGATTATATTTTCACTGTAGCGCGATTCCGCGAGGGGGCTTCTGACATTAGACCATCCTTCATACTATCATATGCATATTCACATCGTCCATACCGACTTTCAAGGAAGCGAGGGAATGTCTGTGGGAAAGGCTTGGCTAGTAGACGATGTTATAGAACAACTCTCATACCTCGGTCCGGAGGGATTTAAACAGAAAACCATCACCTTTATCATCGGCGAGGAAAGCGATCTTTGGCGACAAGTCTACAGTAAATTAAACAACCTCCGCCCATAGTCTAATTAAATATCCAACCTACACGCCATCCCACCCTTCAATAATGGTGTCTAGGGGTATCAATGCAGGGTTCCTTTCCGAAACAGATGAGGATAAATCACCGCCAACTCCTCTAAATCTCGGATCTGTTTTATCCCCTCCATCGGTGGCGGAACTTCATCCTCTGGGAACAACAAGTGGCAAATCTCTGGCCATCCAAATTCATTCGCTCCAATACAATTAACTAGTCATCAGTATGACGAACGCGAGGAGGGTGAGAGGTGTACCCTGTGAATCATCAACGAAGAAACATTTTTGTTTATCGCTTACGCCAGCTTCCATCATTGCCTTATAATACATCTCGGCTTTTGGTTTACAAATGAGGATTTCTTGTCCATAATCGCAATACGTAACACCTAAAGGAGTCAGCGGGTTGGCAAATAAAGCAGGGGGGCATACCATCGAAAAATCGCTCAATATCTAATAATTTCAATACTCGATTCGCATGCGTGATATAAGCATTTGTCAAAATCCACGTCTTGACTTTCGTCCGATCAATCCTCGACAATAAATTCGTAAGGGCTGCTGAAGGGTTTAACACGGTATCAAGCTCGAGAGTATCATCAACCTGCCGATTGTATTCCAGGGGGTCTGCCCAGAAAAGTCAGAACCGCGCCAAAAACAACGAGAGGGAGTTGAAACCTATTTTATGATGACGTACTAGCCCCTCTAGGGCGAGGCCATAGGACCGATAATACTCTTGATGTAGTTTATTAGCTTCTTCGTCCGAGAGTTCCAAATGAGTCTTGAAATATTGATGGATTTTAACCACCATCATGTCGTGGATTTTGATCGATTTCGGATAAAGACAGTTGTCTAGATGTACGCGTTAGTTTGATAGAACATCGGGGAGCGTATCAAAGAAGAAAACGGCTTTGTCATCCTTGACAGAGGGGCAGACAAACTCCTTGGGACTCATGGCGGGCGACGGTGATCGAAGGCGAAATTCCGTTAGGTTTTCGCCGATCCTTGTTAAGAAGACAATTTTGATTGAACAACTACACTATCACTATCGTCTTTTGTACAGATTCCGCCAACCGAATCCATCTCTTTTTCTTTCCATGCAATTAAGAAGCAGGTTCAATAAATATATAAAACGCAAACAAAGTAAAAGAAATAGGAATGTAAAGTTACACCGGCTCCCCTCTGTCCCACCAAGTTAATAAGCCTCACCGAGAATCGAAATTCGCGAGTTGTCGAGATATCACGCGAGATATCACCGTTTCGGTGGTTTTGCAGGGAAATAACCTCGCAAGAATGATGTTGGGCGCTTCCTCACCGTTTCCCCGACGAAAAAGTCCAAGGAGGGAGTCCGAAAGAATCATTGGGCAACTGGAATAAAAAAAAAAACGGGCGCGAAAAGAGAGACATCAGAACAGAAAAAAATAATAAAAATAAAAATAAAAATAAAAAACAGAAAAGAAAGACACACATGAATCCCAGTCAATACCTTCCTCCTCTTTTACCAACTCCCCTGCCACGGAAAGAGCCTCTATTTCCTGGACCAGATGGAGCTGGAGGGGGCGGGGAGTACCCTCGCGCCGACGGCGGTAGTGGAGGTGGATCTCTTATTTCCTCTCTGTCACGAACGTCGCTATACTGCCTGTATCGAACATCATACGGATCCGGTGGTAGCTGCGGCCCCCCTCGAGGAGGTGGGGCGTAATCCCGTTCATAATCCATTGGCAGTGGTGGTGGTGGCGTGTAATCTACTGGTGGGGGGGGACGATGGTAGTAATCATCATAATCTCTGGGATCGCGGAACGGTGGCGGAGTTCTAGATGGTGGAGGATAGGATATATCCCGCGGCGGTGGCGGACCATATGGGTTGTGTGGGGAAGGATAGTCGTAATAAGATCGCCGCGGTGGGTAATCTCGTAGGAAAGGTGTCCGTGGAGGTGGTGAGCGATACCGCGGCGGCGAACGACTTCTGGGATGAATGGGAGACCGCGGTCGCGGACGATATTCTTCATAGTACTCACGCGGGGGATAATCACGATAATACGGATCTTCAAGGTCCCGACGAGGTGGTGGAGGCCCTTGGGGTGGATAACGTGGCGGCGGTGAAACGGGGCGGTGTAGTGGAGGTGGTGGAGGCGGCGAATACCTAAATCTGTCTCCGAGGATCGGGGGACCACCAGGGGGTGGGGGTGGTGATGGTGAACCACTTGGCCTATACCCTCGACGAGTAGCATCCCAATTTTCTCTTCTGTACCCTTCTTCGGGGATTACTGGGCGAGCGGTTCGATATTCAAATGGCGGACGACGTGGGTGAGCCGATGGCAGAGGTGGTGGTGAACGAGAGCGGTCGCGGTAGGATATATGAGATGGGGGACTGACGGCTCTCGTGGTCATCGCCGGGGGCAGCTGCGAGTCTCTACGTAGAGCTTCTCTCGACGGAGGAGGTTCTTTATTAGGGGCCTCTCGCGGATAAGGGGGGTTATTGTTTGGGTAGGGAGACGGTCGTCGAATATGATCATGTTGGGGAGGGGCTCCTCCCCTCCCGTTCAAACTATTGGTTCGACTAGGCGGTTGGGCGTTTGGAGATGTAGGCTGACGACGTGGTGGCGAAGCCGGTCGTCGCGGGGGATTCGAGGGTTCCACATTCGTAGACCCCGGTTTGTTATGAGATTGTTGAAATGACTGACGTATATTATTCAGATTGTTATCTGAGTCGGTCGCAGGGGCTGGTGCTGTCGCAGCGACCGTCAACGTCAAGCCAGGCGGGATCTTCGGTATCGACTCGGCCGAGATGGTCCGACTTACGGGTTCCGATTGAGCAGGAGGTCTATCAAAGCGAGAAGGCGGGGTAGGCGGAGGTGCACGAGGGCGCGATTGGGGCTGTACTTGAAAGGGCGGCATCGGGGAATCGGCCAGTTGAGGCTGTACTTGAAATGGCGGCATTGCAGGTTGAGATGCTTTCTGTTGAGTCATTAAAGTCGGCATTTGAGAGGGTTGTAAAGTCGCAGGCGCGGGAGCAGCCGCAGGTAAATTAAACGCCGGTAGTGCAGGGGCTAGTTTTCGGTCTACAGATTAGCATTCCGTGCAGTTGTAACCAGAGCTGGAGGCTCAGCAGCCTGATTGAGCAGACCTTGGTTCATAGGCAAACGACTTGTAGGAGTCTGCGTCAAGGGCATTTGCGTCGGAGGGCCCTGATTTGGTTGGGCGGGTGGCGGAGGGACTCCCGGCGTCGGAGTCGGATACTGAGGGAGTTGCTGGTAGGGAGACTGGTAATAAGGACCGTTTAATGTGCCGTATGGATTGAAGTTCTGAGGGTGGGTAAATTGTTGTTGGGCCTGGAGCGGTACTTGTCTTTGTTGCGGCTGCAGAGCTAATAAATAGGGGTTGGGAGTAGTCCACGGCCCTCCCGGCGGGTTGTACGGAAGCGGAGTAACGGTCGGATGCGTTGGGGGAACAACAACATTCGCCATCAGCGGAGGGGCGGGAACACTATTCATGCTGACAGGGGGTGGAGGAGGTGGTCCCAACGCGAGCGGAGCATCCATCGCGGTCTGTTCAACAGGCGACTCAAATTTCACCTCCCCTTCCTCCGCACTCGTTGCCTTCGTCGGGGAATCGACCGTCGTCTGCGCTGATGTCTGTGAAGAATTCGCTGCTTTGGTGGCCGCTTCAGCCTTTGCCTTCGCCTCCCTATTGGCTTTTGCCCTCTCCAATTTCTCGCGCAAACTCAATTCATGAGCCTTGAAATCCACTGCCAGTGCTAACGGCGTCTGCACAACACCTCCCTCTCCAGCGCCCTCTTTGGTCATGGGCTCCTGGGGCGTCGAAGTGGCACTCTTTTCCATCTTTGCCTTTATACTGTGAAGGAGTTGGATTTGCTCTGCCCGATTAAAATAGTCTGTTGCTGCTGGCCGAGGAGGACGAGTATATGAGGCCATTTTCCTGAGTTCCTCGGTCGCAAGAAGCACCGGATTACCTTTGCTAAAATGAACGCAAGTCAAACCCGTCTAGGGGTCCGGAGGAATAAAGTTTGCTCGGGTGACGTATTCCCCCGGTCGCTATTATGGCGATAATTTTATCATTCCTTGCGGAGACTCAAGCGACTCCAGAGGCCTTTGACATTAGCGGGTTGTCATCAGCGAAAAAGGGGGCAAAGGAGGCTTCCCTTCACTGACTTGAGAGCTGTGAAATCCGCTCTTCGGCTCGAACGATCAAATTTTCGTCTTACATTCGGATAGTCAAGATCGAAACTTTCGGCTTGACGTATGGCAGCATGCGAATTTAAACGAGTTTTAACAGTTTTTCATGTGCCGAAGCAGGAAATGTATTTCTATAGCAATGCTCCATACATTTCTTCCGAAGGTGTTGCCCTAATTACATTGCCGTCAGTGGCCAGCGAATTCGCCAGTCCCCTTGGTACGAGCCACAAATACGCCAATGTTTTCAATCCCGACGAAAACTAAAGTTGGGCTGCGGAAATCACGAAAAGGCAATAGAACTTCAATAACTCGGCTTTACTGCAGTAAAATTCAATACAGCAGCCCGGCGTTTTCGGAATGCATCGCGATACTAAAAGCAAAATTAGCCTTGTGCAAGCGGAGATGGGCGGTGAGTTACCTTTCGTTTATTCCAAGCACCCCATAATAGAACAGCGGTGAAAACGACCCAATAGGCGGAGAACATGTAGAATCCGATGGGCACAATTCCGAAAGATATTCCAGGGAGGACGAAGCCTGCTGGTGAAGCTTGGGTCGCACCGGCTGAACTATAATAATTAGTCGGAAAAATCTCTTGGGATAGGCGACGTACGTAGAATTCGTTTGAGCAGCGTTGAAGGAGGGAGTGAAGAGGCCGTTGACGAACAGAACCATTGAACCAGTCATACTGAATGGCGTGAAAATTCCGGAGATATTCAAGCTCAGCGTTGCTGTGGTCGGGGTTAACAGTTGCTCCGCTGACTCACTGTATAAATTAGCATACCCTCTAAGTATGGTTGCAGTTACCTTTGAGTGATATCTCCAGAACGACACCTCTCTTCGTCAATAGATTCTGAATATCGGTCTCCCCCGGACTCCCGTTAATGGTCGCGTGAGGAAACTCAAAAAGCACATTGCTCCCCGTCGACCCGGCCACCACCGACGCCTGGACCATATTATTGACCTGAAATAGCCGTACTTCCGACAAGAATTCCCCGTTAGTCGGATTATACATGAGAACATTGTAACAGGGCACGACGCCCGCAGGGTTTATGATGGCGCTGGCATTGATCGCGTTCAGGCAGGCGGTGTTGGTGTCTGAGGTCCAGGCTGCGGGATTCATGGTAGAGATGGACATGATGGGTGTCGTCGTTGTTGAGGCCTCGACTTGCCGTTTGACAATACGGGTGGGAGGGATGTCGCTATCAACGACAGCAACTGTCGAGGGGAAATGAGGGTTATTGTGTGAGTCGGCGGGGAAGTAGAGGGCCGACGACGAGAGGGAGAGGAGGGCTAGGATTGTTATAAAGACGGCCTGCGTCCGCATCGTTTTCATCTTTGGTATATTTGTATTCGAGAAGTAATGGTGAATTGACGAAAAAGAAAGGAATTCGAACGTTGGAAAGAAGAGCGCCAAACAAAAAGAAGGGAACGACCACTGGAACCAGACAGCGGTCAGAAGAAGGGTGCGGTCGTCGCCAAGATTAGAAGATGGCGATGAAAAGCCGTCAAGGCCCCTCGACCGAAAGACGAATATAGTGAGATCTGGCCGAGAATCGCGCGAGGTCAACCGGCGACGATAATATAAGATACAGGTGAAGGCGAACGGAAGAGAGGGTGGCAAGACAACCTAGAATGATATTACATACTGAAAGGGGGCGGAAATTGTGTGTTAAACAGGGGCCCGAGGGGCGTGCACCCCAGCGAAACGCCGGAAAGTAGACCGCAGACCAGAGGGGGCCCGGGAATCACAAATTGCGGTGCCGTGATTGGTTCAAAACTTGATAAAGGGGCAGCGCGCGCTCACGTGATACGCCGTCATTGTCCATATTGGCGTCCGTGCATTCTAAAACGGAGGCTGTGTCTCACCCTGGCCGACTCGGGGCGTCAATTGTTTCAGGGACATGGTGCCAAGAACAGAGAGATGATTTCCTGCTCCATGTAATTATACGGTCATTTTGATAATATTAACCGAATCGTAGCACCGTATTAACGAAATTTGTCCATCGAATCGTATATAATAATCCTGGGGGGGAACTTAGGCGATCCCTTAAAACGGTTGTGAGACATGTAACCTATCCGGAGCAAGCACGGTCGAGATGTCGTACCTTTCAGCCGACAGACTACGATTTCGGGATTGTGGTCTGAATTGAAGGCAAAAAAAAAATCTTTGAACTCTTTGGCCTGCAGAAGCTCAGAGGCGCGCACAGACTGCCGACACTTAAAGTTCAATCACCATCTCTTGGCAAATTTTACGAGATTTGATTCTGAAAGAGGGTACCTTCAAAATGTTACCGAGAAGTCTCGGGTGGCCTGCCAGCTGGCACCGCAAAGCGAGCAGGGCTGAAGTCACGTCATGCGGGAGGACAAACAAAATTCCGGTGTGCATGATGCCACGGGTGAACCCGTTCATCTAGTCACGCCGTCATTGTCCCTTTGACCGAAATATCCTCGTTCACTTTAAAGGCAAACCATTTCCAATTCATAGGTTAAGTCGGATCTGCAAACAATATTTTGCGCGTGAATTCCGTCTCTATTGATCATACATCTCTCATTTCCATGTACCGAGGAATACAATCGAGGTTCCATACATACAGGTGACAGCCTCCTCACCCTACACCTCACCGAACGTTGCCCTGACCTCCGCTTAGGGCCTGTTGACTCTTTGTGTTTCTCACTCTCCTACTTAAACCTAAACTTGCTCTGTCTCTCGACGGGGCGGCGGTTGTAAGATTTGCAACCGTCCCCCGGAAATACTCTGGACCTGACAACCGCAGCCGACAAATCATAGCGCAGGAGCAAACGAAAAACTTCCTAATACACATGTACCCGAAAAAGAATAAAAATAGAACAAAAATCCAAGTCCGTTCAACAAATAACTCCCTTATTCCGAGGGCTGCCGAATTAGGTTTGCGTTGTAAGGAGCCAGGCCGAAAAAAGTACAGAAATGGCGTGAAATCAGAACCACGGTTCCAAGCTCGTGAAATAAAAGGGGGACTAGGGATATCCCGGACGAAAAATTCTCGCTCGAGATTATGAAAAGTCGGATTGATTGCGTCATCATGGGAAAAGTTCCCCCGGACAAATGGAATTCGAGAGGGGGGAATGAGGAAGAAGGTTTGGCCGCCTCCGGTGTATTTCGAGGTGGGACTAGTGCTGGAATTCGTGGTGAGATGATGGTAATGGGGACATGTCCACCATCTCAGACATTGGACGATGGGCGAGAAAGAAAGGGCGGCGAAAATGAAGACCGGGTGCTAGGGCATCGCGGTTATTGCGACGAGGTTTGGTTGAGCGTGTGGGTCACAGGACACCAGCATCTCGAAGGGCGTTTTGTAGGATTGTTTCTTTCACGGCGGCGAAGACTAGTCGAATGTTTCCTGTGTCCGTTGCTTGCGTTAAACTACCGCCCAGCGTGTGAGAATTCTGTCAAGGACAGGGGCGAGATTTGGGGGCGTACTGTGGATACACCATCATATCTGGTCGTTGCTTTTGCTGTGAAAATCGATAGAGGATATATTTCGCTGCCTTCCCTGCATCCGCACCACCTACCGAGTCAACATCTTCCAACCCACCAGACAGTAAAAAGAACCCAGAGTTATAACAACAAGGGGGAAAGGGGGAGAGAGGGACGGGGGAGCTACCCTCATAATCAGGATAATATTTACTCAGCGGCACCGTCATAATTTTCTTCTTAAAAATATCGATCTTATTTAAAAACAAAACAATACTCGTCCTCGTAAACCACGAACTGTTGACAATCGAACCAAACAGCGTCAGCGATTCTTCCATGCGATTGACGCTGTTGACTTCCAGGAGGACTTGATCGTATTCGGAGAGGGCGACGCAGAATATGATGCAGGTTACTGCTTCGAAACAGTGGATCCATTTTTTGCGTTCTGAGCGTTGGCCACCGACGTCGAACATACTACACAAACCGTCAATTTCCCCCGTCCGCCAAGAAGACACAAGCCCATACGAGAAAGGGAACGGGGGGAAGTACTGTATTGATAGATTTCCCATGTCGAAGCGAGTTTCGATAATCCCTGTCGTTGTAACTCGAGCTCGCAATATATCATCATTCGTTGGTAAATAGTCAGGTTGTCCTATTCGCTTCACATTCTCAAAGAAACTTCTCGTCAGTCACGCAAACAACAAAACACTGGATGTTTCGGGATTGCGGTACTATTCGGCTGAATCCATCAAGTAGAATTCACTTTGATGTTCGGCGAATAACCGCGGTGTATTCGCATCACGCCATACTACATCAATCGCTCGAAATATCTCTGCATCGGGGACACCATTTAAATCTGCATCCAACGTGAACGCTTCAATAAATTTCATTTCTGTCTACCCGCCGTTAGGAACTCGGAACGGAGGAAGGATTCGAGGGTACCAGGATTTCGGGGTTTGCGGGGAGAATGTCGAATTGTCGGAGGAATTGGACGAGGGGTTTGGCGGAATCGATTAGGTTTCGGTAGATGATGTTTCGGAATGTTAAGAGTTCTGTGTGATTGAATCCATCTTGATGTAATATCTTCATCTGCTTGACCACCTAACAGGTTTGTTAGTCCCTCCCGCCAAGGAAAAATGGAGATAAGAATACCGTTGACTTGCCCGATTCGCCCGAGCCTGCCCACTTGTCAGCATACAAGCGGGGGACATGAGGAGATTACCGAGTAACAGGATCTTGACTTCCTTTCGTAATCGTTTGTAGTCTTCGTCTATTCGGCGGTCGATGTCCTGCGTCCGCTGTCTCGCCTCAGCATCCTCCGGTGCCGGTGAAGAAAAACACCCGCCCATCTTGCTGCGTCCGAAATAGGCTGGGAATCCAGTTGTGCGTCTGTGCTTGCCTCTAGAAAATTACTTTCCCTGGGATCCTATAAGAACGCAATGGGGGATGTGGTCGTTTTCGGATCGATGTGCGGAGGAGGAAAGGGAGGCGAGGGAAGAGGCGGAGAGAGGAGAGGAGAAATGATGATCGCTTGATTCGATGACCCGGAATCTGCTGGGGAAATGACGCTCGCGGAAAGGGATGCCCGCCAATGGCAATCGTGGCGGTGGGGAGGGGATTGTTGGAAGAGAGGACAAGGTGAGGCGGGACGCCGATGTGGTTGAGGGACGATCCCGAGACGATGAAATCCTGCAACCGACGACTGATGGACCGCACTCGAATTTGGGATGTACGTCCGGGCGACAAACGAAGCCTGGATCTGCTGTGGCCGCCCTTCCCTTCCAAGGCGGGCGCCGTGGCAAAATATATCGCGGGCCTGTCAAGCACTGCTACCAAATACATAAATTGCTTGTCCAGCAAATGATGAGAGGGGAAGCGAGGCTGGACCAATATAACCGCAATAACGCCAATCAGAGAGGATGAGTTACCTGAATAACGAGCCGGCGATCTACACAGCTCCCAACCGTCGCCCAAACAGGGAAGCAACGCCCGTCCGCACACTCTTCGTTCTTTCCTCCGTGATTGTCGACGGGCGAACGTGGGGGCAGTTGGGACGAGGCGCAGGTGCGTCGGACGGGAGTGAAGCTGTGTGAGGGTGTGCCGAGACAAGAATAGCACGAGGATTTTAAGAACGGACCGGGGCGACTGTGGCGTCTGTCTCTCGTTTGGGGAATTCGATGATTGTTAAATCGCTTGATCCCGCTGTCCTTTCGACAACAATGGTTATGTCCCGTCGTACCGCGTAATGTGGGTGAAGGGGAAGGGGGAATTGGCGGGGGGAATTTGAATAGTGGTATTGAATAGGACTGCGGAGCAAAGAAACTTTTTTCCCCTGCGGGTCAAATTCCCAGATGAACAGCCCGTGAGGCAGTTTTACACACTAGCCCAAGCAAGGCACACAAACTGATTGTGGAGTTGCTGACTCTTCACAAGGTGCTCAGTTTACGGATTTAGCGGACCCTGGCGCGTCGACTCTCGGTCTGCGGTGTCGATGGGACAGATGATCCGAAACGGGGGTCTAACCAAAGCGGGATTTCGGTCAGGTGTTCCGGAATAAGGATCAGCTTTGCAAATTGTTTGCTAAGTTTAAGGGCTGCAGTGTGTGCAACATTTCCTGGGATCTCCCTAAAAGTTAGGATAGCGATCGGCGCTGCGGTTCTTTCACATTAAATCATATATAAGCACAAGCATGATCGACCTCCGTGTTTGCACAGGTTCAACCTTCTTTCTGTTTCGGCCTCCTTTGAATTCTTGACAGTTTCCCCCCTTTGGGTCCTCCAACGTCATACATTCGAAGTTTCTTTACCCTTCTCTAACTTCACCCCCCGCCGATCGCTCTTTGACTGACAAATTGATGTCGATCATTTTCAGAGTCGAGTGTGCCATCACCCGCGCCGCATGTGCTCTCTTGCCGTAATGCCCACCGCCGATCATCCCAAGATATTGTCTGGAAAGTGAGCCGAATTTCCGCGGAAGCGCAACAAGAGTTACTTTCCTGATTAGCAAGGGTTGACTCCGTCACTATTGATCGGTATTTGGCAATGGAAGTAAAGGTGGTCATTAGATTGGTCCGATGAATAGGGGATCCTGCCCACTTTTCACGACGTTCGATTTAATTGCGCATAGTAAATGTGGTGCGGTGGATCGGCTCGCTCGATCCCCTTTACCTCGCAAGCGCATTCAGGGGTACCGATCGCACGTGGCTAAAATTTTATGCGGGAGTCAAAGCGCTCGAACGAAAGTTGAAAATTGAGTTTATCGTAATTACATCATTCTAGGTGGGGGTATGGAATGCGTGGAGAGGGCTGTTTAGAGTACCCAGGGAGTGGGAGGCGTGTCGTAAGCCCACTTCCGTTGGGGAGATTTCGATTGGGATTTTCGGTTGTGACGATTGTCTCAAGGGGGCTTGTGATCCGGGCGATCGGCAGCGGGGACTTCCGTCACAGGCCGCATCTTTCCCATCCCATACGTCACTTCCCGAAGAGATCACAAAGAACTGGCGGGTATGGAATCGCTCTATCAACGATTTTGAATTTGATTTTCATTAACGTACACCACGACAGGGATATTGTCTCCTGGTGCCAACTTACGGGTCCCCTTCATTGAGTCATCTCAAGAAAAAGAGGTGCTGCCCTATGGTTCTATATCTTGAGATCATAATATACATCAACTGGTTTTTGTTTCCCGGGATAGAATCCAAATTAACACGGTGTATCAGATCTACGTCAGGATCTGGAGAGCTTCGTGTTAAAGATGGTTATTTCTGGTTTCAGATGTAGTGAAGTGCATGGCGCTACAAAGGTGGCATCCATGGAGAGATTATGGCAGGCAATGGATTCGGTCTCAGCATCGAAAATCAAGTCTCTCCGACAAAATCCGAAGCGGAAATCTATCATTCACTATCCCGGCATTATTGTGTACAGTTTTACTTTTTCCAATGACGGGGATTCGAGGTCCAGCCGTTGCTCATATTCGAAATATAAGGCATAACGCACGGGCAAAGGAAAAATAAGTTTCCCTGAAGACGAACGGTCTAGCCTCAGCCAAACACACAAGAAAGGCAGCCTTTGACCCTCGGAAAAGCCATTTCTTGAAAGAGCAAGATCTCACCTTCTGCACCAGTGGAGCAGACCGTCTCCTCCCCGCCACACCACGGATCGGGAATTCGATGGGCATCGTGTTGAATCCGGCCCATCAACGACGGGCAAGCCCATTGCCATTTCTTTTTTCAACACTCAAGGTAAGGAGGTCTTCCTTGCATACCCTCTTCAAGACTCCAGAGGCCTACCAGTTGCCTACCCAGGCTTCCCGTCCTCTCCATTCGGACAAAGCGCAGTGGTTCGCGGACTGGCGCCTCGCAGAGAATGAATGACGCCAACAGTTATTTACCAAAATTTATTAAATCAGAAGAAATCCGGGTCAAAGTCGCGGGTTATATTTTGGAGAATTGTGTTATTATGACGCTCGTGACACTGTGTTGCGATATCTTGACCCGGCAAGACGTGCGCTAGGTGTTGTGACGGTAAGTGTGCGTGCACCAAACTTTGAGTTCGATGATATCTTTAATGGGTACATGTCACCGGTTTCTGGTACATCTTGTTCTCCATTTGACGTTAATGTGCAGCAATACAAGATCTTCCACGAGAGGTGGAATCGATCTCGGATACACATTTTGGGTTGTGGGTGAGCTGAAGACTGGGGAAGGAAAGGGGAAAACCAATGCCAATCCGCTCACGAACCCGCGTCCTCCGCATCATTCCAGTTCAGCTGACAAAATGAACATGGTCGATTCGATCGATGGAATCGTCTTTGGATGTTAAGAGTCAAAAAGCGATAGTATCGCGGAATTGGCAAGTCTCTTTACATCGACCTATTCTAGGGGGACAAATCCATTCGGAATTTCATCATCAGGCGAGTTTCAATTGCGATTCAATTTCCCTCCAGGCATTAAATCTGCAGGGAAGTCGAACAATGACTCTCACGAAGTCGGACCTTAGACGGCATTCGATGGTTGAGATTTGTTCCCATTATTGACGGAAAGGAAATGAAATAGTCCACATTGATACTAAAAATCACCGTTGTACACTATTTCCAGATAACACCAAAGAAATACAAAGAACAAAAGCAAGATCCACGCTTTGATGAAAAATAATGTTTCCACACTCAAAAGTCCCAGATATCATATCATAGGATCATCGAACAAGCCCAAATCATCCAAAAACCCAAATCCATCGTCCAGTCCATCCAATCCCTCCATCATCTGTCCACCACCACCTGACCCTCCACCAACACTAGCACCAATCCCCCCGACACTAACCTGTCCCCTCATTCCTTCCATGCCACTAATAATCTCATCTAACGAAGGGAAATCCTCCATGTTAATTCCATTATTCCCATCCATAGCCCATCCCATTCCACTAGGCATATGCGTCCCTAACTGAACATTCTTGTCCGCAGGATCGCCAAGGGTAAATGACATACTACTCCCCTGAAACGTCGTCGGTCCAAAATACGGCGTCACCGGCAGGGACGTAGCACTTTGCGTCATCGCCTCCAGCACAGCACGTTCCTCTCCGAAATTTCTCCGTGCCTCGGGCGCGATTTCTGCTGTCGGCGGGTACAACAGCTGTGGCGTTTCCTCGACTTGGTAATTTGATTTAGGCGTTTGAATGACATCGGCGAGGATGGTGGCCGGGGATTCAGAGTGTTGACGTCCGCCTGTGATAAGTGAACCAGAATGCCGGGACGTGTTGGAACCGATTCCCGCCATGTTGCTGTAGAGGAATTGTTGATTGTCGTATTTATTAGGGATGTCGTCTCTGAAAGTTCCGTAGGTGACGGCGTTTGCGATCGTATCCTGAGTAACATTCCCACGGCGGTCGGTTGCGGAGTTCTGGTGGAGTTCGTAGTGTTCGCGAACTGCTTGGCACCATTCTTCCGTGACCGTCCTAAAACACACAATAGTCAGATACGTCCATAGAAAGGAGAAGGGGGGCGGAGGTGGTACCAATACTTCCGCATGATGGTCAGAATCCTCAAGTTGGTCGCCAAATGCCGTTTCGCGGTCCTCGACAACTCAGCATCCGGACTAAACGCATTAGCAACATGGAGCGTCGCCGTCGTATAAGCACAAAACCCCATAAACGGCACCAACAAAAGTGTATTCATCTCCTGCACATGCGCTAAAATCAAACTTATCGCATTCGCCGAAGCGTTACATTTTCTCGCACTCGTATTAATGAAATCGGGCGGGGCGTCCTGGTACATCCGTTGACCTTGCGGGGCACTCTTTAGAAGGAAAATCCAGCGATGGAGAAAGTAGAGGGAATGGCGGATGGTGATGTGGAGGAAGATCAGGGCATGAGCGCGGTTCTCGGCGATGGCGGCAGCGAGATTGGTCCTTGTATAAAGGTAGAGTTGCGGGAGGGAGGAATGCATGCAGTGGAGTTCGTTGTCGAGGCGGGCGAAATCGGATTTCGGATCCCAGGGGGGGAGAGAGTGATCTTGTGGGCCGTTGACATAAGATATTACTCGTCCCCAGGTAGAAATCATCCTGAAAAACAATTAGACTGTTTGAACAATGTTGGGTTTGGAGTCAGCGCACCGAATAAAGTAGGCTGTTGGATCCAGGGCACTGATTCGCATGCCGGGAATTTTGAGGATGCCACCGTGATATCCACCATTCAACATCTCCGTAGCAACAGGAATCTCGTTCAAAAACTCATAATTCGAGCAGGGTAATTGAATCTGAACATCCTTCTCTCTCAAAAAATGTGGCGCCTGAGCCGACGACGAAGAAGAAAACCGATCTACCAATTAATTCCAAGTGTTAACGGAATTGCTACCCATGATGAACGTAGCCCAAAAGACACGTCGACGAAGCTCACATTCCGTCCAGCTCTGTATAGACAATTTCGCTTCATCTTCAACATTGAGCCCCAACGCAATAGCCATGCGAATTGCGATACCAGCGAACATCCAAGCTCGTGCACTGCGAGATGAGCCGAATTCATGCAGGGCCAGGATGACGAAGGCTTGCACGTTGGAGAGGGTTGGACGGTCGAATTCGAGGGAGAGGAGTTTCCGGGCATTTGCCGCGTATTCGTCACCTGCCTGGGCCATTGGCTGTTTGCGGACCTGGGGGTGTCGGGAAAATCTACAATAGAAGTCAGACGAAGGTTGAGGGATGGAGGATGGACCTTGCGCTTACGGCACAAACGGCAAGGACGAGAGCTGGTGCGGCGGTTTCGTTTGCGATCTGTTTCATGAACGTTGGTTTGTGTAGGACGATATATGGAACATGGCAGTTTGCAAAGTACGTATCTGCGAGGTGCTCCTGGATATGCATAGGTGGCAGGGGTCTAAAATCAACCATGGCATACAAGAATTTAAATACATTCTGGGTTTATTCTCGATTTCCTCGTCATCGGTGCCATCCGCTCTACCCTCAAGGGGCATCGCCGCTGGAGGACTCTGGACCTTGGCCTGCGGGGAAAATTGCACAGGTTTATCCCACGCCTTTGCCTCGCCATCGGCCGTGCGCTTGGTCCCCCACGCAATCGGTGAGTGTTGTGGCGACGTATAATGTTCCCCGTCACTCAATAGATCGGTTTCGGTATCTGGAGGAGCCGTAAGAGATTTCCATATTTCCTCGGCAAACCCCTCTTGTTTGGGAGGCTGCAACCATTTCTCCATCTTGTCCAGTCGCTATAATGT
>Ga0335076_10002415_pt1 | contig 18575 bp, 16 predicted proteins | sample Lox_Sample_25_FD_206717 | JGI IMG/M metagenome (GOLD analysis project Ga0335076, IMG submission 206717) | Soil microbial communities from Loxahatchee National Wildlife Refuge, Florida, United States - Lox_Sample_2.5 | ecosystem: Environmental > Terrestrial > Soil > Wetlands | place: USA... | reverse complement strand
CAAATAAAGCCCCACCAACAATAGCGACCCAACCAGAAACGCGCGTGGGAAACTTCTTTGCGGATCCTTCACCTCGCCTGCGCTGTAGGTTCCGAACTGCCAGCCTTCATAGGCCCACAACACGGTGATCATCGCCAATCCGAATGCTGCGAACAGCGCTTGGCCGGATAGCGAAGATCCCATCGCTGCAGGAATTTCTGTGACATGCCGGCCCTTGACGAATCCAGCCGCCAGCAGCACCACGCCGAGCACCACGATGATGCCCACCTTGATCAGCGTCGTAACATTCTGCAAGTCCGAACTTTTTCGCGTCCCCCATATGTTCACAACTGTCACCACGGCAATCATTAAAATCGGTACGATCACTCGGCCCGCGTCCGATAGCGGAATTATTTCCGCCAAATAGGCCGTGAACGCGTGTGCCAGTGCGCCAATGGTGGCGCTGGCAATCACCAGCAATAGCGACCAACCGTACAGAAACGCGGGCAACCTTCCGAACGCATCGCGAATGTAACAATACAATCCACCCGCCTCTGGATTGGCCGCGGCCAATTCCGCGTAGGTCAGCGCGCCCATCAAGGACAGCACCCCGCCGAGTAGCCACACCAGCAGGGAATAGCCAACCGAGCCACCCACTTCGCGCAGGATCAACCCCGGCGTCAGAAAAATTCCTGAGCCGATCACCGAGCCTATAAATAAGTAAAGAAGATCGCGCTCGCGCAGGCTGCGCGCCAGTTGATACGAGGCATTCCCTCCAGGATTGTGTGTTTCGATTTTGGGCTCGAATTGGCTCACAAGGGGCTGGGCATGAAGCAAAGCACAAACACGACCAGCGCCAAGAACGCGCCAAACCGGCGGTTCGGGTCGAGCGGCACCGGATCATAAATGGGCGCCATCCGGAAAAATCTCAGCCCCAACAGAATTAACGCCCAGAGCAGCCAGCCACGCCACAGAAAAACGCCCAGTGCCACCAGCACCGCCGGAAGCAGCAGTGAAATCACTCGATGCGCGCGCGGGCTGATCGATCGCACGATATGCCCGCCATCCAACTGCCCCACCGGAAGCAAATTAAGCGCGGTCGCAAACAGCCCCACCCACGCGGCCCGTCCCACCGGATGAAGCAACAAGTCGGCCGCATGCGCATTCGGCTGCACCACCGCGGTCATCAGCTTCAAAATCAGCGGTACGCCAAACACGACGTCTGCATTTGGGTCCAGCGCTAACGATGGAACGATCCGCGCATGCAGCACTCCGTACGCCAGCGCTGGCAATGCAAAAACAAACCCTACCAATGGTCCGGACGCGCCCACATCAAACAACGCGCGAGACGAGCGAATCGACGAACGGATCAAAATAAACGCCCCAAATGTCCCGATCAGGGTCGGCGCTGGGATAAAAAACGGATAGCTGGAATGGATATGATGATGCCGGCATGCAAAGTAATGGCCCAATTCGTGCGCCAACAGGATCGTCAACAGCGTCACAGCAAACGGCATCCCGGACAGCAGCACTCCAGGCTGCCGGTAGGCTTGCGTAAACATGCGGAATAATGTGTCGAACGAAGCCGCCTGGCCATGCGCATAGGCTGCCGCAAAGTGGGCTCCTGCCAGCAGGGAAGTCAACAGCGTCAGCAAAAATAATCCGGTGGCGGTGAGCAGCGAACGAAGCGACGGATGGACGCGCGCCGCTTGATAATAGGCGGCAACATTCTGGCGGGTGGACCACGAAGAGGCTTGCGAATAAGCGGGAGCGCGCTGATCGGATTCCTGGCGATTCACAAGGATAGTTTAATTTATTTTGTCGCTGGAGCGGTCGTATCTTCCAGTCCCTGCAGTTCTTTCCCGGGTTTGAACCGCACCGCCTTGCCCGGCGGGATGCTCACTTCTTCTCCGGTTCGTGGGTTGCGGCCGATTCCGGTTTTCCGTGGTTTCACGCTAAACACCCCAAACTTGCGCAGCTCAATCCGCTGCCCGCGTCCCAACGCGTTCTTCAGTGATTCAAAGACGGTCTCCACGGCCTGTTCCGCCTTCGTGCGGCTGATATTGGTCTTTCCGACCACAGCATTTACGATGTCGAGCTTGATCACACCACCCTCCAGGATTCCGTGGCCCGATGCTAGAGGCTGCGCTCCAGGTTGTCAAGACGTGTTGCCTCATCTACACTGAACCTTTTGAGAGTACACGTTTTTCTCGTCAGGAGGAATGGATGTCCGTTAAGCCAGACAGCTGGATTCGCCGCATGGCGCTGCAACACAAGATGATTGAGCCGTTCACCGACCGGCAAATTCGCGAAGGGGTGATCAGCTACGGCGTGTCTTCTTATGGCTACGACATCCGCGTTGCCGACGAGTTCAAAATCTTCACCAACGTGAACACCACCATCGTCGATCCCAAACATTTCGATCCGCGTTCGCTGGTGGAATACAAAGGCGAGGCGTGTCTGATCCCGCCAAACTCGTTTGCGCTGGCGCGTTCTGTCGAATATTTCCGCATTCCGCGCAATGTGCTCACCATTTGCCTGGGAAAATCCACTTATGCGCGCTGCGGCATCATCGTGAACGTGACGCCCTTCGAGCCAGAGTGGGAAGGCTTTGTCACGCTCGAAATCAGCAACACTACGCCGCTGCCCGCGAAGATTTATGCCAACGAAGGCTTGTGCCAGGTGCTCTTCTTCGAAAGTGACGAGCCTTGCGAAGTCAGCTACAAAGACAAAAAAGGCAAATATCAATCGCAGGGCGGAATTGTCTTGCCGCGCCTCTAGTCCGCGCCGCATTCCATCAATTCAGGGGTTACCGGAACAGCTTGCTGGCGATTTCGGCTACGTGTTTGCCCTGGTAGCGGGCGATCTTTAGCTCGTTCTCGGTGGGCTGGCGCGAACCGTCAGCGCCGGCCATCGTGGTCGCCCCGTACGGAGTGCCTCCGGAGATCTCGCCCATATACGTCAAACCAGGCTCGCTATACGGCACACCAACGACAACCATGCCTTGGTGCAGCAGTGTGCTGTGGAAGCTGGTAATGGTGGTCTCCTGCCCGCCATGCTGCGTGCCAGTCGAAGCGAATACGCTGCCAACCTTGCCGACGAGCGCGCCCTTCATCCACAGTGGGCCGGTTTGATCCAGAAAATTACGCATTTGCGCAGCCATGTTGCCGAAGCGCGTCGGCGTCCCGAAAATGATGGCATGAGCATCGACAAGATGCTCGACTTTCGCCACGGGAATTTTTGCAAACGAAGCGCGCGCCGCCTTCGCTCCGTACTTCTCCAGCACATCGTCCGGCACAAGCTCCGCCACCTGGTACACGGACACTTCGGCTCCGGGCACTTGCCGCGCTCCTTCGGCCACCGCTTCGGCCATGCGATAAACATGGCCGTACATGCTGTAGAAAATCACCTGCACATTAATGCTCATCACTCTTCTCCTTTTTCGCTACCGGGCCCCGGCCAAACACAAATCTAACTTCGCAGTTCCAAACCCGCCGCGGTTTCGCCCGGCGAAACACTCGCCATCGGATACCCTCGTTCCCTCCAGGCTTCTAAACCGCCTTGCAAAGGACGAATGCGGTGTACGCCTCGCTTCCGAAGGAGCAGCGCCACACGGGCGCTGGTGGCTTCGTTCGGTCAAGTACAGTAAAGAACGACCTCCCGATCCATCCGCAACACTTCGTTCTTCTCAGTCAGTTCTTTGGAATCCAGATGCACTGCCCCGGGAATGGTCTCGGGGTCCGCTTCGAAGTCCAGATCATGGCGCAGGTCTACGATGGACACGGGTTCTCCCGCGTCGAGTTTCTTCTTCAATTCATCCACGCTGATGCGGCTCACGCGCAGGTCCCGCAGAAACTTTTGCCGCGCCGCAAATTTAAACGCGATATACAGCACGAACAGGCCAATGAGGACCACCACCAGCCAACTGCCCAGCGCCGTCGCGTCCTGCGCAATCCGTTCAATCTGGCTGCTGAAAAAATACCCCAGCCCCATGTACGTGAGCAGCCAGAGCAGTACCCCCAGCACATCGAACAGCAAGAACTTCCGCAAGCGCATCTGAAAAATGCCCGCGAGCGGCGTCGCGACGGCATTCAGCCCAGGGAGAAATTTTGCGAACAAAAGAGAACGCGCGCCTTGCTGTTCGAACAAACCTTCCGTTCGCCGCACGCAGGAATCCGGCTCCAAGGAAATCTTGCACAGCCACTGCACCACCTTGATTCCCCGGTGCCGGCCCAGTTCGTACCACATCACGTCCGCCACCAGTGTGGCCATTGTGCAAAGCACCAGTGCCACCGCGAAATTCAGCTTACCGCCGCCAGACAGCGCACCCGCCGCCAATAACACCGGGAAGGAAGGTAAGGGCAAACCAACCTGCTCCAAAAACACCCACGCCGCCAGAAAGAAGTATCCGTGGCGGACGAGAGTTTCCAGGAGCGATGGCATGGTCGTGACCTTCTATCTGGCAACCGTCATTTGTTGAGAAACGGAGCGGCTTGGCCCCATTTTCCCCACATCACGAATTCCTTCAGTGGCTTGCGGGTCCGCTCGGCAAGCTCTCTTTCCCGCAGCGTCTCTGGCAAGCTTTGCGGATCGCCCGAATATCCCACTACAAACGCGGCGATTGGTTCCCATCCCGCCGGGATGGAAAGCACATCAATCGCCTTGTGGGGATCGAAGCCAGCCATCTGGTGCACGAATAATCCACGCGCAGTGGCTTCCATAGTCAGGTACGCCATCGCCGCACCAGTATCGTAGAACGCATTGCGATTGGCGTTCCCGTTGCGCGCAAACGCCAACGCCGATACCGCAATCCCTAACAAGGACGCATGCTTCGCCCAAGTTTGATTGAACTCCACCAGCGTGCTCAGTATTCGCGAATGCGCTTCCGTTTCATCCCGGCTCGCCACAAGGAACGCCCAGGGCTGCTCGTTACTGCTGGAAGGCGCCCACCGCGCCGCTTCGAACAAGCTACGCAACACCTCCGCGGGAATGGGCTTGTCCCCAAAAGCACGAGGACTCCATCGCTGGCGGATGATCTCGTGCACCGGGTGGTCTGTTGGAGCAGGTTTGCTCATCACTATTCTCCGAAATTTACTTTCGCCTGATGTCGTCGATTCGCGGCCGGGCTCAGAAGCGCCTATTGGATGCGCGAGTTCGTCAGCTGGTCTCACGATTTTCGACCTCCGCCAACAATTTCACTAATTGTTTCAAGCGCGCCGCGGGCATATGCCGAAACTGTTTTTTGTGCAGTTCGTGGACGGGCTGATCCAGCTTCTTCAGCAGCTTCAATCCTTCCCCGGTAATTCGCGTTTTAATCACCCGGCGATCATCCTTCTGGCGCTCGCGGGTGATCAGATGGTGGCTCTCCATGCGGTCGAGCAGCCGGGTAATGTCCGGATCGTGGGAAATCATGCGTTCGCTGATCCCGCGGCACAGCAAGCCCTCGGGTTCGGCGCCGCGCAGGATGCGCAGCACATTGTATTGAGCGGAAGTGAGCCCGGTCGCCTTGAAGAGTTGGTCGGCTTCCTGCCCAAGAGCGTCCGCGGCTTTCAGGATGGCCACAAACAGGTGAGCCTCAAGTTTCGTTGTCGGGCACGAAGGATGCGTGCGTAACGCCATAGCCGGCACTTTAGTCGTTATAACGACTATTGTCAAGAGAAATACTTCCCGACCTCATGGCTTCGCCACCGGCCGCAAATGGACTTCGCTGATAAAACTTTGCGGCCCTTGCAGCGCCACCATCGCCACGGCGTGCGCCACGTCCTCGGCGGTGAGCACCTTCGTTGCATCCTTCGGACCACGCCCCGAAAAGTCCGTGGCCACGCTTCCAGGGCAAATCACGCTTACCCGTATCCCGTACGCCCGCAGATCCTCCGCCATGCAGCCCGTCAGCCCCTGCAGTCCCCATTTCGACGCGCAGTACAAGCCTCCGCCCGCAAACGTGTTTTTTCCCGCAAGTGAACTAATATTGATAATGTCTCCCCGCCGCCGCTGAATCATGAACGGAGCCACCGCTCGCGATACCAGGAATACGCTTTTTAGATTTGTGTCCAGCACGGTATCCCAATCAGACTCGCTTCTATCCTGCACTGGTCCAAATCCCGGGTTGCCGATACCCGCATTGTTGATCAGCACCGTGATCGGTCCGAGTTTTTCTTCAATTAGTTTCACAACCGCAGAGATTTGATCCGCTTTGGTGACGTCAGCCGGAACTGCCAGGATGCGTGGCGACAATTTCTTCAGTTCCCCGGCAGTCTTTTCAAGGGCCTTGGGATCGCGGGCACAAATCGCGACCGCCGCGCCTAACTGCGCAAGTTTCCTGGCGATTGCCTGCCCGATGCCCCGGCTGCCTCCGGTGATCATCACGACATGGTCCGATAGCGTTTTGCCTGTGCCCGGTACTGTTTCGCCTCCGCTTCCCGCGTTTGTCATTTCTCCTCACTCTGACCACTTATTTTGTGCGAAACTCATCATACTCTCAGGGTCCGCCCAAACTTGGATGCCACGCTGGGGCGATGGGTAAGCGCAGTAAAGTCGTAGTCGTGCATTGTACTCAACGTTTACGTGCGGGGTGTGTTGCTCGACTTGCGAAGACATGGGGGCAGCCCCTATAATTCGTAGGTTTTCCGAGAGAACTATTTTCTTGCTGGGGTGAGCAGTAGACTGGTGAACGCCTTGAGCGCCGGCCAGATTGCGTTATTCTAAAGGCACAGTGGTAGAAGCGAGGAGATAAAGGAATGAATGTAATACGACGGATGGCAAGCCTGGCGGGACTGGTCGCGGTTTGTCTGTTTAGCATCAACACCCCACGGCTCGCGGCGCAAGCGACAGGTGCAACCGGTGGCGCCGCAAATCAGGGTCAGAAATACACCATGGCGGAGTACAACGCCTACACCGCAGCGGCGAATGAAAAAAATCCTCAAGCACAACTCAAGGCCCTGGATGATTTCATCGCTAAGTATCCCAATTCAAACCTGCTGAACTACGTCTATCCTCTGTATTACCAGAACTACGCCCAGCAGAAGAACTACCCCAAGGTGATCGAGTACGCCGACAAGGAGTTGGCCCTCGGCGACAAGATCACTCCCACCGAGAAGTATCAGGCTTACTCGGCTCGCGCTTTTGCCTATAACAACACTCCCAATCCTGATCCGGCGACGTCCAAGGCGGCTTATCAGGCCGCGCTTGACGGGGCGAAGTCGGTCGACGCTCTGCCCAAACCGGAGGGCTACGACCAGAGCAAGTTCGACGAGGACAAGAAGAAGGCTGTTTTGAATTTTAACGGCACTGCCGCCAACGCCGCTTTTGCTGCCAAGGACTATCCCAACGCCATCGCCATGTACAAGACCATTCTGGCCGGCAACCCCGATGACTTCATCTCCAATTTCAATATGGGGCGCGCCTACCTCGCCAGCAATCCTCCTCAGCAGCTCGATGCGCTGTGGTCCTTCGCTCGTGCCGCCACTTCGAAAACCGCCACCGACCAGCAATCCAAACAGGTCAAGGCCTACATGCCGAAGGTGATTGCCGCCTATCAAGGCGGTACGGTTTGCGACGCTCTGACTCAGGCCGAGCTCAACGAGCTTCTGCAACTCGCTGCCAGCACCCCGGAGCGCCCGGCAACCTATAAACTCGCCAGCTCAGCAGACCTGGATGCTGCTCGTAAGGACATGACCATCGCGTCGGTAGTCACCGATCTGAAAGCTGGGGGAGATAAAGCCAAACTCACTTGGACCGCCTCCTGTGGTTTGGAATTTCCTGACGTCCCCGGGAAAATCATCGAGGTCACTCCCGGCGCCGACTCTGTCGATATGAAGGTTGCCTTTGTGACCAGCGACGCCGAGTTTGAAGCCGCGACCACGCCCAATATGGATGTGGTCATCAAGACCGCGGATCAGCCCGAAGCTGCCAAGCTGGAAAAGGGCAACGCCGTGCGTTTCACCGGAACCTTGGAATCCTACGATCCCGATCCGGCGTTCATGTTGCATTGGGATAAGGCCAAGGTAAATCCCGAGGATCTGCCTAAGCCTGGTGAAAAGAAGCCGGCTGGAAAGCACACGACCACCAAGAAGCCCCAATAGCAGCAACAGCGGGGGTCGAACCTGCTACATTTATTTTTCGAAGGCGGCCCTGGTTATCCAGGGCCGTTTTCTTTTGCCAGCAACTGCATTCGTGATCTGCTGCGTTCAGGATTGCCTATAGGGATTTGCGTTAACGCGCCCGGCTCCGCCGGTGATCCAGCTTGTACTGCACCACTTTCCGGCTCAACGTGTTCCGGTGAATACCCAACAACTCCGCAGCTCGCGATTGGTTTCCGTTCGTGCGGTCCAGCATACGTTTGATGAAGCGCTTTTCAAATTCGCATACGGCCTCATCAAACAAAATTCCGCGCTCTACCATCTGGGATACCAAACCTTCAAGTTGGTCTCTCACGTTGGCACTCTCCGCTGCAACCTACGAGCTGTACACTTCCACCCGTTCTAGTCCAGATCGCGGCCCACCAATATCCGGTAAGCCTCGCGATATTTTCCGCGAGTGCCTGCAACCACATCCGCCGGTAGTTCCGGCCCAGGGGGCGTTTTTGGCCAGTGGATCCGTTCCAGGTAATCGCGTACAAACTGTTTGTCGAACGAAGGCTGCCGACCGCCAGGCTGATATTTTGCCGCTGGCCAGAATCGCGAAGAATCGGGCGTCAGCGCTTCATCGATCCATATCAATTCAGAGCCCAGCAGTCCAAATTCGAATTTCGTGTCCGCCACCAAAATCCCGCGCGGCTCGGCGTAAGCCGCAGCACGCCGGTAAATCTCGAGTGTTACGTCGCGCACTCTTTCGGCGAGTGGCCCGCCGATCAACTCCGCTGCGCGCTCGAAAGAAATGTTTTCATCGTGCCCGCTGGCCGCTTTCGTTGCCGGAGTGAAAATGGGCTCGGGCAACTTGTCCGACTCTCTCAGCCCGGGCGGCAGCGCGATGCCGCAGACTTTTCCCGTTGCCGCATACTCCTTCCAGCCGGAGCCGGAAAGGTATCCGCGGGCCACGCACTCAATCGGCAACGGCCGCGTCTTCCGCACCACCATGGAACGCCCTCTAAGATCGTCCGCAAACTGATCGAACGGCGCTGGAAATTCGCTGGCGCTCAGTACGTGATTTGGAATCACATCGCGCAGCAAATGGAACCAGAACAGCGAAATCTGCGTCAGCACCCGCCCTTTATCAGGAATCGGCGTCGGCATCACTACATCGAATGCCGAAAGCCGGTCGGTGGCCACGATCAGGAGTTTGTCCCCGAGCTCGTAGATGTCCCGGACTTTGCCGCGCGCCACAGGGGCGATGCCCGCGAAATGCGTCTCGCGAATGACTTTTGCTGCAGAAGTTGTGCTCACGAGAACTGGCCCCTGAGGAAGCGTTAGGCATTCTAACGCACCGCGCGGCGAAGTCAATGTGACCTGTGACTGAGTTTCTGTGCAATTCCTAATGTGTTTGCTTTGCTAAAGTGGAAAAAATACGCACGCCATTGGGAACGGCGGGAGCAGAGGATTGCTGTGGATTTTATTTCTTTTTTATTTCGGGAACGGCGAGATTTAACCGCAGCGCAGTGGCAATGTCACGAAATTCGCGCCGGTATAGCTGCAGGTGATAGCGTCGCGGCCGCACGCGCAACCCAAACACATTCTGCGACTGAAACACCCCGGAATAATGAACGATTTCGTCGTACACGGATCTCAACAAGTCGTCGTCAAGGTGCGCCTCTAGCAGGTCATGGCAGCGCTGCCAGATTTCCGGGTTCCATGCCGACTGGTTTGCCAAGTGTTCCAGAGAGTCAGCGATTTCCCGTCGCATGGCATCATTCATGACTTGCGTATGATACCTGCCCGCGGAACGGACGGAAACGCAATTCTCGCCCTACGGCTGTTTTTTCTTTAAGCGGCCGTGGCGGCTCGCTGCTTACGATCGGGAGACTGCTCGCCTTCCCAGCGTACGCTAACAATCTTGGAGACGCCCGGCTCCTGCATGGTCACGCCATAAAGTACGCTACCCGTTTCCATGGTTTTGCGGTTGTGTGTCACCACGATGAATTGCGTCTGCGCGCTCATGTCTCCGATCAGGCGCGTGAACCGGCCCACATTCGCTTCGTCTAGCGGCGCATCCACCTCGTCCAGTATGCAGAATGGGCTCGGCTGGTATCGGAAAATCGCGATTAGCAACGCGAGCGCCGTCATGGCTTTTTCTCCGCCAGACAGTAGCAGCACGTTCTGCAGACGCTTCCCCGGCGGCGAAGCCACGATATCAATACCCGCATCGCCGGAGCTATCCGGCTCGGTCAAACGCATCTCCGCCGTTCCGCCGCCGAAAATCGTGTGGAACGCGCTCGTAAAGTTCGTATTAATCGACGCGAAAGCCTGCTCGAACTTTTCCTTGGTGATCTGGTCCAGTTCCTTGATGGCCTGTTGCGTGTCCGCGATCGATTGCAGTAGATCATCCCGCTCACGAGTGAGGAACGTGAACCTCTGCTCGCACTCGTTGTACTCTTCCAGCGCCATCATGTTTACCGCGCCCATATTCTCGATGCGCTGCTTCATCTCTCGGTAGCTCGCTTCCGCGGTGGCCAGTTCCTCGCCGCTCATAAACGCGGTTTCCGATGCGATCAAATCTTCGGGCTGCGCGTTCACTTCCGTCAGGCAAGTTTCTCGCAGGTGCTGGCGATCCGAATCATTGCGTGCCTTTTCGATTTCGAATTTGCCGCGTTCCTCGCGCATTTCCTGCAGCGTCTGGCGAGCCATGCGCAAATGATCCTCTAGGTGCGTGACTCGCGTCCGCGCCTCCTCCCACTCTTGTTCCAGCTGCTTCTGTTGCTCGGTAAGCCGCTCCTTTTCGGTGCGCAGCTTTTCCAGTTGCACCTTCAATTCTTCGGATTGCTGAGCCATCGCCGCGGACTCTTCGCTGATGGAAATTTCCTGCTGCCGCAGGGCCGTTTCCCGCCGCTCCAGGTCCGCGCGCTCTTCCTGCAGCCGTTGCGCAATCGCTTCGGCGGACGCCAGCCGTTCATTCATGGTGGCCAGTTCCGCTTTAGCCGTGGCCAGTTCCTCTCGTTCCGATTGCACGGCGTTCCGCAAGTGCGCTACTTCTTCCGCCAGGCGCAGGGCTTCCGCTTCCGCCTCAGCCCGGCTGGTGGCCGCCACCTGATGTTGTGCTTGTGCGACCAGCGCCCGTTGTTGCACCGTCTCGATTTCTTTGCGCACTCGGCCGAGGTCGGCTTGCACCCCGCCCAGGTCCAGCCCGAGACGCGTCAACTCGCTTTGCGTCTGTTCGTGACGATGCTTCGCGGCGAAGTGGTTGTGCTCCGATTCCCGCTGCCGCCCGCCCAGTTCTTCCTGCGCTCGTTCGGTCGCTTGCAGTTCCGCGGTCAGCGCTTCGAGTTCCAATTGAACGGAATTGCACCGCTGCTCCAGATGCGTAAGCTCCGCATTGACGGATCGCAGCTCGCGTTTCATTCCCAGCGGACCGGCTTCGTCCGGCCTTCCGCCCGTCACCATGCGTCCCTGATAGCACGTCCCTTCCGGCGTCACGAATGCATACTGCGGATATTCGCGTGCCAACTTTTCGGCCGATTTCGTTTCGGTGAGATACCCATTTCGCAGCCGCGGCAAAAACTGCTTTGCCGCTGGACCAAGCGGATCGCGAAATTCCACCAGCTTATCCAGCCGCGAGATCACTCCATCTTCCGACCGGAAATGGATGATCGGCTCGTACTCTTCGAGCTTTAAATTGCGCAGCGAATCTACGAAAAACGTGGCGCGCCCGCCGACTTCCTCTCTCAGCATGCTCACGCCCGCGCGCGCGTGATCATAAGTCTCCACCACGACGTATTCCAACTCTTCACGCATGTATTGCTCGATCGCTGCTTCGTGCTGCTCCTGCACCTCCGCATAATCCGCCAGCACGCCCACCGCCCGGAAATCCTGCCCGCCATGCCGTTCGTTGGCGGCAAATAGTTTCTGCACCGCTTCGCCTGTGTAGGAGTGGTCGTTCAATATCCGAGTCAGCGTGGAATGGCGCGCGCGCACACCGGAAAGGGAATCGCGCAACGAATCCGCTTCCTTGGACGTGCGTTCGCGGCTTTGCCGCAATTCGCCCAGCCTTCCCTGAATTTGTTTGGCCTGATTCTGCAGCTGTTCGAGTTCCGCCATCGCGGTCTGCAACGTCTGCGCCGCCTGTTCCGCGTCGTCGCGCACGCGAATCGAAGATTCCAGCAGTTCCGCCTCGCGTGATTCCAGCTTCTGCAGCGACTCTTTTTGATGTACCAGCGCTTCTTCAGCCTGCTTCTGTTCGCCGTGCAGCCGCAATACGCTTTCGCCCGCTTGCGTGGCAGCCCGGCGTAGTGCCTCCATGCGTGCTTCGGATTCGGTAATCTGTGATGCGCGTGTCGCGGCCCGTCCGGCAAGTTCTTCCACGCGCGCGTTGACCGTCACTGACTCGCTGCGCGCGGACTCCACCGCTTGCAGCTGCTGCCCGTTGCGGAATTCCCATTCCAGTTGTTGTGCGGTCACCGCCTGGCGTTCCGCCGTTAATTGCTCATTTCGTCCGGCCAGCTCCGCGCTGCGCGTGCGATTAAACGTGATGCGGTTTTCGCAGCGGTCCACTTCCAGGGCGGTTTGGTTCAGCAGGTTCACGCTTTGCCGTAGTTCCGCATCCAGCGAATAGATGCGCTGGCTCAAACGGTCCTGATCCGCTTCCTGCTCGTGAATCGCTTGCGCGTGCTGGGTTTCCGCCGCGGTCAATTCCGCCAACCGCGTCCCAACGCGTTCCGCTTCGGCATCCAATTCGCGCGCTTTGCCAGCCAACATTTGCCGCACAATCCCGCGCATCTGGTCGCGAATTTCCGAGTACCGTCGCGCCTTGGCCGCCTGCCGTTTCAGCGAGCCAAGCTGCTTCTCCACTTCCACCACAATGTCGTTCACGCGCGCAAGATTGACCTTCGAAGATTCCAGCTTGGCTTCGCTCAGCCGCTTCTTGGTCTTGAACTTGGTCACGCCCGCTGCTTCTTCGATGATGGCTCGCCGTTCCATCGGCTTGGTCGCCAGGATTTGCCCGATGCGTCCCTGTTCGATGATTGCGTAGGAATCTGGCCCGAGTCCCACGCCCATGAACATCTCCTGAATATCGCGCAGCCGCGCCACCCGGCCATTAATGAGGTATTCGCTTTGGCCGCTGCGGTACAGCCGCCGGCAGACCACCACCTCGCCGGGCTTGGTCACCATCGCCGGCTTTTCCGCCCGCTTCTTTTTCTTGGCAAGGAAATTCGATTTGGCGGGCTCTGCAACGACCGCCTGTTCCGCGGGCTGTTCCGCCGGATGCTCCACTTCTGTCGCTTCCGTTCCAACCGCATCCACGCTGACTGCTGCTTCCTCCACGCTGGCAGGTCCCGCTTCGACGTTATTCTGCTCGACCGCGGCACCCTCAGCACCAGTTTCTGAAATTCCTTCCGCAGTCTTGCTGGATTCCGCGACCTCTTCCGCACCTGCCAGCACAAACCGCGCCGCTTCGGCCAGTTCCGGATCTTCCATCGTAATCGTGACCTCGGCCAGGCCCATCGGCGGCCGCTTCGCCGTTCCATTGAAGATGCAATCGGCCATGCGCTCGGCGCGAAGGGACTTGTGGCTCTGCTCGCCTAACACCCAGCTGATCGCGTCCACGACATTGGACTTGCCGCAGCCGTTCGGCCCCACGATGCAAGTGGTCCCGTTTCCGCTGAAGGTCACCACTGTCCTCTCGCAGAACGACTTGAACCCCACAATTTCCACTTTTCGCAACTTAAGCAAGGTGTCCCCTTTTGTCGTGAACTTCCGCTTCGCGATGCGCTACCGCACAGTCTGCACTTGCTACAGAGTTAGATGAGGCCAGGGCTATACCGCGCGAAGAGAGACGACTTTCCTTTCCTCGAGGGGAGGTTCTTCGGCGCGACCACGTTTCTGCCCTTAATGGACAGAAAACACACACGTTTGGCAGGTTCTCGTTCAGAGGCCCAGCCGCCTGGCGCTAAGATGGCGGTACGGGAACAAAGCGTAGCATGCGCCCCAAACCCTGTAAAGCCCTACGCTACTAATTGTGGCCTTTTTTCCACACGCCGCAACTTCTGCGCAGGCACTCTCAACTCATGCCCTTCGTCTCATCCACTAATCAATCTTTTTCGCCTGCGCCCGCAGCCGCCGGTAATCCAGTACCCAATGATCATCCTGGAATAATGCCGGCCGCGCCTCATCTTCGATAGCCGCTAACGCTGGCTCGCGCATGTCCGCCGGCAACTTCTCCAGAAATGCACTCCCAAACATTTCCAGCCAGTTGCGCAATCCGCGTTCGCCATCTTCCAGCGGTGTCGGACGCTCGAACAGTTTCGCGAAGGTTACTTCCAGGTCGTGATTCTCCAGCATCGTGGAGTACTCGCCAATCCCCGGGAAATACCAGGGATTCGGTACCGCGGTCAAAATTCCGAGTTTGTGCCACGCCCGGTCCACTGCCGCCATCAATCCGCTTACGTTGCCTTTTCCACCAAATTCCGCAACAAAACGCCCGCCCGGTTTCAGCGCCCTCGCGATTCCAGCCGCGACTTTGTCCGCCTCCGTCACCCAGTGCAATGTAGCATTCGAAAACACTGCGTCGAACGCATCCGTGAACGCGATGGCCTGCGCGTCTATCACTTCAAACCTCAACCCCGGATAACTTTCGCGCGCCTGCCGGATCATCTCCGTGGATTTATCCACTCCCACCACGTTCGCGCCCGTCGCCGCGATTTTTTCCGTCAGATGACCAGTGCCGCAGCCCAGGTCGAGAATCCGTTCTCCCGGCTTGGCGTCAAGCAACTCCAGCAGGCCAGCCGCCATTTTCCACACGAAAGAGTGCTTCTCGTCGTACAACTCGGCGTTCCAACGCGATCCCGGTGCCACGGTTAGGCTCCTCCCATTTCCAGCACAGCTCCCCCTCGCGTCTCCAGAATATGTTCGGAACCACGTCCGAAACGCACGGTCGCATTCGCAAAGCTTGCGTTGGAAACCGGAAACGTCCCGGAGCAGTCTGTCTTCACGTACGGCAACACATGGATCCCCGGGGCGCTCGCTTCGATACTGGCCTCCACCGGGAAACCATCTGCGCCCAGCCCTGCAAATCTCCAGCTTAACCGCTTCTCTTCGCGCTCCACTTCAATCTCCTGGAAACGCCTCAGCGCCACAGGCACGTTATTGTGCCACCACACGGCTTTGCGGAACACCATTCCCAATGGCATGTCGTAAACCAGTGCTTCTATCGTGCTCGCTCGCCCACGCACATCCAGGAAATACGCATGCATCCAGCGCCAGTACGTTCTGTGCCGGTATCCGCAGTTGTGTCCCTGCACGCCAAAGCCAAGCGGATCGCCCGCCAGCTTCCGTCCATCAAGTGTGATTTCTCCGGCAAACTGCGCGTTCGAATGCGGCGACTTGGAAAATCCGATCCAGCCCTTGTCGCTCAGCACCACCCCAAAATCTGCGCGATACCGCAGCTTCCACGAAATCGCATGTCCATCCACTCGCAGATCACCCCAACAGGCATTCTCCTCGATTCCGCATTCTGCCATTTGCAAAGAAAACGGCAACTCGCCGCGCTCGCTCAATTGTAGTGCCTCGGCCGGATAACCTTGGATGCACGTATGTGGCTTGCCCTCGCGTGGAAACCACGTCGCCCAGACCTGTACCGGCGTCCCCGTGGACTGCCCGCCACATCCATTCCGGCCCAGGTTCATCACCAAATAACGAAACCACCACGCCCCGCTACCGTCCACCAAACCGCAGCGCAGAAACCACACCTCATACCGTCGCTTCATCCTCCGCGACGAATACACTGCATTCATCTCTCGCGTGTCCAATTTCACTCTCCGCCCGCACTCTATCACTCCTCCTGTGAGCCGGAGTAGAATCGTCCGTTACATTCGCCAGCGCAGCCATCCGCTATCGTTGGCTTCGTCCAAATTCTTCCGGGAGACTCGGTACCCATGGTGGAACCACTTCTGATCGCGCAAGGCGCTTCGCCCTTGTATCTCTTGCCGCAAATGGCCAATCGCCACGGCCTGGTGGCGGGCGCAACTGGCACCGGCAAGACCGTCACTCTACAGGTGATGGCGGAGGCTTTCAGCCGCATCGGCGTGCCCGTCTTCGCCGCCGACATTAAGGGCGATCTCTCCGGCATCAGCCAGCCCGGCGCCGACAATCCAAAAATTGCCGAGCGCGTGAAAAAGCTGAAGCTCCAAAATTTTTCCTTCGCCGGTTGCCCGGTCACCTGCTGGGATGTTTTCGGTGAACAAGGCCATCCCGTACGGGCCACCATTTCGGAAATGGGCCCGCTCCTTATGGCCCGCCTGCTCAACCTCAATGATACCCAGGAAGGCGTGCTCACCTTGGTCTTCAAAATCGCCGATGACCAAGGCTTGCTCCTGCTCGACCTCAAGGATTTGCAGTCCATGCTTCAGTATGTCGGCGACCACGCCCGCGATTTTCAAACCCAATACGGCAACATTTCAGCTGCCAGTATCGGCGCCATTCAGCGCGGATTACTTGCCCTCCAACAACAAGGCGCCGAGAAATTCTTCGGCGAGCCGGCCCTTAATCTCGATGATTTACTGCAAACGGATGCGCAGGGCCATGGGATAGTCAACATTCTCGCGGCCGACAAGCTCTACCAATCTCCCAAGGTCTATGCCACCTTCCTGCTTTGGCTCCTCACCTCGCTCTTCGAACACTTGCCCGAGGTCGGCGATCCCGAAAAGCCTAAACTCGTCTTTTTCTTTGATGAAGCGCACCTCCTCTTCAGCGACCTCCCCAAAATCATCGAAGACAAAGTGGTGCAAGTGGTTCGCCTGATTCGTTCCAAAGGCGTCGGCGTATTTTTCGTGACCCAGAATCCCTTGGATATTCCGCAAACTGTGCTCGGTCAGCTAAGCAATCGCGTCCAGCACGCGCTGCGCGCCTTCACTCCCCAGGATCAAAAAGCAGTGAAAGCCGCAGCCGAAACATTTCGCACCAATCCCAACTTGGACGTGGCGAAGGCCATTACGGAATTGGCCGTCGGCGAAGCGCTGGTCTCTTTCCTCGACGAAAAGGGAACTCCCGGCATGGTCGAACGTGCGCTCGTCTGTCCGCCGCACAGCCAGATTGGTCCCATCACTCCGGAGCAACGACAGCAACTCATCAAGAATTCTGTCGTGGCTGGTGTGTACGAAAATGCCGTCGACCGGGAATCCGCCTTCGAAATACTTCGCGATCGCGCCGCACGAGGCGCTCCCGCCACTACCGCTGCTCCCGGCCAAACTCCCGCATCGCCTCCCTGGTGGGAAAACATTCCCGGCATGAGCAATCACGGGCGCCGTGGCGACAATCTCGCCGATGCCATGGCCAAAAGCGCTGCGCGCGCTATGGGTAGTTCGTTAGGCCGCCAAATCGTCCGCGGCGTTCTCGGTTCCCTCCTCGGCTCAACCAAAAAGCGTTAGCGCACCGAGACCGTCGCGCCTCATTGCAGCCCCCGCAAACCGTCATATACAATCGTTCATTTGCTGGCCACTCGAAAAGGACACTAGACGGTTCATGCACGAAATCCAGCTTCACAATACCTTGTCCGGAAAAGTGGAACCCTTCGTACCCCTGAAGCCCGGCGTCGTGCACATGTACACCTGCGGACCCACGGTCTACGATTTCGCGCACATCGGCAACTTCCGAACTTTCGTTTTCCAGGACATTCTTCGGCGTTTCCTCAAGCTGCGCGGCTTCGATCTCACGCACGTCATGAATCTCACCGACGTGGACGATCGCATCATCGCCAACGCTGCCGCAGCCGGCATTGGTATTCGCGAATACACCGAAAAGTTCGTGCAAGCTTTTTTCGCGGATTGCCAAGCCCTGAGCGTCCAGTCGCCCGAACACTGGATTCGCGCCACCGAAAATATCGACTCCATGGTCGCGCTGATTCAGAAGCTTCAGGAGAAGACCTACACCTACGGTTCCGAAGGTTCCATTTACTACCGCATTACCAAGTTCCCGTCCTACGGAAAATTGTCGAAGATCGATCTCAGCGGGATTCAGTCGGGCGCTCGCGTCGACAACGATCGCTACGAAAAAGAAAGCGCTCGCGATTTTGCACTGTGGAAAGCGCCCAAGCCCGGCGAGCATTTCTGGGAAACGCCCATCGGCCGCGGCCGCCCTGGCTGGCACATTGAATGCTCCGCCATGTCCATGAAATACCTCGGCGAGACCGTCGACATTCACACCGGCGGCATCGATCTGGCCTTCCCTCACCATGAAAACGAAATTGCGCAAAGTGAAGCCGCCACCGGCAAGCTCTTCGTTCGGTACTGGCTGCATGCCGAGCATCTGCTTGTCGAGGGCGAGAAAATGTCCAAATCCTTGGGCAATTTCTTCACCCTTCGCGATCTGTTTGCCAAAGGCTACAAGCCATCAGCACTGCGGTTCGCTCTCGCCAGCGTTCCTTATCGCCGCCAGTTGAACTTCACCTTCGATGGACTCCAGCAAGCCACAAGCTCCGTGGAGCGCCTCCGCAACTTCGCGGCCCGTCTGAAAAAC
>Ga0335076_10002413_pt1 | contig 18584 bp, 22 predicted proteins | sample Lox_Sample_25_FD_206717 | JGI IMG/M metagenome (GOLD analysis project Ga0335076, IMG submission 206717) | Soil microbial communities from Loxahatchee National Wildlife Refuge, Florida, United States - Lox_Sample_2.5 | ecosystem: Environmental > Terrestrial > Soil > Wetlands | place: USA... | reverse complement strand
GTCCCACGCGGTCGCCGCTGCCCGGGCCCCCTGCCCGGGCCGCGGGGCCGACGATTCCGGCCGGCAAACCGCGACAGGCTGCCCCCCGCCCGGCATAATTCCAGAAGAGCGTTCTAATATTCAGCACACCCTGTGCTGACTGGAAGGGGTCGGGTGAACCGCATGAACTCACTGGAAGGGCGGGTGGCGATTGTCACCGGCGCAGGCCGGGGCATCGGCAGGTCGACTGCCCGGCTGCTGGCCGCCGAGGGCGCGAGCGTCGTCGTCAATGACCTCGGCGGCAACCTCGACGGCTCCGGGGCGGACACCGGCCCGGCGCAGCAGGTGGTCGACGAGATCACCGCGGCGGGCGGCAGCGCCGTCGCGAACGGCGCCGACATCTCCGACCACGCCGCCGCCGAGGAGCTGATCAAGTCGGCGATCGGGGCGTTCGGAAGGCTCGACGTGCTGGTCAACGTCGCCGGCATCCTGCGCGACCGGATGATCTTCAATATGACCGAGCAGGAATGGGACGACGTGATCCGGGTGCACCTGAAGGGCACCTTCAACACGTCCAAGTTCGCTGCCGCGCACTGGCGCTCGCTGCGAGACGAGGGCGCGCAGAACCGGATCATCAACTTCACCTCGGTCTCCGGCCTGCACGGCGCGCCCGGTCAGCCCAACTACGCCGCGGCCAAGATGGGCATCGTGGGCCTCACCTGGTCCTGCGCGAACTCGCTGGCAAAGTACGGGGTGACGTGCAACGCAGTCTCCCCCGGCGCCGCCACCCGCATGACGGACTCGGTGCCGGCCGACCGCCGTCGCGGCGGCCAGCCATCGGACGAGGACGTGCGCCGCTCGCCGGACAACGTCGCGAAGCTGGTCGCGTACCTCGCCAGCGAGCGGTCGGGCTGGCTGAGCGGCCGGATCGTGCACTCGTCCGGGTTCGAGATCTCGCTCTACAACAACGCGGCGCCGGTCGTGCGGCTGCTGAGCGAGCAGCCCTGGGAGCTGGACGAGCTGGCCGGCCAGGTCGAGAAGTCGTTCCGCACCACTCCCGTCCCCGGCAGGATCGTGTGAGCACCCCGGTACAGCAGCAGAAGCCCGCCAAGGCGGTCCCCGAGCCGACGCCGGAGACCCAGCCGTTCTGGGACGGGTGCGCCCGTGGTGAGCTGGTGATCCAGCGCTGCCGCGACTGCGGCGGGCCCTACTTCTACCCGCGGCCGGTCTGCCCGTCGTGCGGGTCGACGGACGTCGAGTGGTTCCGGGCCAGCGGCCGCGCCACGCTCTACTCCTACGTGATCAACTACCGGCCTGCGCGCGGTTTCGAGGCCGACGCGCCGTACGCGATCGCGGTCGTCGAGCTGGCCGAGGGCCCGCGGATGATGACCAACATCGTCGGCGTGCCCAACACCCCCGAGGACCTCGTCCTGGATATGGAGCTGCAGGTGACGTTCGAGCAACGCGGCGACGTCACGGTCCCGCTGTTCGCCCCGGCGCGGGGGGAGGCCCGGTGAGCGCGCGCGACGAGATCATCATCGCGGGCGCGGCCGAGACCAACGAGCTGGGCAAGCTGCCGGACCAGTCCGCGCTCCAGCTGCACCTCGAGGCCGCGGTCAACGCCGTCGCCGACGCGGGCCTGCGGATGAGCGATATCGACGGCATCGCGTCGGTGAGCCAGCCGGGACCGGTGCAGATTGCCCACGCGCTCGGCATCACGCCCACCTGGATAGACGGCACCGCGATCGGGGGTACCTCGTTCCTCCTGCACGTCCGGCACGCGGCCGCCGCGATCCGGGCCGGGTACGCGCGCACCGTGCTGATCACCCACGGCGAGTCCGGCCGGTCCCGGGTGGGGGCCTCGCCCTGGCCGCGCGGCGGCTCCTCGATCCCCGGCCAGTTCGAGGCGCCGTATGGCACCACGGGGCCGACGTCCACGTTCACGATCCCGGTGCTCCGGTACATGAAGGAGTACGGGCTCACCCACGAGCAGCTCGCCTACGTCGCGGTCGCGCAGCGCAAGTGGGCGGCCCGCAACCCGCGGGCGATGTTCCGTGACCCCATCACCGTCGAGGACGTGTTCGCCTCCCGGATCGTCGCGTGGCCGTTCCACCTGCTGGAGTGCTGCCTGGTCACCGACGGAGGCGGCGCGCTGATCGTGACCGCCGCCGACCGGGCCGGCGAGTTCCCCCGGCCGCCCGTGCATATCCTCGGCACCGGGGAGGCAGCCGAGACGCCGATGATCTCGCAGATGGTCGACTTCACCGAGTCGCAGGCGTTCCGGCTGGCCGGCCACGCGGCCTTCGCGGAGGCCGGGATCACGACCGCCGACGTGGGGCACATGATGATCTACGATGCGTTCGCGCACGTGCCGATCTACGGCCTCGAAGCGCTCGGGTTCGTGCCCAAGGGCGAGGCCGGCGCCTTCATCAGCGACGGCAACACCGAGCCCGGCGGGCGGCTGCCGCTGAACACCAACGGTGGCGGCCTGTCCTACACCCACACCGGCATGTACGGGATGTTCGCGATCCAGGAGGGGGTGCGCCAGATCCGCGGCGAGGCTGCCGCCCAGGTACCCGGCGCCGACATCAGCGTGATTCTGGGGAACGGCGGCATGTTCGCTACCTCGGGCGTGCTCGTGCTCGGCCGCGAGGGCCGCTGACCTGCCGCAAGCAGCCGGCCCGGACCGCACTGCCCGAACCGGCCGGGGGTGCGTCCGGGCTGGCCCGGAGCGCGTGTCCATTTCGGCCGCTTCCGGCCGGTCTCAAATTCTGGCGATGAGTGCGTCACTTTCGCGTGATTCACATATCGTGGCGGCCCAACGGGAGGGGGCCGCCCCGGCGCCGGGCTGCCGCGGCTGGCCCCCTGGCGTGGCCCAGCCCGGCAGGAGACAGATGAGCGTTATAGGCCTCATCACTGGCGTGCTCGCGGCAGGCCTCGGTCTCTACCTGCTGTCGATCTGGCTGATCGAGTACGACCGGGAGTTCCAGTCGGCCGCCGCCACCCGGCTGCCGCCGCCGCTGCTCGCCGGGCACGTGCTGGCCGCCGCCACCGGCCTCACGCTGTGGATCGCGTTCCTGGCCTGGGACAGCAACCGCCTTGCCTGGTACAGCGTGCTCGGCTTCGCGCTCGCCGCCGTGCTCGGCCTGACGATGGCGTACCGCTGGATCAGCGTCTACCGGGCCAAGCGCGCCAGCATCCGCGCCGCCGCCTCCTTCCTGGCGGCCCCCGCCGGCAGCGACGGCTTCGCGGCCGCGTACGCGGCCGACGTCGGCCCGCCCGAGCGCAACTTCCCGCTCACCGTCGTCGTAGCGCACGGCGTCTTCGCCGTGGCCACGCTGACGGTCGTCCTGCTCACCGCCGTCGGCGTGTTCGGCTCATAGCGATGGCCCGGCCGGGACGGCCGGGCCATCTGCGGGGGGCGAGCTGTTACCTGCGGCGCCACCGCCGGTAGGCGGGCACTGCGGGACCCTTGCCGGTGAGGTGGAGGGCCAGCAGGGCCAGGCCCACGAACGCGAGGCTGAGCGGCGCGAACACCGCGCTGGTGGCGACGCCCGCGGCATAGATGATGAACGCGATCGCGAACAGGACCGCTGCGATAACGGCGAGCATGGGTGTCTCCTTGCTTAGCACCAGGTAGAGCGACGCTCTCAGCTACCCGCTGCGGCGCGATTCACTCCGCGGGGTGAACCAGCCAGTACCCCGGACCGTGTACACAGCCGTGAGCCTGCTAGCGCTTTTGACCTGGATCGTGACGGCGAGCCTCGGGCTCTACCTGCTGGCCATCTGGCTGATCGAGTACGACAAGGACTTTCAGGCCGACGCGGCCACCAGGCTGCCGCCGCCGGTCCTCGCGGCCCACGTCGCGCTCGGCGGCGGCGGCCTCATCGCGTGGGCCTACTACCTGTTCTCCGACACCGACGGCCTGGCCTGGGTCTCTGCCGGGTCGGTGTGCGCGGGCGCCTCGCTCGGGATGTTCATGGCGGCCCGCTGGCTGGCCGTCTACCGCGCCAAGCGCAAGCACCTGCAGCTGGAGAGGCTGACGCACATCTGGCGGCGCAGCGGCGTCGCGGTGCTGGACCGCGAGGCGCCGGTGCGCGAGGGCCCGCCGGAGCGGAACTTCCCGCTGCCGGTCGTGATCGCACACGGCACGTTCGCGACCGCCACCGTCGCGCTCGTCGTGCTCACCGCGTTCGGGGTCGGCGGCAGCTAGCCGGCGGCGATCAGCCCGCCGGGTGCGCGGCAGCCAGCAGGCCCATCTCGCGGCTGACCAGCTCGTCGTGCGTCTCCCGGCGCACGCCCAGCCTGGCGGCGCCGTCCCGGCAGTAGAGCACCGGCGGCCGCAGCGCCCCGTTGTAGTTGTTGCACATGGTGAAGCAGTAGGCACCGGTTACCGGGACCACCACGAGGTCACCGATCTGCGGGCCGCGCAGCATGACCTCGGGGGTGACGATGTCGCCCGACTCGCAGTGCCGGCCGACGAGATCGGCGAGGACCTCGGGCTCGTCCCACCGGCCCACGACCATCGGGGTGAAGCGCTGCCCGTAGAGCGAGTGCTCGAGGTTGTCGCCCATCCCGCCGTCGACGGCGACGTGCAGCAGGCCCGACTGCTTCATCGTCAGCACCCGGTAGAGGGTGACGCCGACCGGGGCGACCAGCGACCGGCCCGGCTCCACGAGCAGCTCGATGTCCCGGCCCAGGTGGCGGTGCGCCGCCGCGACCAGCTGCTCCAGGTACTCGTCGATGGTCGGCGCCACGTCACCGGGCTCGTAGCGGACACCGAGCCCGCCGCCGAGGTCGTAGACGCCGAAGTCGCCGAGCGTGCCCAGCGCGGCGACCTCGGCCTCGAACTGCTGCAGGTTGGTGATCTGGGAGCCGATGTGCGCGTGCAGGCCGCGCAGGTCGATCACGGACGAGGACTGCATCCTGGCGACCGCCTCGGGCACGTGCTCGACCGGGATGCCGAACTTGGACGACTTGCCGCCGGTGGCAAGTGCCGCGTGCGTGTGCGACTCGACGCCGGGGCTGACCCGCAGCAGCACCGGCGTGCGCTGCCGTGCCAGCCTGTCGATCCGCTCGATGTCGTCGAAGCCGTCCACGATGATGTAGCCGATGCCGGCGTCGAGCGCGGCCTGGATGTCGTCGTCAGACTTGGCGTTGCCGTGCATGACGATGCCCGCCGGGTCGGCGCCGGCTGCCAGCGCGATCCGCAGCTCTCCGCCGCCGACCACGTCCAGGCCCAGGCCCTCGCCGGACAGCACGCCGACCATCGACGCGGACGGGAATGACTTCATCGCGAAGCACACCCGGCTGTCGGGGTGCCGGCTGGCCAGCCCCTCCCGGTAGGCGCGGGCGCGGTCGCGCAGCGCCTCCTCGTCGATGACGAACGCCGGCGTGCCGAACTCGGCCGCCAGCTCGGTCAGCGAGCAGCCGCCGATGCGCAGGTCGTCCCCCTCGATCGAGGCAGTAGGGGGCAGCAGGGAGAGGTCAGTCATACCCGATGCTTACCGGACGGGCGGGCTGGAGTTCAAATCGGCCCCCTGCATCCGCTGCCGGACCGCCTCGTAAGTGAGGACCGCCGCCGACGTCGACACGTTCAGCGAGTCGGCCCGGCCGAACATCGGGATCCTGACCAGCACGTCGGCCCTGGCCAGCCACTCCTCGGTCAGCCCGGTCTGCTCGGCGCCGACAGCGATGGCGACGGGCCCGGTCAGGTCGGCGGCTGTCATCAGCTGGGCGGCCGCCGGGGTCGCTGCCACGATGCGCAGGCCGCGCGCGCAGATCCAGTCCAGCACCTGCCCGGATGGGCCCGAGGCGACCGGGACGGAGAAAACCGTCCCCTTGCTGGCGCGCACGACGTTGGGATTGCCCCAGTCGGTCACCGGGTCGGCGGCGATCACCGCCTCGACCCCGGCCGCGTCCGCGGTCCGCAGGATCGCGCCGAGGTTCCCCGGCTTCTCCAGGCCCGCGCAGACCAGGACCAGCGGGGTGCGGCTGACCGAGAGCCCGTCCAGGCCGGACGCTACGGCCGGGACGACCGCGAGCAGCCCGTCCGGCCCCTCGCGGTAGCTGACCTTCTCGAAGACGACCCGCGGGACGCGGATGACCTGAGCGCCGTGCTCGACGGCGGCGGCGATGACCGGGCCGGCGCCGGGCGAGTTCAGGTCCTGGCAGTAGTACAGGGCCTCCGGCCGCACGCCCGCCGACAGCGCGAGCCCGATCTCGGCCTCGCCCTCGACGAGCGTGACGCCGGCCTTGTCCCGCTCCCGCCGCCGGCGCAGCGCGACGAGCTGCTTGATCCGCGGGTTCGCCGCACTGGTGATCTCCAGCTCCGCGAGCCGGTGCCCGTCGGCCGCCATGCGAGTCACTCTAATCTGCGGGTTCTGGCCTGGTCCCGCCGCGCGCTGCGGTGACGTGCACCAGCGATTGCGAACGGGCAGCAGATAACCCCAGAATCAGCTCGAAGGCACCTTCAGGCTGGCACCCTGTCGACCATCACGATCACCTCCACTGGCTACCCGGGGCCAGCAGGATTCTCGCTGGTCAACGCGCCGTCCTGGCTGACGCTCGTGCACGCCGCGCAGGGCTGGCTGATGGGCGGGACCCCGCCGGCCGGCTCGGGGGGCTCGTACCAGTTCACCATCGACGCCGTCTGCGGCTCCGTGGTCGCGACCCAGCAATTCACCCGCACGGTGGACGAGGCTCCCGCTTTCACTTCGAAAGCCCGGGCAACGTTCCGGGCCGGCCGACCGGGAACCTTCACCGTCAGCGCGCATGGCTTCCCTGCTGCGCTGTTCACCGCCGCCGGCTCGCCGCCTGGGCCGGCCTTGCCCCCGGACGGAGTCCTCACCGTCGCGCCGCCGGCGCACGCGGGCGGTAGCTATCACGTCACGATCGGCTAGCTGGCCGCCGACGGCAGCGCGGCGAGCGCCCGCAGCCACGGGAAGGCCGCCGGGTCGCCGGTGTCCAGGTCCTCCGTGGGCACGATCTGGACACCCCAGGAGCCGAGCTTCGCGAGGTTCTCGGCGAAGACCGGATGCGCTGCGTGCGCGGCGCTGGTCCACGGCACCGCGACGATCGGCAGCCGCTTGCCAACGGCCTCGACCAGGATGCCGAGCGCGAGGGTGTCGCAGATGCCCGCGGCCCACTTGTTGATCGTGTTGACCGTGGCGGGCGCCACGATGATCGCGTCGGGCTCGGGCAGCACGTCCGGCTCGCCCGGGTTCTTGTACTCGCTGCGAACCGGGAACCCGGTCTGCCCGGCCAGCGCCTCCACGGCCGTGAAGCGCACCGCCGAGGGCGTGAGCAGCACGCAGACGGTCCAGCCGGCCGGCTGGGCGGCCGCGACGAGCAGGCCGGCCTCGCGCGCGGGCGGCGCCGCGCAGGCGATGACGTACAGGACGCGGCCGGGCACGAGTCAGGCGTCGTAGTCGACGGTCAGCCGGTCGGTGAGCGGGATCGACTGGCAGGTCAGCACGAAGCCCTGCTCGAGCTCGGCCGGCTCGAGCGCGAAGTTGCGCCGCATCCGCACCTCCCCCTCCCGGACCAGGGCCCGGCAGGTCCCGCACACCCCGCCCTTGCAGGCGAACGGCAGATCCGGCCTGGCCCGCTGCGCGCCGTCCAGCACCGGCGTGCCGGCCTCGACCGTGGTCGTGCTCGCCCGGCCGTCCAGGATCACCGTGACCTCGCAGCCGGCGGTCAGCGGCTGCTCCTCGTGCCGTTCCTGATCGGGCGGGGCCTCTTCCACGTAGAACAGCTCGCGGTGCACCCGGTCGGCCGGGACGCCCAGTTCCGTGAGCACGCCGATGGCGTCGGTGACCATTCCGTACGGCCCGCACAGCCACCAGTGATCAATGCTGTCGACCGGGCAGAGCGCGGGCAGCAGCCGGCGCAGCCGCGCGGCGTCGAGCCGGCCGCTGAACAGCTCTGCCTCCTGCGGCTCGCGGGACAGCACGTGCGCGAGCTGCAGCCGGGCCGGGTAGGTGTCCTTCAGGTCGGCGATCTCGTCGGCGAACATGACCGACTCCGACCGCCGGTTGCCGTACAGCACGGTCACCTGCGCCTGCGGATGCTGCAGCGCGGATGCAGTGACCGACAGGACCGGCGTGATGCCGGAGCCGGCCGCGATCAGCACGTGCCGGCCGGGGATCCGCAGGTCGGCGGTGAAAGAACCGGACGGCGGCTGTACCTCGATCCGGTCGCCGGGCCGGACGTCGCGGACCAGCCAGCCGGACACCGCGCCGCCCGGGACTGCACGCACGCCGATGCGCAGCGGCCGGCCGGCCGGCGCGCAGATGGAGTAGGACCGCCGCTCCTCCCGGCCATCGACGAACCGGCGCAGCGTCAGCGACTGGCCGGGCCGGAACTCGTACTCGGCCGCCAGCTCGGCGGGCACGGCGAAGGTCACGGCGACGGCGTCGTCGCACAGCCGGTCCACGCGGGCGACGGCCAGCTCGCGGAACTGCCGCCGGGTGGCGGTCCCGGCCGCGGCCGCAGCCATCGCTGTCACGGTCAGGCCTCCTTCATGTGCTCGAATGGCTCGGCGCAGGCGCGGCACCGAAACAGGTCCTTGCATGCGGTCGCGCTGAACGCGGCGGTGCGCTCGGTGTCGGCGGAGCCGCACGCCGGGCACGCGACGCCGCGCGCGGGCGCCGTCGTCAGGGTCAGCGGGATGGGACCGGCCGCGGCAGGCCGGCTGGCGGCGGGCGGCGCGATCCCGGCGGCGGCCAGCTTGCTCCGGCCCGCCGCGCTGATCCGCTCGGTGGTCCATGGCGGGCTCAGCACCGTGCGGATCTCGACGTCGCCGAGACCCGCGGCCGCCAGCCGGGCAGCCACGTCGGAGCGCATCTCGGCGAGCGCCGGGCAGCCCGAGTACGTCGGCGTCAGCGACACGATCACCTGGGCGCCCTCGACCGTGACGTCGCGCAGGATGCCCAGGTCGGCGAGCGTCAGCATCGGCAGCTCAGGATCGGGCACCGACGCGGCGATTCTTCGGGCCAGTTCCGCCGCGGCACCGGCCGGATGGACCGGCCCTGACCGGCACGTTCTTTGTGTGCCGGGCAGGTGCCGGTTCAGCCGGCCGGTGCCGCCCGTCGCCCTGGCCATCCGTTCGTAGCTCACCAGGATGCTCCCGGCATCGCCCGCGCGACGCTCTGCAGCTCCGCGAGCAGGTAGCCCATGGCCTCGGTGTGCACGCCGTCCCGGCCCGCGCGGCCGGCCACCCTGGCCAGGCCCGGCACCGCCGCCGGCCAGACAAGCCCGGCGGCTGCCAGTACCGCCGCGACGACGCTGTCGAACGAGTCGCGCAGCGCGCCCGGATCTACCGCGACCCCGGCCTCGGCCAGCCGCGTCTCGGTCTGCGTCGCGTCGAAAAGCTCGGGCACCAGCGGCGCCACCGCCGTCAGGCCCGCTTCCATCCGCGCGCGCGAGTAGTCGGTGCCGTCGCCCAGCCGGATCACCCACTGCGCCGCGTAGTCGCGATGATAGGTGACCTCCCGCACGCCCAGTGCTGCGACGGCCGCCAGGACCGGGTCGGCGGCGGCCCTGAGCCGGTCGAGCAGCGCCAGCCGCCACGTGCTGAAGACCAGCAGGCGTGCGACCAGCCCCGCGAAGTCCGCGTCCGTGACCTCGGCGAGCCGGACGCTGCGGAACTCCCGCTCCGCGCGCCCGAACGCGTAGTCGTCCTCGGTCCTGCCGGTCCCGTCGGCGGTGCCCGCGCGCGACAACAGCAGCCGCGCCTGGCCGAGCAGGTCGAGCGCGATGTTGGCGAGTGCCGTCTCCTCCTCCAGCTCCGGCGCCCTGGCCAGCCACTCCTGCAGCCGGTGCGACATGATCAGGGCGTCGTCGCCGAGCATCAGGCAGTACGCGGCCAGGTCGGCGCCGTCCACTCCGTCCGGCACGCTGGTGTCGACGCCGGCCAGCGGATCGGTGAAGCCGGTCCCGTAGGCCCACCGCGGACTGGTGCCGGTCTCCTCGGTGATCGCCTCGTAGGCAGTGTCGAAGTTCATGTCAGCTGTGCCGGCCTCAGATATGCGGGACTTCGTCGGGGATCTGGTAGAACGTCGGGTGCCGGTACACCTTGTCGCCGCTCGGCGCGAAGAACGGGTCCTTCTCGTCCGGGCTCGAGGCGGTGATGTCGGCGGCCCGCACGACCCAGATGCTGACCCCCTCGTTCCTGCGGGTGTACAGGTCACGGGCGTGATGCAGCGCCATCTGCGCGTCGGCGGCGTGCAGCGACCCGACGTGCACGTGGTTGAGGCCGCGCTTGCTGCGCAGGAACACCTCGAACAGCGGCCAGTTCGACCTGGCCGTGTCGGCAGGCACGGTGTCGCTCATGCCGCATCCTCCCTGGCTGCCGCCCGCGCCGCCTGCCTGGCGGCGTGCGCCGCGGCGGCGTCGCGCACCCACTGCCCGCCCTCGTGCGCCGCGCGCCGGCCGGTGATCCGCTGTGCGTTGCACGGGCCGTTCCCGGCAATGACCTGCTTGAATTCGGTCCAGTCCGGCTGGCCGAAGTCGTAGTGGCCGCGCTCGGCGTCCCAGCGCAGGTCCGGGTCGGGCAGCGTCACGCCGAGCACGTCCGCCTGGGGCACCGTCATGTCCACGAACCGCTGCCGCAGCTCGTCGTTGGTGTGCCGCTTGATCCGCCACCGCATCGACTGCCCGGTGTTCGGCGAGTCGGTGTCTGGCGGGCCGAACATCATCAGCGACGGCCACCACCAGCGGTTCGTGGCGTCCTGCACCATCTCGCGCTGATCGGCGGTGCCGCTCATCATCGTCAGCAGCAGCTCGTAGCCCTGCCGCTGGTGGAACGACTCTTCCTTGCAGATGCGGATCATCGCGCGCGCGTACGGCCCGTAGGAGGACCGGCACAGCGGTACCTGGTTGCAGATCGCCGCGCCGTCTACGAGCCAGCCGATCACCCCCACGTCGGCGAAGGTGAGCGTCGGGTAGTTGAAGATCGAGGAGTACTTCTGCGCGCCGGTGATCAGCCTCTCGGTGAGGTCCGCCCGGTCGGCGCCCAGCGTCTCGGCCGCCGAGTAGAGATAGAGCCCGTGCCCGGCCTCGTCCTGGACCTTGGCGAGCAGGATCGCCTTGCGCCGCAGCGACGGCGCGCGCGTCACCCAGTTTCCCTCCGGCTGCATCCCGATGATCTCCGAGTGCGCATGCTGCGCGATCTGCCGGATCATCGTCTTGCGATACGCCTCCGGCATCCAGTCCCGCGGCTCGATCCTGCGATCCCGCGCGACCGTTTCCTCGAAGTATCGCTCCAGCTCAGCGGCGTCCTGGCCAGCGGTCATCGGCGGCTCCCTAATTACCGATCATTCGGTCAGTAATTATAGCGCGGCCGGGTGCGCGGGGACACGGGCGACCGCCATGCCGCGAATGCGACAGGTGTCCCGGCCGGCGGATCGCCGCTTCAGCTTCGCCTTCTCGTGCTGAGGATCAATCCGGTCGACCAGGCGATTTCCACGCTGGTCAGGTCGGGGTGATCGAGCAGCCGGGCTCGTACCTCGGCGGTCTTGCGCTCGTGGTGACTGTCCATGAACTCACCGGGTGTCATGTCGTCGACGAGCAGATGTCCGCCGGGCGTCAGCGCGGCGATCGTCGTGTCGAGTCCTTCCCATTTCCCGCCCTGGGCATCGGCGAAGATCAGGTCGAAGCTGCCGGCCCGGCGGGTGACCTCGATCGCGTCGCCGGTCACGAGCATGACCCAGGATGGCCAGGGATATCGCGAGGCCGCCGCGGCCGTCGCCGCGTCGATCTCGACGCTGACGATTTCGACGTCCTCCCGGCCCCGCAGGCCGTGGGTGAGCCACGCGGTGCCGGCACCCGTTCCGGTGCCAAGCTCCAGTACTCGGCCGTTCGCCGGAACCGCCGCGGCCAGGACGGCGAGCAACCTGCCGGTGCCGGGGTCGCACGACATCGTAAATCCGGCTTGCTCCGCGCGCTCGGCGGCCAGGCGGACTGGCTCTGGCAGCACGGCGCCCGCGCCGGCGGGCCGCATCAGGAGACCGCCGCGATCGCGGCCGCGACGCGGGCTCTCAGCCCGCCCAGGCGCGCGGCTGGCTCGCGTGAGTAGACCAGCCGTACGGGCAGCCGCACGACGGACAGCCGTGAGTGCTCAGCTAGCTCCAAGACGAGCCTGAGCTGGCTGTCAGCTCTGCGGCCACTGCTTTGCCACCATCGTGAGCAGGTCGTACTTCGCGACCGAGGCGCCCGCCTGGTTGGTCACGTCCGTGTCCCACCTGACCTCGCCGTGCGCCGCGTCCTCGCGCGGGATGATCTGCTTGCAGGTCAGCGTCACCGTGAGCTCGTCGCCCGGGTATACCGGGGTCAGGAACCGCAGGTTCTCCAGCCCGTAGTTGGCGAGCACCGGACCGGGGTCGGGGTCCACGAACAGCCCGGCCGCGAACGAGAGCACCAGGTAGCCATGCGCGACGCGGCCGTCGAAGAACGGGTTCGCCCGTGCGGCCTCCTCGTCCATGTGCGCGTAGAACGTGTCCCCGGTGAACTCGGCGAAGTGCTCGATGTCCGCCAGCGTCACGCGCCGCGGCCCCGCGACGACCGTGTCCCCGATCTGCAGGTCGGCGAGCGACTTGCGGAACGGGTGACCGCCGGTGGCACGCGCGGCGCCGGATACCCAGTGGCCGGTGACAGCGGCCAGTACCCGCGGGCTGGCCTGGACGGCAGTGCGCTGCATGTAGTGCAGGACGCCGCGCATCCCGCCCATCTCCTCGCCGCCGCCGGCCCGGCCAGGACCGCCGTGCACGAGCATCGGCAGCGGCGAGCCGTGCCCCGTCGACTCGGGCGCGTCGTCGGCGTCGAGGACCAGCAGCCGGCCGTGCCAGGGCGCGCAGCCGATGACAACCTCGCGGGCGAACTCGGTGTCCCCGGTCACGACCGACCCGGCCAGGCTGCCACTGCCCCGGCCGGCCAGCTCGATAACATGCGCGGTGCTCTCGTAGCCGATCACGGTGGCGACCGGGCCGAACGCCTCCACCTCGTGCGGCGCGGCTCGGTCCGGGTCGTCGGCGAGCAGCAGCAGCGGCGAGAGGAACGCGCCGCGCTCGGCATCCGCGCCGACGACCTCGACCTGCTCTGGGTCGCCGTAGACGAGCTGGGCACCCGACTGCAGGGCCTTGACGCTGCGCCTGACCTCCTCCCGCTGCTCGATGCTGGCCAGCGCGCCCATGCGCACGTCCGGGTCGGCCGGGCTGCCGATGACGACCTCTGCCAGCCGCGCGGCGACCGCGTCGACGACCGCGCCGGTCATCCGCGCGGGCACGAGCGCGCGCCGGATCGCCGTGCACTTCTGCCCGGCCTTGACCGTCATCTCGGTCACGAGCTGGTCGACGTACAGATCGAACTCCGCCGCGCCGGGCCCCGCGTCGGGACCGAGGATCGAGCAGTTCAGTGAGTCGGCCTCGGCGTTGAAGCGGGTCGCGCAGCTCGCCACCGTCGGGTGCGCGCGCAGTTCCCTGGCGGTCGCCGCCGACCCGGTGAACGACACGAGGTCCTGCTCGGCGACGTGATCGAGCAGGTCACCGGCACTGCCGCAGATCAGCTGGACCGAGCCGGCCGGGAGCAGGCCGGAGTCCACCATCAGCTCGACCAGCCGCGCGGTGAGGTAGGCCGTCTGGCTAGCCGGCTTGATCAGGCTCGGCACGCCGGCCAGGAAGGCGGGAGCCAGCTTCTCCAGCGGACCCCAGACCGGGAAGTTGAAGGCGTTGATCTGTATCGCGACGCCGCGCAGCGGCGTCAGGATGTGCTGGCCGAGGAACTGGCCGCCGCGGCCGAGCGCTTCCGGGGTGCCCTCGACGTAGATGGTGTCGTTCGGCAGCTCGCGCCTGGCCCGGCTCGCATAGCTCAGCAGGACGCCGATGCCGCCGTCGACGTCGAACCTGGCGTCGCCCAGCGTGGCACCGGTACGAGCCGACAGCGCGTAGAGCTCCGCACGGTATTCGCGCAGCAGCGAGCCCAGGGATTTCAGCAGCGCCGCGCGCTGGTGAAACGTCAGCTCGCGTAGCGCGGGGCCGCCGACCGACCGGCCGTACTCCAGCGCGCCTGCCATGTCGACGCCGTCGGAGCTGACCGTCGCGACTTCCGCGCCGGTCACCGCGTCGTATACGGGCCGCCCCTCGGTCGCCGGCGCCTGCCAGGATCCTGCCACATAGCTGCGAAGCGCAGTCATCGCTTCTCCCTGCGAGTCCGCTTAACTGACCGTACGTTCGGTCCGAACCGAGCATATCCGCGGCCAGCCCGGCGCGGGCACGGGAGGCGGCAGCTCCGCCGGGGGCACGGGAGGCGGCAGCTCCGCCGGGGGCACGGTCCGGGATTTCTGCGACTGAAGACCGCGATTCGTGGCAGTGAAGGCGAGACCCGCCACGACAATGGGCGAGGACCGAGTTCGCCCTCTTACGGGAGATTGACCATGACTGTCCAGGAGACACTCCACACCCTGCAGCGGCTGGTCACCAGGGCCACGTCGCCGCGATACGGCTACGACTCGGTGTCGGCGCGCGAGATCTACGACCACGGTGTGCGGAACCCGGCGTTCGTCTGCGGCTACGCGTCGGGCACGTACGCCTGGACCCAGGCCGATTACAACCTCTTCCCGAAGTCGGCGCACATCTCCATCGCCACCGACGCGAGCGTCGACGCCGGCGATGTCCTCGACGTCGAGAACGGCGCCGCGAGCCCGGCAGAGACCGAGGCATGGATCCGGAAGCGCAAGGCGGCCGGCTACTACCGGCCGACGATCTACTGCTCGCTGTCGGCGGTTCCTGCCGTCCGGGCCGGCACGGGTCCCTGGAAGCTCGGCGTCGACTACGACCTGTGGGTGGCGGACTGGACCGGGAAGCCGCACGTCGCCTACCCGGGCGCGGTGGTTACCCAGTACGCGTCGCTGTCCTGGGCCGACCGGGATGTTGCCTATGATGCCGGCTGGCCACACCGCAAGAAGGCCGGCCCGGTGCAGGAGCCAGAGCTGCGCGAGGGTGCGACCGGCGCAGCGGTGAAGACGCTGCAGCGCCGGCTCAACGCCGTGAACGATGCGAAGCTTGCCGTCGACGGCGTCTTCGGCCCGCAGACCGAGGCAGCGGTCAAGGCGTTCCAGCGCAAGGAAAAGATCGCCGTCGACGGCGTCGTCGGCCCCCAGACATGGAGCAAGCTCGGCAACTACGTCTAGGCGCGACGACGGAAATACAGACCGTACGTTCGGTCCGCTATCGTGTCTGCATGCCGCCCAGCCAGCCCGGCGTCCGCCAGCAGGCCCGCGCCGCGTCCCGCCGCGGCCGGCCCGGCTATGACCTGGAGTCCCTGCTCGCGGTCGCGGTCACCGTGTTCAACGAGCGCGGGTACGACGGAACCAGCATGGAGGACCTGTCCCGCCGGCTGGGCATCACCAAGTCCTCGATCTACCACCACGTGGACAGCAAGGAAGAGCTGCTCTCGCTCGCCCTGGACCGGGCGCTGGACGGCCTCTTCGCGGTCGCGGACGAGGTGGCCGCGGGCGACGAGCCGGCGATAGAGCGGCTCGAGCGGCTCGTGCGCGGCAGCGTCGCGGTGCTCGCCGACAGGCTGCCCTACGTGACGCTGCTGCTGCGCGCCCGCGGCAACACCGCGACCGAGCGCAGCGCGCTGGCCCGCCGCCGCGAGTTCGACCAGATCGCGGCCGACCTGGTCAAGCAGGCCGAGCGCGACGGCGACATCCGGCCCGACGTGGACCCGGCCACGACGGCGCGGCTGCTGTTCGGCATGGTCAACTCGCTGGTCGAGTGGTACAAGCCCGGCACCCGCAACGCCGGCGGTACCCTGCCGCTCGCCGATGCAGTCTGCGCCGTCGCCTTCGACGGCCTGCGGGTCAAGCGGCGCCGATAGCGCGCAGCCGGGCTAGCGCGCCGGCGGGCAGCGCGGCGGCGATCGCGAGCGATCCGACGTTCGCCGCTACCTGCCCGGCTGTCGTGGCGCCGAACAGCACGGTCGTCACCGACGGATTCCGCAGCGCGAACGCCATCGCCAGCTGAGCGGGCTCGCAGCCGAGCTCGGCAGCCAGCGCGGCGAGCTTGGCGCCCGCCGCAACCCCGGCGGCGTATCGCGGCAGGGTCAGCTGGCCCGCTGCCCGGCCGGCCGCCGGATCGCGCGCGTACTTGCCGGTCAGCACCCCGCCGGCCAGCGTGTACGAGGCGACGATCGCGATGCCGCGGTCAGCGGCGACGCGCGTCAGCTGCGGATCCTCGACGAACTGGCGCGTGATCAGGCTGTAGGGCGGCTGGGTGGCGACGGGACCCGGCACGCCCGCCGCGTCCGCGACCTCCCACGCGTGCGCCAGCTGCGCGGGCGTCCAGTTCAGCGCGCCCCAGCTGCGCGCGAGGCCGGCGCTGACCAGCTCGGTGATCATCCCGACCGCGTCCGCGAGCGGCACGCCCGCCGGCGGCACCTCGGAGTAGATGAGATCCAGGTAATCCACGCCCATCCGGCCGAGTGATTCGGCGATCTCCGCCCGCGGCGACTGCGACGGCCAGAATTCCCACCACAGCTTGTTCGACACGACCGTGTCCTCGCGCCGCCACCCCGCGGCCCGGAACAGCCTGCCGAACACCACCTCGGAATACCCCGAGGGGATCGGCGCCCGCCCCGTCTCGTCGTTGTACCTGGCGTCGTCCAGGAACGTCACGCCCGCCGCACGGGCGGCCTTCATCACGGACTCGCCCTGATCCTGGCTGATCCGCTCGAACGTGCGCCAGGACCCGAGCGCGAGCCTGGACACGTCGATACCGCTCGCGCCTAGCGGTACAACGGGAATCGCCGGCCCCGTCATCGTGCTCCCTGCGGCTGTTTGACTTTCCAGTGCGGCCATGCCAGCTTCAGCTCGCATGGTGCCCAGCTCTTATAACGCTTTCTTCGGTGCGATGGCAACGGGCGCGGCCGCCCTTATCGGCCTGTTGTTCGTGGCGGTGTCTGTGCGGGACCAGACGATATTCGGGCCTAAGGCAGTCGCGGGCGGTGAGGCCCTCGCTATCACGGCCTTCACAGGGCTGGTGAACTCGCTGGTCATCGCCCTGCTGGCGCTGATCCCGCAGGACAACATCGGCTACGGCGCGATCATCGTGGCCGTGCTCAGCATCGTGAGTGTCGTCCGGCTGCACCAGCGGCTGCACTGGGCCAGGAGCACGATTCTGCTGGGTGCGGCCGTTATCGCTTACCTCATCCAGCTGGGCTACGGCATCCTGCTGCTGATCAAGCCGGACGACACCAGCTCGGTCAACAACATCTGCTACGTGCTGTTCGCGACCCTGGTCTTCTCCCTCCAGCGCGCCTGGTCGCTGCTCAAGGGCGAGCACATCGAGGCTGCCGGGGCCGATCCGGCGCACGGTTCGCCGCACATCCTGCACTAGCGCTGGCGCGCATAGGGTGCGGAAAGGGGCCCTCTCGTGATACTCGACCGGCTGAACGTCCCGATCGTGCTCGCGCCGCTGGCCGGCGGCCCGGCAACGCCGGAGCTGGCCGCGGCCGTCAGCGAGGCGGGCGGCCTCGGCTTCCTCGCGGCGGGCTATCTGACGGCGGCCGCGCTCCGCGACCGGATCGCGCAGACGCGCGCGCTGACCCCGGCGCCACTCGGTGTCAACGTGTTCGTGCCCGGCACGCCGGCACCGCCGCGGCCGGTCACCGAGTACGCCGCCAGCCTGCGTCCGGATGCCGGCCAGGCCGGCGTCGCGCTGGGCGAGCCGCGATTCGAGGACGACGACTGGGCGGCGAAACTCAGCCTGCTGACGGCCGATCCGCTGCCGGTCACGTCGTTTACTTTCGGCTGCCCGGAGCCCGCCGTGATAACGGCGCTGCAGGAGGCGGGCACCGAGGTGTGGGTGACGGTCGCCAGCCCGGCCGACGCGCGCCAGGCCGCGGACGCCGGCGCGGACGTCCTGGTCGTGCAGGGCACCGAGGCCGGCGGTCACCGCGGCAGCTTCCGCGACGACCCGGACGCCGACGCCGGCGGCTTCGGCCTGCTGGCCCTGCTCCAGCTCGTCGGCGCCGGGACCAGCCTCCCGCTGGTCGCGGCCGGCGGGATCAGCACCGGCGCCGGCCTAGCCGCCGTGCTCGCCGCCGGGGCGAGCGCGGCGCAGCTGGGCACGGCGTTCCTGCGCTGCCCGGAGGCGGGCACGTCTGCGGTGCACCGGGCCGCGGTCGCGGGTCATGGTGACACCGCGACGACACGCGCGTTCAGCGGGCGGCTGGCCCGCGGCATCCGCAACCGGTTCATGGACGCCCACGGCGGGGACGCGCCGGCCGCCTATCCGGAGGTGCATCACCTCACCGCGCCGCTGCGCGCTGCGGGCCGCAGCGCGGGGAATCCCGACCTGGTCAACCTGTGGGCGGGCCAGGCGCACGAGCTGACGCAGGAACTGCCCGCGGCCGAGCTCGTCGCGCAGCTTGCATATGTGGCGCAGGAGGCACTGCGGGCCGCAACGGACAGATGGGGCTAGAGTCATGGCCGTGTCACCTTCAGACCTCTTCTCCGTGGCCGGCAAGGTCGCGGTCGTGACCGGCGGGTCGCGCGGGATCGGCGCGATGATCGCGGAGGGCCTGGTCCGGGCCGGCTGCCGTGT
>Ga0335076_10002410_pt1 | contig 18598 bp, 17 predicted proteins | sample Lox_Sample_25_FD_206717 | JGI IMG/M metagenome (GOLD analysis project Ga0335076, IMG submission 206717) | Soil microbial communities from Loxahatchee National Wildlife Refuge, Florida, United States - Lox_Sample_2.5 | ecosystem: Environmental > Terrestrial > Soil > Wetlands | place: USA... | reverse complement strand
CTCGGGCTTCACCGTCCGTCCCCCCGAGGCGCGGCGCAAGCCGCGGATCTCCAGCTTCCTCGAGGCCGACGTCGACCGGGTCCTCGCCCTCCGCCCCGACCTGGTGGTGGGCTTCTCCGACCTCCAGGCGAAGATCGCGGCCGAGCTGATCGGCCGCGGGGTGCCGGTGCTCCTCACCAACCAGCGGTCGGTGGCCGAGATCCTCCAGACCATCCGGCTGGTCACCGCGGCGGTGGGCCGGGGCGAGGAGGGGGCGACGCTCGCGGAGGAGCTCGCCGCCGGCCTGGCGCGCGTGGCGGAGGGGGCGGCCGGCCTGCCCCGCCGGCCGCGGGTCTTCTTCGAGGAGTGGCCCGACCCGCTCATCGCCGCGATCCGCTGGGTCTCCGAGCTCCTGGAGCTGGCCGGGGCCGAGGACGTCTGCGCCGAGAGCCGGGCCTCGCCCGGGGCCCGGGGCCGGATCTTCGCGCCCGAGGAGGTGGCGCGCCGGGACCCGGAGGCGGTGATCGCCAGCTGGTGCGGGCGCCACGCCCGCCGGGAAGCGATCGCCGGGCGGCCCGGCTTCGGCGCCACCCGCGCGGTGAGGGACGACCAGCTCTACGAGGTGAAGAGCGCCCTGGTCCTCCAGCCGGGGCCCGCCGCGCTGGGCGACGGGGCGGCGGCCCTGGCGCGGATCGTGGCGGCGGTGGCCCGCGGGGAGCAGCTGCCGCCGCACCGGCCGGGGGACCTGCGAGGTCCGTGAATCCGGCATACAGTGGCGACGATGGAGCCCAAGCTCGCCAGCATCCTCGAGGAGGTCCGGACCCAGGGCGGACGGGTGGTGGTCCTCACCGGGGCGGGGATCTCGGCCGAGAGCGGGATCCCCACCTTCCGCGGCCCGGAGGGCTACTGGACCGTCGGCTCGCGGAATTACATGCCGCAGGAGATGGCCACCCGCGAGATGTTCGACCGGTCGCCCGAGGAGGTCTGGCGCTGGTATCTCTACCGCTTCGGCGTCTGCCGCGACGCGAAGCCCAACCCGGGGCACGAGGCCCTGGTGCGGCTGGAGCGGGCGCTCGGAGAGCGCTTCACCCTGGTGACGCAGAACATCGACGGCCTCCACCGGCGGGCCGGCTCGACCCGGGTCTTCTGCATCCACGGCGACTCCGCCTGGGTCCGCTGCGCCGACGGCTGCGGGGCCGGCCTGCTCGATCTCCCGGCCTTCGGGCCCCGGTCGAAGGACGCCCCGCTCGCCGCCGGCGAGCGGAAGGCGCTCACCTGCCCGCGCTGCGGCGGCTGGCTTCGCCCTCACGTCCTCTGGTTCGACGAGTACTACGACGAGGCCAACTACCGGATGGACAGCGCCCTGCGCGCCGCCGGCACCGCCGACCTGCTCCTGGTGGTGGGAACGAGCGGCGCCACCAACCTGCCCATGCAGATCGGGCGGCTGGTCTTCCACCGGGGGGCGGCCCTCGTCGACGTGAACCCGGAGGAGAACCCGTTCGCCGAGCTGGCCTCGCTCTCCCCCCGGGGCTTCTTCGCCCGGGGGAGCGCCTGCGAGCGGCTGCCCGGGATCGTGGCGGCGCTGGGCGCCGCGCCCGGCTAGGAGGTCAGGACGATCTTCGCGATCTCGGGCGGGTTCCCGAGGCGCATGGGCGGCCCCCAGTAGCCGGTCCCCCGCGAGACGAAGACCTGGCCGCTCCGCCCGCCCTCGACGTGGCGGTAGAGCCCCTTGATGTAGGGGTAGAAGGCCCCCACGAGCAGGCTGAAGGGGAAGATCTGGCCGCCGTGGGTGTGGCCGGAGAGCTGGAGCTCCACCCCGGCGCGCACCGCCTCGTCCACCCCGCGCGGCTGGTGAGCGAGGAGGACCAGGCTCCGGTCCGGGTCGCGCCCGGCCAGCGCCCCGGGGAGGTCGGTCCCGTGCCCCTCGCCGAAGCGCCCCGCGCTCCAGTCGTCCACGCCCGCCAGGTCGAGCGAGGCGCCAGGCTCGCCGATCGTCACCCGCTCGTTCCGGAGCACCCGGATCCCCAGGCGCCGGAGCTCGGCCACCCAGGCGTCCACGCCCGAGTAGTACTCGTGGTTCCCGGTGACGAAGTAGACCCCGTAGCGCGCCCGGAGCCTGGCCAGCTCGCCGATGGCGCGGCCGAGCTGGCGGACGCTCCCGTCCACCAGGTCGCCGGTCACCGCCACCACGTCCGGCCGGAGCGCGTTGGTCTGGTCGACCACTCGCCGCACCTCGTGCTCGCGGATGGTGGGGCCGGCGTGGAGGTCGGTGATCTGGGCCACCGTCAGGCCGGAGAGCGCGCGGGGGAGGCGCTCGAGCCGCACCGGGACGTCGTGGATCTCGGCCGGGCCGGTGGCGCTCCGGTAGGCGAAGGCCGTCGCCCCGCCGGCCGCCAGCGCCGCGCCGCCGGCCACCGCCCGGGCGACGAGGAGCCGGCGGGCGGGATCGGCGGGGAGGTCGGGGCCGCGCCCCACCCAGCTGGCGAGCTGCGCCGCCATCAGCACCGCCAGGCGGGCCAGGTCGAGGGCCAGCAAGGCGGAGAAGAGGATGAACGCGACCCCCAGCCAGGTGAAGGCGGCGACGGGGAGGAGCCGGGAGACCCAGCCCGAGCCGAGCCGCACGGCGAAGAGCCCCGCGGGCACCGAGAGGGCGAGCGCCACCAGGACCAGGCCGGCCAGGCGGCGCCACGGGTCGGGCAGGCCCGGATCGCGGATCAGCCGGGTCCACAGGTAGGCGTGCATGCCACCGAGGACGCCCAGGCTGACGAGGAGGAAGGTGGCGAAGGAGAGGGCGGGGCGCACGCGATCCCTCTAACCCCGATCCGCTCCGCCCGCCAGCGCCCGCGGGTCGCGGCAGGCAGGGGATCCGCTCACGTGCCTCAGCCCCGCGCGCCGCGCGGCCGGGCCTCGCGCAGGCGGTCGAGCTTGGCCGCCAGGATGAAGTCGTTCTCCGAGAGCCCGCCTACCGCGTGCGTCCAGAGCGTCACGTCCACGGTGCTGTAGTGCACGGTGAAGTCCGGGTGGTGCCCCTCCGCCTCGGCCAGGTCGGCGAGGGCGTTCACGAAGCGCATCGCCTCGACGAAGTCCCCGAACCGGAGGTGCTTGTGGAGCTTCCGGTGCTCGTCCTGCACGTCCCAGCCGTCGAGGGAGCGGACCGCCTCGTCGACCGCCGCCGGCGCCATGGCCGGGATCCCGCCCTCGCAGGGCACGCACTTCCTGGTCGCGAAGTCCATGCCCCTGGGGTGCGCGGCGCGGCCCGCCGCCGCAAGGCCAAGGCGGGACGGGCGGAGGGTCCCGGGGCGGGGCATACTCGCGGGCCATGGACCGACTCCTCCTCGCCGCCGGGGCGATCTCCGCCGCGATCGCGGTGGCCGCGGGCGCGTTCGGCGCCCACGCGCTCAGGGCCCGGCTCGCCCCCGACCTGCTCGCGATCTGGCAGACCGGCGCGCAGTATCAGCTCACGCACGCCCTCGGGCTCGTCGCCGCGGCCTGGGCCTCGGCGCGGTTCCCGGGCGCCTGCGCCGGCTGGGCAGGGGGGCTCTTCCTCGCCGGGACGGTGCTCTTCTCGGGGAGCCTCTACGCCCTCGCCCTCACCGGCGTCCGGGCGCTCGGGGCGGTGACCCCGTTCGGCGGGGTCGCCTTCATCGCCGGCTGGATCGCGCTCGCGGTCGCCGCCGTGCGCGGCGGGCGGTAGGGGGAGCGTCTCGGGCTACGCGACCGGCCGCGGGCCGTCGGCGCTGGCGGCGAGGCGCCTGAGGAGCGGGACGAAGAGGAGCATGAGGGCCGCGGCCCCGATGCTGGAGATGACGAAGATCGAGTAGAAGCCGGCCTGCGTCTCGGCCATCTTCTGCAGCATCCCGGTCAGCCCCTCGGCGGGCGCCCGCGGCTCCCCGGGCGCCGGCATCAGGGCGGCGACCGCCCCGGCGATCTTGTTGGCCGCCGCATTGGCCAGGTACCAGGCGCCCATGAGCAGCGAGGCGAAGCGGACGGGGGCGATCCGGCTCACGTAGGAGAGGCCGACCGGCGAGAGGCAGAGCTCGCCCATGGTGTGGAAGAGGTAGGCGAGCGTGAGCCAGAGCGGCGAGACGAGGACCCCCGTGTCCGCCCGGCGGCCGCCCGCCACCAGGAAGAGGAACCCGAGGCCGAGGAGGAAGAGGCCGAGGACCATCTTGAGGGGGGTCGAGGGGTCCTTTCCCCGCCGGCCGAGCGCCGTCCACAGGGCGGCGAAGACCGGCGCCAGGGCCAGGATCATGAACGGGTTCACGGCCTGGAACCAGGACGCCTTCACCTCCCAGCCGCCCAGGCGGAGCTCGGTGTTCCGGAAGGCGAAGAGGTTCATCGAGCTGCCCGCCTGCTCGTAGGCGGCCCAGAAGAAGACCACGAAGAAGGCGACGACGAAGAGGGCGATCACCCGCTTCCGCTCCTCGCCGTGGGTGCCGAGCAGGGTCACCGCGAGCGCCGCGCCGATCACCGCGCCCATCCCCAGGGCGAGGGGGGAGAGGCCGGCGAGGAAGGCGGCCAGCCCCAGGCCGGCCACGCCTCCGCCGATCGCGTCCACGAGGAGGCTCCGCTCCGGCCTCGCTCCCGCGGCTGCGCCGGCGGCGCCGGGGAGCCCCTCGGGGCTCACGCCGATGCCCGGCAGGTACCGCTCGCGTCCCCACAGGTAGAGGACCAGCCCGACCACCATGCCGACGCCGGCGGCGGCGAAGCCCCAGTGCCAGCCGTAGCTCGGCGTCTCGGCGAGGTAGCCGACCACCAGCGGGCCGAGGAACGCGCCCGCGTTCACGCCCATGTAGTAGATGGTGAAGCCCGCGTCGCGGCGGGGATCGCCGGGCCGGTAGCACTGCCCGACCATGGTGGCGGAGTTGGGCTTGAAGAGACCGGTGCCGGCGATGATGAGCGTCAGCCCCAGGTAGAACATCGGCATGCCCGGGAAGGCGAGGGCGAAGTGGCCGAGGGCGATCACCGCGCCGCCGATGACCAGCGAGCGGCGCGTCCCGATCACCCGGTCGGCCAGGTAGCCGCCCACGAGCGGGGTCAGGTAGACGAGGCTGGTGTAGGTGCCGTACAGGTTGCTCGCGCCCGCGGTCGGCCAGTGGACCGCGAGCACGAGGTAGGGGACGAGGATGGCCCGCATCCCGTAGTAGGAGAACCGCTCCCACATCTCGACCACGAAGAGGAGCCCGAGGCCGCGGGGGTGGCCGAGGAGGGCGCGGTCGTCGAGCACCGAGTAGCCGTCCGGGGCGGGCGCGGCGAGGGCGGGGGACGAGGGGTTGGACACGTGGCCTCCTGGCGCTCTGGCGGACACCTTCTACCGGCCTGGGCGGCTCCGGGCCAGCGGAACCGGTGGGCGGGACGGGCGGTCGCCCGGAGCCTCTCGCCGGCCCCCGCGCGCGCCCGGCCCGGCGGCGGCCGCCGAGGTGGGAAGAAGGCCCACGCCGGCGCACACGCCGGAAAGTTGCGCCGCGCCCCGCACGGCCCGATGGTGAAGCTCGCGGAAGCCCACCCGCGGCGCCAGGGTGTTGCACTGTGGGAGTACCTCCAGCGGGCGACGGATGAACGGCGACGTTTCTGGTACGGTGGATCGACCCGTGGGTCCGCGGCCCCGGGGCGGAGTGGGGCGAGAAACGGGACCGCGGGGCTGGCAGCCGGCTTGCTACGGTGAGGACGCATGAAGCGCACGCTCCTGCTCGCGACGCTCTCCGCCTTCGTGCTCGGCGCCTGCGCCACCTCCGGCGGAGGCGAGCACTACTCGGTCGTGCCCAAGGTCACGGTGGTCACCAAGGGCGAGAAGCGCCGCACCGCGGAGGCCAACTACCAGGCCCGCCCCGAGGACGCTCCGCTCACCGGCTCCGGCGGCGCCGACCGGTAGCGCCCCGCGCCCTCCGCCGCGCCCGCCGGCTCCGCGGGCACGCCTCCCAGGAACGCCAACCTCCGCCCGGGCACGGCCGGTGCCCGCGGGCCGGGGAAGACGATCCCCGCCAGGTTCAGCGGATCGGCCGCCGAGACCTCGAGCCGCTCCGGCGCCTCCTCCCGCTCGCGCCCGCGCCGCGCGGCGCGCAGGGCCTCCACCGCCCCCGGCAGCGCGAACTGCTCGCCGGAGAAGCCGGCCACGAAGCGGCCGCCCCGGATCGCGCCCCGCGCCTCCAGGGTCCGGTAGACGCGGAGGAGCTCGCGCCAGGGCGGGACGTCCTCGCGGGCGAGGAGGTCGCGGAAGACCACCCCCCAGCGCCGGAGGAGCTGCTCGGCCACGCGCTCGAGGAGCCCGTCGCCCGCCTCCGCCGGAGCCGCAGCCGTCCCCGTCCGTCGCAGCAGCGACCAGCGCCCTGCCGCGGCCCGCCCGGCTCCCCGGGGGCCGGGCTCGAGCAGGCCTCGCAGCCCCCCGAAGCCGTCGCAGGCGGCGAGGCCAGCGGAGACCAGCTCCCAGAGCCCGCGCTCCACCTCGCCCGGCGCCACGCCCGCCGCCCCGGCCAGCTCCGCGGGGAAGGACGCGCCCCGCTCCGCCAGCGCCCGGGCCAGGGCGCGCGCCTCCGGGCCGAGCGCCGTGGCACGGTCCGGCGCCCCCGTCCCGGCGGGGCCCGGCGACGCGCTCCACTCCGGGTGCGAGCCCGGATCGGCCGCCGCGAGGAGCCAGGGCAGGTCCTCCCGGAGCACGATCGCGATCGGGGTGCTCCGACCCGGCGCGGCGCGCCGCCCGGGCGCGGCCGGCTCCGGCGCGCGCCCGGGGACGAGCCTCGCCCAGGCGACCTCGCCCGAGAGGCAGAGGGCGTCGAGCAGCGCGGGCTCGTACCCCTCGACCCGCGCGGCGAGCAGCTCCGGCTCCCAGGCCGCGGCCGCGGCGTGGAAGCCCTGCAGCTGGCCGATCGCCTCGAGGAGGCCGCGCGGGCCGCGGAGGCGGGCCCCGGGGGCGACGTGCTGCCAGCGCGCCAGGAAGCGGAGCAGGTCGGGGGCCTGCACCGGCTCGATCTCCCGCCGGAGCCGTCCCAGGGTGAGCCGGTGGATCCGGGCGAGGAGGGCGCGCTCGCACCAGTGCGGCCCGTCCTCGAGGGGCAGGAATCGCCCGCGGAGGATCGTCCCCTCCGCCTCCAGGGCGCCCAGCGCCGCCTCGGTCCGGGCCCGGTCGAGCCCGAGCCGGGCCGCGAGCGCCGCCGCGCGCACCGGCCCGAGCCGGCCCATCCAGGCGCGCACCACCTCGCGCGCGGCCAGGTCGGCGTTCGCCGGGACCCGCTCGCCGCGCAGCGGCTCGAGCGCGAGGGCGAGGGGCCCCTCGCCCGCCAGGGCGGGACCGAGGGCGCGGGCGAGGCCGGCGCGCTCCGCCGCCACCACGAAGCGGCGCTCGCCCTGCCGGGCCCGTCCCGCCCGCCCCGCCCCGAGCAGCGCGGAGAGCAGGCCCTCGAAGGGCGCGAGCTCGGCCTCCGGCACGAGCCCGAGCTCGAGGAGCAGGTCGTGCAGCTCCTCGGGATCGCGCGGCGCCGGGGCGGCCTCGTCCGCCACCGCCGCCACGGCCGCCGGGTCGAGCGCGCCCGCGCCGGCCGCCTCGACCGGCGGCAGGGCGCGCCGGACCGCCACCGCCCGCGCCCGGCGCTCCTCGAGCGGCGCGTCGTCGAGGTAGGCCCACGGCCGGGCCCCGAGGATCTCCTGCGCCAGCGGGGAGGGCTCGGGCGAGTTCACCGCCAGGAGCCGCACCTCGCCCCGCTCCATCCGGCCGAGGAGCGCCCGGAGCGCCCCCGCGTCCATCGCCTCGCCCAGGCAGTCGCGGAGGGTCTCGGCGACGAGCGGGTGGTCGGGGATCCCGATGGGGCCGGCGGGGGCGTTGTCCTGGCAGGCCACCTGGGCGGGGAAGACCGCCGCGAGCAGGTCCTGGGCGCGCATCCGGGCGAGCGGCGGGGGCATCCGCCGCCCCCTCCAGACCCGGGGGATGGCCAGGGCGCGGGTGGCGTTCCAGCGCCAGCGCACCTCGAACATCGGCGCCTGCAGGACGGCCTGGGTGAGGACCTCGTCCACGCTCCCCGCCCGGACCAGCTCGAAGATCGTCTCCAGCGGGAAGGAGTGCTGCGGCCCGAGCGACAGCAGGATCGCGTCGTCGTTCGCCGCCGCCTGGAGCTCGAAGTCGAAGGTCCGGCAGAAGCGCTTGCGCAGGGCGAGGCCGTGGGCGCGGTTGGCGCGCGCCCCGAAGGGCGCGTGGAGGACGAGCTGCATCCCCCCGGCCTCGTCGAAGAACCGCTCGGCCACCAGCGTCCGCTGGGTGGGGAGCGCGCCGAGCACCGCGCGGGCGGCGGCCAGGTACTCGACCAGCTGCCGGGCCCCGGCGGCGGGGAGCGCGCACTCCGCCGCGAGCCAGCGCTCCGCCTCCGCGGGGCGGTCGAGCCGGGCCTCCACCTCCTCGCGCAGCCCGGAGACCTCGGCAGAGAGGGCGCCGCTCCGCCCGGGCGCGTCGCCGTTCCAGAAGGGGACCGTGGGCGGCGCACCGTGGGCGTCCTCCACCCGCACCACCCCCGCCTCGACCCGCTGGATCCTCCAGGAGGCGCTCCCGAGGAGGAAGACGTCGCCGGCCAGGCTCTCGATGGCGAAGTCCTCGTCGAGCTGCCCGACCGTCGCCCCCTCCGGCTCGGCCACCACCGCGTACTGGGCGGTGTCCGGGATCGCCCCGGCGCCGGTGAGGGCGGCGATCCGCGCCCGCCGCCGCCCCGCCACCCGGCCCCCCACCCCGTCCCGGTGGAGGAGGGCGCTGGCGCGCCCGGTCCGGCCCGGGGCCACCCCCTCGGCCAGCATGTCGACCACGGCGTCGAAGTCGCCCCGGGACAGCGCCCGGTAGGGCCAGGCCCGGCGGGCGAGGTCGAAGAGACGGTCGAGGTGGATGGGCCCGGCGCTCGCCTCGGCCACGAGCTGCTGGGCGAGCACGTCGAGCGGGTGGGCGGGCACCGAGAGCGCCTCGAGCCGCCCGGCCCGCAGGCCGCGCACCAGCGCCGCGCACTCGACCAGCTCGTCCCGGGAGAGGGGAAAGAGGCGCGCCACGGGGACGGCGCCGGCGGCGTGCCGGGCCCGTCCGATCCGCTGCAGGCCGGTGGAGAGCGCGCCCGGCGAGCCGAGCTGGACCACCAGCTCCACCGCCCCCACGTCGATGCCCAGCTCGAGGGACGCGGTGGCCACGATGGCGCGGAGCGCACCGGCCTTGAGCCGCTCCTCGGCCCGGAGCCGCCGCGCCCGGGAGAGGCTCCCGTGGTGGGCCAGGACCGCCTCCGGCCCGAGCCGCTCGGAGAGGGCGTGCGCCGCCCGCTCCGCCAGCCGCCGGGTGTTGACGAAGACGATGGTGGAGCGATGGCCCCGGACCAGCTCCGCCACCCGGTCGTACGTCTCCGCCCAGAGCTCCTTCGAGGCGAGGGAGGAGAGCGCGTCCCGGGGGACCTCGATCCCGAGGTCGAGCGGCCGCCGCCGCCCCACCTCGACCACGGCGCAGCGCGGCTGGCCGCCCGGGCCGACCCGGGCGGCGCCCACCAGGAACCGGGCCACCTCCTCGACCGGGTGGACGGTGGCGGAGAGGCCGATCCGCTGGGGCCGGCGCCGGGCGAGGGCCTCGAGCCGCTCCAGGGAGAGCGCCAGGTGGGCGCCACGCTTGGTCCCGGCCACGGCGTGGATCTCGTCCACGATCACGGTCTCGACCGGGGCGAGGGCGGCGCGCCCGCGCTCGGAGGTGAGGAGCAGGTAGAGCGACTCCGGGGTGGTGACGAGGAGGTGGGGCGGGCGGCGCACCAGCGCCTGCCGGCGGGAGGCGGGGGTGTCCCCGGTCCGGAGCCCTACCCGGAGCGCCGGAGGGAGGAGCCCCTCGGCGCGCGCCAGCGCCGCGAGCTCGGCGAGGGGCTCGCGCAGGTTCTTCTCCACGTCGTTGGAGAGCGCGCGGAGGGGCGAGACGTAGAGCACCCGGGTCGCCTCGGCGAGCTTCCCGGCGAGGGCGTCGCGCCAGAGGGCGTCGATGGCGGAGAGGAAGGCCGCCAGGGTCTTCCCCGAGCCCGTGGGGGCGGAGACGAGGACGTCGCGGCCGGCGGCGATCTCCGGCCAGGCGAGGGCCTGCGGCTCGGTGGGCGCCCCGAACCGCCCCTCGAGCCAGCGCCGGACCAGCGGGTGGAAGCCCGGGAGCACCGGCCCGAGATAAGGCCCCGGGAGGGCCCGCGCCCGGGTCGCCCGGGCCCCCTATGATGCCTCGCGTCATGCTCCTCAAGGAGACCGCCCTCGTCCGGCTGCTCGGGCTGCGCATCCCGGTGCTGCTCTTCCTCGGCCCCCGGGTGCTGGAGCTCGACGAGGAGGGCTGCGCGGTGGCGATCCCGCTCGGCTGGCGCTCGCGGAACCACCTCGGCTCGATGTACCTCGGGGCGCTGGTGGCCGGGGCCGACCTGGCCGCGGGGCTCCAGGCGGTCCGGGCGACGCGGGACGGCCACCCGGACGTGCGGCTCGTCTTCGCCGACCTCCGGGCCGAGTTCCTGAAGCGCGCCGACGGCGACGTCGTCTTCCGCTCGCGGGACGGGCGCCGGGTGGCGGAGGCGGTCCGGCGGGCCGACGCCACGGGCGAGCGGGTCACCCTCCCGGTGGAGATCGTCGCCACCGTGCCGCGGAGGTACGGGGAGGAGCCGGTGGCTCGCTTCACCCTCGGGCTCTCCCTGAAGCGGAAGGGGGAGGAGCGCGCCGCCGCCCCGGTCGAGCGCCGGGTCGGGTAGAGGCCGGCGGGTGGCGGGCCGCCGGGCGGCCGGGTAGGGTGGCGGCCGGTGCGCCGGGAGACCCTCGCCCTCTACGCCGGGACCGTCGCCGCGTACGCGGACATGTACGTGACCCAGCCGATCCTCCCCGTGCTCTCGAGGGAGTTCGGGGTGGGGGCGGCCCAGGCCGGGCTCACGGTCTCCTCGGTGGTCCTCGGGATCGCCGTCGCCTCGAGCGGCTACGGCCCGCTCTCGGACGCGCTCGGGCGGCGGCGGGTGATGGCCGGGGCGACCGGGCTCCTCGCGGTGGCCACCCTGGCCTGCGCCTTCGCCCCGAGCTTCACGGCCCTGCTCGCCCTCCGCGCCCTGCAGGGCGTCCTCGTGCCGGGGATGACGGCGGTCTCGGTCGCCTACGCCGGGGACCGCTTCCGCTCCGGCGACCTGCCGGCGGTGGTGGGCGGGATCATCGCCGCCTCGGTGGTGGGGGGGCTGGTGGGGCGGGTCCTCTCCGGCGCCATCGCCGCCCAGGCGGGCTGGCGGGCCGCCTTCGTCGTCTTCGCGGCGGTGACCGCGGTGGCCGCCCTGGCGCTGGCGCGGGGGCTGGTCCACGTCCCGGCGGCGGAGCGGACGGGCCTCGCCGCCGCCTACCGCGGCATGCTCGGCCACCTCCGCGATCCGCCGCTCCTCGGGGCCTACCTGGTCGCCACCTCGCTCTTCTTCGGCTGGATCGGGATCTTCACCTACCTCCCCTACCGCCTCGCCGGGCCTCCCTGGCACCTCGGCACGGGGGAGATCTCCGCCGTCTACCTGGTCTACGCCGCCGGGGTGGTGGTCTCGCCCATCGCCGGCCGCCTGGCGGCGCGCGTGTCCGCCCCGCGCCTGATCGGGATCGGCCTCCTGGTGGAGGCGCTGGGGATGGCGGTGGCGCTCGCGCCGCGCCTGCCGCTCGCCATCGCCGGGCTGGTGGTGCTGGTGCTCGGGACCTTCACCGCCCAGGCGGTGGCGCCGGCCTTCGTGAACTCCACCGCCCGGCAGGCGAAGGGCGGAGCGAGCGCGCTCTACCTCACGTTCTACTACGTGGGCGGCACGCTGGGCGCCTCGCTCCCGGGCCTGGCCTGGCGCTCCGCCGGGTGGCCGGGGGTGGTCGGGGTCTGCGCGGCCGCGGTCGGGCTCGGGCTCCTCGCCAACGCGCTCCTGTGCGGCCGTGCCCCGCGCGCCCTCCCGCTGCGCTAAGCTCGCGCCCCCAATGGCCGGAGGAACCGTGGATCCGAACGCGCTCGGGGTGGTGCTCGCGATGCTGGTGGACCGGAACGGGAAGCCGGTGCCGGGAGGCTCGGCCCGCGGCCAGCTCTACGCCAGCGGGGAGGGGCTGGTGGTCCTCCGCCCGACGGCGCGGGAGGAGCTGCTCCACCGGGCCGGGACCGTGCTCCTCGCCGGCTCGGTGGTGGCGGTCGTGGCGAACGTCTTCACCCTGAAGAGCATGGCGGTGATCTGGGCCGCCGCCGCCGCCCAGGCGATCTACTGGTTCGCGCTCCCCGCCCGCCGGCGGGCCCTGGAGCCGGTCCCCCTCGGCGCCGAGGCGCTCGAGGCGGCCCGCCACGCCGGCAGGGCCGCCCTGGCCGTCCCGGCGGGCGCGGTGCTCCGCGCGATCCCCCCCGAGCCGCCCAAGCAGGGGTTCCGCAAGCCCGCCCGCTTCGAGCTCGCGGACGGCGCGCTCGACATCTACCTCTCCCAGGAGCAGTTCGACGCCGCCCGGGCCGCGCTCGGGCGCTGAGGGCTCCTCGAGCGGGCTCGCGCCCGGGAACCCCGCTATGAGGTACGGCATGCACCCCCTCGCCCTCGCCCTGGCCCTCGCCGCCGCGCCCGGCCCCACCGGCGCCGCCCCGGCCGCCTTCTCCGACGACTACGCCGCCGCCCTCCAGGCGGCCCGGGCCCGGCACGTCCCGCTGCTGGTGGACGTCTGGGCCCCCTGGTGACCGAGCTGCCGCTTCATGCGGGCCTACGTCCTGCCGGACGCCAGGCTCCGGAAGCTGGCCGGGCGGTTCGTCCGGCTCGACGTCGACACCGAAAAGCCCGCCAACGCCGCCTTCGTCGAGAAGTACCCCATCGACGCCTGGCCGACGCTCTACGTCATCGATCCGGCCACGGAGGCGGTGGTGATCCGCTGGGCGGGGACGGCCACCGTCGAGCAGATCGCCCAGCTCGCCGGCGAGGGCGAGCGGGCGCTCCGGGCCCGCGGGGCCTCGCGCGCCGAGGAGGCCCTCGCCCGCGCCGATCGGCTCGCCGGGGAGCGGAGGCACGCCGAGGCCGCCGCGGCCTACCTCGAGGCGCTGGAGGCGGGCGGTCCGGCCTGGTCCGGCCGGGAACGGGCGGTGGAGGCGCGCCTGCAGGCCCTGGCCTTCGCGGGGGACGCGGCCGGCTGCGCCGCGGCGGCCGAGCGCGACCTCCCCACGCTCCACTCGCCTGCTGCCCGGGCCCTCGCCGCCAGCGCGGGCCTCGCCTGCGCCCTGGAGATCGAGGGCGAGGAGGCGCGGGGCGCCGCCCTCCGGGTCCTCGAGCCGGCTGCCCGCCGGGGGCTCGAGGCGCCCGGGCTCCTGGCCGACGACCGCTCGGGGCTCTTCGAGGCGCTCGCCGGGGCGCGCGAGGCGGCCGGCGACCAGGCCGGGGCGCGCGCGATCGGCCGGCGCTGGCTCGCGTACCTCGAGGCAGAGGCGGCGCGGGCGCGGACGCCGCTCGAGCGCTCCGGGCTGGACGGGCAGCGGGTCTCGGCCGCGATCCAGGCGGGCACGCCGGAGCGGGCCCTCGCGCCCCTCCTCGCCTCCGAGCGCGATCTGCCCGGCGAGTTCGCCCCGGCCGCCGCCCTGGCCCGGCTCCACCTGGAGCTCCACCAGCCGGCCGAGGCGCGCGCCGCCGCCGTGCGGGCCCTGGCGCGGGCGGAGGGGCCACGCCGGATCCGGGTGCTGGTCCTCCGGGCCCGGGCGGAGCGGGAGCTGGGCGAGCCTGCCGCGGCGCGCGAGACGCTGGCGCAGGCGGTGCGGGAGGGAGAGGCCCTCTCTCCGGCCCTCCGGCCCACGGCCTGGATCGCGGCGGCCCGGAAGGAGCTGGCCTCGCTCGCGCCGGTGCAGGACTAGAGGCGCTCGACGCCGGCTCAGCCGCAGGGGTAGAGCGACTCGGTCAGCCACCAGCGCCCGCCGTCCCGGCTGAAGCAGAAGGGCACCCCGGGGGTCGTCACCCCCCTCGTCCGGAAGTCGAGGCAGGGGCGCCCCTCGGGGCCGGCGAGCCGGTCCGGCTGGAACGAGACCACCACCGCCAGATCCTTCGCGGCCGCGAGGAAGGCGCGCAGCGAGGCAGGGGGGCCGGGCGGCGGCGGCCCGGGGGGGCCGAACACCACCCCGTGCAGCCAGCTCGCCGGGGCGCGGAGGTCCCGGCTCACGCGGGCCTTGGGGACCACCTCCCCGGCGCAGCGCAGGCCGCCCGCGGGCACCCGGGCCAGGATCGGCCCGGCGTCCCCGGCCTCGATCGCCCGCTGGAGCTCGCCGCCGATGGCCACCAGCTCGGCCGCGATCCGGGCGCGCGAGACCTCCAGGGGATCGACGGCCGCCGGAGGGGTGGCCGCCGGCGGCGAGGGATCGGCCGCCGGCAGGGCGAGGCCCAGGGCCGCGAGGAGGGCGCGCACGCCTCCGAACCGTAGGCCGGTCCGTCCGCGGCCGCAACGTCACGGGATCCGGTAGCGGAGGAGGTGCGCCTCGAGCGGGCCGTTCCACAGCCGGTGATCGATCTCCGGACGGAACGGGATGGCGCGCTCGAGGAGGGGGTTCCCGGAGAGGAGCAGCACGGTCCAGCCGTGGTGGCGGGCCAGCATCTCCCCGAGCCCCCGGTAGAACCCCCCGAGCTTCCGCGAGGCCACGCGCTCCCCGGCCGGGCCCGGCGCCTCGCGCCCGCCGCCGAGCCGCTCGCCGTACGGCGGGTTGGACGCGAGCGTGCCCGCCGGCGCGATGGGGGCGAGGTCGCGCGCGTCGCCCTCCTCGATGGTCACGTCCGCCGCCACCCCCGCCGCGGCGGCGTTCCGGCGGGCGGCGACCACCGCCTTCGGGTGGGAGTCGCGGGCCAGGATGGGAGCCGGCGCGCGGGGGAGGGCCTCCGCTCGCGCCTCGGCCTTCATCCGGTCCCAGGCCGACTGGGGACCGCCGCGGTAGCTCGGCCAGCGCTGGAACCCGAAGGCCCGACCCAGGCCGGGCGCGATGCGGCGCGCGCGGAGCGCCTGCTCGATGGCGAGCGTCCCCGAGCCGGCCATGGGGTCGACGAAGGGCAGGTCCGGATCGGCGCCCCCGAGGAGCAGGACGGCCGCCCCCAGCGTCTCCTTGAGCGGGGCGTCGGTCATGGCGGCCCGGTAGCCCCGGCGGTGGAGCGGCGCGCCCGCCAGGTCCAGGGAGAGGGCGGCCTCGTCGCGGGCCAGGTGGAGGACGATCCGGACATCGGGGTCCTTCGGGTCCACGTCCGGCCGGGCGCCGAGCCGGTCGCGGAGCACGTCGACGGCGGCGTCCTTCACCTTGAGCGCGGCGTAGCCCGAGTGCGTGAGGGTCGAGGAGGAGACCGTCGCCTCCACCGCCAGCGTGGTCCGTACGTCGAGCCAGTCCTGCCAGGGGACGGTGCGCGCCCCCTCGTAGAGCGCGGCGGCGTCCGGCGCCGGGAAGCGGGCCAGCTCGAGGAGGACGCGCATGGCGGTCCGCGCGTGGAGGCAGGCCCGCATCCCGGCCTCGAGCGGCCCCTCGAACGAGACCCCGCCCCGGCCCCCGCGCACGCTCGCGAGGCGCAGCGCGGCGAGCTCGCGCCGGAGCGCTCCCTCGGTGCCCTTCGCGCAGGTGGCGAAGAAGTGCAGGCGGGCGCCGGCCATGGGAGGTCAGCGCGGCGGCGCGGCCCCGGCGGCGAGGGGGGGCGGCGTGGGGGCGGGGATGGAGCCGCTCTCGCGCTCGAAGACGCCGATCCGGAAGGAGCCCTTCGCCTCGCGCTTGGCGGCGTACATGAGCTCGTCCGCCCGGGCCATCAGGTCGTCCACGTTGCGCGGCGGGGAGAGGAAGACCGCCGCCCCGATGGAGAAGCCCACCCGCCAGCCGCCGTGCCGCTGCATGGCGGCGACGAGCGTGGTGCGGAGCCGCTCCAGGAGCACCTCCGCCTCGACCACGTCGGTCTCCGGGAGGAGGAGCCCGAACTCGTCCCCGCCCAGCCGGGCCACCGAGTCCACCGCGCGGGTGGCGTTGCGCAGGGTCTGGGCGGCGGTGGCGAGCAGGGCGTCGCCCTCGGCGTGGCCGAGCCGGTCGTTCACCAGCTTGAAGTCGTCGCAGTCCACGTAGACGACGGTGAGCGGGCGGCCGTGGCGCCGGGCGCGCTCGAGCTCGAGCCCGGCCGCCTCGATGAAGGCGCGGCGGTTGGCGATCTGGGTGAGGGCGTCGGTGCGGGCCAGGAGCTCCTCCCCCTCGAGCCGGCTCTTCAGCGCCCCGAGCACGAGCACGAGGGCGAGCGAGGTCCCGAGGAGCATGAGCCCGTTCCAGACCAGGACCGGCAGGCCGAGGTCCTGGGGCGAGTGCTGGAGCGCGTAGAGCGTGTCCGACCCGGTGGAGACCACCGCGCTCACGAACGCGAGCACCATGCCGGCGCGGAGCGAGGCGAACCAGGTCCCGAAGCCGATCGGAGCCAGGTAGAACAGGATCAGCGAGACGTCGGTCCGGGTGAGGTAGTCCCCTGCACCGACGCACAGGATCATACCCAGCGCGCTGACCAGCCACCCCGTTGGAGTGAGCGATAGCGGGCCGGGCCTCGCCGGCGGCTCGACGGCGTCCCGCGTCACGGCCTCGTGGAAAGGCGCGATTTGTTGGGCCGCCGGGGCCTGCTGTGGGCGAGGAGGATCCACTGCGCGCGTGTACCCTTAGGAATACACGCGGGGCGCACCTGTCAAGGGTGCGAGGCGCCGCTACTTGAGCCCGACGACCTCCAGCCGCCGGTTGGCGGATCTTCCACGGACGGTGAAATTCGGCAGCCGAGGGCTGTCCCCCCCCCGCCCCGCCCAGCTGACCCGCTCCTCGCCCACCCCCAGCTCGACCAGCCGGCGCAGCGCCGCCTGCGCCATCATGCCCGACAGACGGGCGTCCCCCTCGGGGTCGCTCGACGCGTCCACGAAGGCCTCGATGCGGACCTTCACCCCGGGTGTGGCGGCGAGGGCGACGGCCAGGTCGGCCAGCCCCCCGTCGCGCTGCAGCTCGGCGGTGCGGCCGGCGAAGGCCACGTCCTCGACCACGAACCGGCCCGCCGCCCCGAGCCGGCGGGCCCAGTCGGCCTGGCGCGGGGTGCGGGGCTGGACGGGCGCCGCCGCCGGGCGCGCCGCCGGCACCGGCGGGGGCGGCGGCAGCGGGGGGGGCGGGAGCGCCGCCGCCGAGCCGGGAGCAGGGCGGGTCTCCGCGAGCGCCAGGGTGCGCAAGGCCCGCGTCCGTTCGGGATCGAAGCAATGGCGGCGCCCGGGGTCGCCGAGCCGGTCGAGGAAGGGACGGACGGTGTCCAGGGCGACGCGGCGAACTGCCGCATCGATGGGCTCCCCCGGCTCGGGCCGGACCGGCGCGCTCGCCGCGAAGAGGAGGTCACGCCGCGGGGCGAGCGCCAGCCGCACCGAGATGAGCAGCTCCCCGCCCCCTTCCCGTCCCCGGCCCTCGACCGCGCCGTGGACGACCGCGTCCGCGCCGAGCAGCTCGGCGAGCTCGAGGGCGAGGCTTCCGCCGATCCCCTCGGGAAGCTCGAGCGGCGTGTCCCGGAACAGGGCCCGGAGCTCGGGGATGGGGAAGACGCGTGCCCGGGACGGATCCACCCCCGACAGGATCGCGCTCGTGGCCGCGTCCGCCGCCAGGGGGACGTCGGAGGCGTTCTCGAACGGGGCGACGAGGAGGCACCGGACCCGCGCCAGCTCGGCGGGGTGGAGGAGGGCGGGCTCCGGGGCGGCGGCCGCCGCCTCCGGGGAGGAGCCTCGAGGCCCGGCACAGGAGAGGGTGAGGAGGGCGAGGGCGGCCGCGGCGGGGCGCATTCGGGGCATGGTAGCCCACCCCCGCCCGGGCGCGGAGGGGGCGCGGCGACCGGGCGCGGGTGACGGCTTCACCGTTCCGTGGCATGGAGGCCACGCACCCGTCACACGTCCGTGCGTTAAGGTGAACCCGTGACGTCCGTCCTCCTGGTCGACGACGAGCGAGACCTCCTCTCCCTTTTGGACTTCAACCTCCGGGCGGCCGGCTTCGAGACGCTGCTGGCCACGAGCGGCGATCAGGCCCTCTCCCAGCTCCGGCGCCGGGTCCCCGACCTGGTCCTCCTCGACGTGATGCTCCCCGACGTCTCGGGGACCGAGGTCTGCCGGCAGATCAAGGCCGACCCGCGCACCAAGCACGTTCCGGTGGTGATGCTCACCGCGAAGGGCGAGGAGGTGGACCGGGTGGTCGGCTTCGAGATCGGCGCCGACGACTACGTCACCAAGCCCTTCAGCGTCCGCGAGCTGGTGCTCCGGCTCAAGGCGGTCATGCGCCGCGGCGCCTCCGGACGGCCCTCCGAGCGCCCGCCGGAGAGCGTCGGCCCGATCCGGGTGGACGTGGAGGCGCACCGCGCCTACGTGGACGGGGGCGAGATCCAGCTCACCCCCCTCGAGTTCAAGCTCCTCACCACCCTCATGGCGCGGCTCGGTCGCGTCCAGTCCCGCGAGCAGCTCCTGGAGGACGTCTGGGAGATGTCCTCCGAGGTCGAGACACGCACGGTCGATACCCACGTGAAGCGGCTCCGTGAGAAACTCGGCTCGGGACGGGATCTGCTGGAGACCGTCCGCGGGGTCGGCTATCGCCTGGTGGATCCGAGCGAGAAGGGGTGAGCGCGGCATGCTGGGGCGGACCCCGCTGGCCGCGGCCATT
>Ga0335076_10002409_pt1 | contig 18599 bp, 19 predicted proteins | sample Lox_Sample_25_FD_206717 | JGI IMG/M metagenome (GOLD analysis project Ga0335076, IMG submission 206717) | Soil microbial communities from Loxahatchee National Wildlife Refuge, Florida, United States - Lox_Sample_2.5 | ecosystem: Environmental > Terrestrial > Soil > Wetlands | place: USA... | reverse complement strand
GCGCCCCCAGCAGGATTCGAACCTGCGCACACGGCTCCGGAGGCCGTTGCTCTATCCCCTGAGCTATGGGGGCTGGCGCTGCGTGGCCCGCGCGGCGTCATATTGCGGGCCGCAGCAAGAGTACCAGCCACACGTATCGCCGGACACGAAGGCGATCTGCGCGCAACAACCGCGCATGAACATGGCGGAGCCGATAGCCTCACGCCCGTGAGCCAGGGACTGGGCCGTGTGCTTGTGGTGGATGATGACGAGGTCATCCGCCAGCTCATTGCCGTGAACCTGACCCTGGAGGGCTTCGAGGTCGTGACGGCCGTCGACGGCCGCGAGTGCCTAGAGAAAGTGGCCGAGGTGAATCCGGACGTCATCACCCTCGACGTCATGATGCCGAGGCTCGACGGCTGGGTTACCGCCACCCAGCTGCGCCGCAACCCTGATACCTCGGGAATCAAGGTCGTCCTGATCACCGCCCGCGCGCAGGAAGACGACCGGGACAGGGGCCGGCAGATCGGCGTGGACGCGTACCTGACCAAGCCGTTCGACCCCGCCGAGATGATCAGGGTGGTCCGCGAGCTGGCCGGGGCACCGAGCAGCGCCTTCGACTGAAGTCATCCGCGCCGTAGCCTTGGCAGCGTGATCACCGGCGACCTCGACGCTGAGCTGATCGCCGCCGCGCGCGCCATCACCGCCGAGCTACCCGCGACGGGTCCGACCTGGCGGCCAGCCCTCGGCGGCGACCCGGCGGCGTTCGCCACGTCGCTGCCGTTCGAGCTCTCGCGGCGCACCGGCCGTCCGCCGGGCGAGCTCGCCGCCGCGCTGGCGGCCGCGCTCGGCCGCACCGGCTGGATCAGCTCCGCGCGGCCGACCGGCGCTGGCTACCTCACGATCACCGTGACGGGCAGCGCGCTGGCCTCCGTCGCGGCCCGCATCGTGCTCGCCGGTGCGGACTGCGCGCGCAGTCTCGAACTGCGCGAGGCCAGCGCCGACGTTCCGCCATGGCCCGACCTGGCGACCGCACCGACTTGGCGGCGGGCGTGGCAGGATCAGGCCGCGGCGATGACCGGCAGGTTTGCGCACGCCGCGGGCGCCTCGATCCATGCAGCCGCGGGACAGGAACGGCAGGTGCACGCCCCGCAGCCGGCCGGGGCGGCGCGGTCGCCGGTCGCAGCGGCCGCGGCGTTCCTGGGCGCGGGCTCGGTCCGGTACCGGCTGGCGCGGACCCTGCCCGGCCGGGTCGGGGAGCTCGCCGCAGCCAGCCCTGGCCCGGACCAGTACGGCGTCGTCCAGCTCGCGCACGCCGAGGCCGCGTCGACCCTGCGCTGGGCAGCCGACCTGGGCCTTCCCCAGCCCGACCCGGTGCGGGCGCGCGCCGGGCTGCTCGGTGCGAGCGCGGAGCAGGCACTGCTCGGGCTGCTGTCCTGGTTCCCGCTGCGCGTCGCGGCCGCCGCCCGCCGCCGCAGGCCCGCGGAGGTGCCGCATTACCTCGAGCAGCTGGCGGCTGCCTGGACCGGCTGCAGGCTGGCCTGCCCGGCGCTGCCATTCGGCGGGGCTGCCGCGCCGCGCGAGCCGGACCTGGCCGCGGCGCGCCTGCTCCTGGCCGCGGCGGTCGCGACCGTGCTTGCCTCCGGGCTCGGACTGGCCGGCCTTGAGCCCGCGGCCACCGTCGGCGCGGCCGGCGTGTCCTGAAAACGGATACTTGTGAGAATCACCAGGTTGAAGTAGGTTCGCGGGTCAGCTAGCACTAGCCAGCGGTCACGGGGGCCAGCGATTCCGGATGTGGTGGTTCAATCGCCAGCGAAACGGGTACCGCATGGCTTGTAAGCCCCCTGAATACCGACAGCAAGCGCCCCCGCGCAGGTTTCCAGGATTCGGTCGCACCCCGCGCTTCCCAGGCGGGCGTGAGCGTACCCGCGCGCGGATCGCGTCCGTCCCGGGCTGGTCCTGGCCGGCCGGAGCGCTGCTGTCAGCCCGTCCCGCTGGTGCCGGACACTGCCGAAGGAATGCCGTGGGTCGCGTTGGTGTTAAGCTAGGTGCTGCACCAGATGCCCCGCACTGGGGAAAGGTGCTCGTTCGCACTCCATCCGATCGGTTTTCGAGCGCTCGGATGCGTGCGGCCTCAACATTCGCCTGCCTATCGCGGGAGCATCCAGCTTGCCCGGCCGAGACCACCAGCGTTGGTGGCTACGTCCGTGGCGGGGCTGATCCGCGACTGAGGTGGCCTGCCAGCAGCGGTGGTGGCAGGCGAAGGGGGCGTAATACAAGCTGGCCATCGCCTGGCCTGCGCATAGCTGGAAACCCTGCCTGGGCACGATTCCAGGCCGATACGGCGGCGGAGGCCGCCAGGACAACGCGACAGCGGGTGACATGTGACCGCACCAGCGGCCCCGTGACCCGCACCCCGGGAAGGACCCCTTGTGAGCGAAACGATGGACTTGTTCTCTGCTGACCTGCCCGGTCAGGGCGATCAGCCTGCCGGCGCGGCGGCGTCGGCCGGGACTTCCCACGGGGCGGACAGCGCGGTACGCTCCTGGCCGGATGCCAGTGACGCGGCCGCCGCAGCCGACGGCACCGCTGTACGTGCCCGTGGCGGCACTCGCAGCAAGGCCGCCGGGCTCTCCGCGATGCTGCTGCCCGAGCTTCAGCGGGTCGCCCAGTCCGAGGGCATCACCGGGACCGCGAAGATGCGCAAGGGCCAGCTCATCGCGGCGATCGAGGAGAGGCGACAGGGCGGGGAGGCCGGTTCCGCGAATGGCCCCGGCGGAGGACTCCGGGCGGATGTATCCCCGGACCAGGAGCCGAGAGCCAGTCAGTTTAAGACTTCCGACAATTCAGTCGAGCGGGGAGCGCCTGCGGGAGCCGGCGCTGACCGCACCTTCGAGCAGGACGCCATGGAATCAACATCGACGCAGCCCGGACTGGGCGGCACGGCAGCAGGCGGCATTGGCGAGACTCATGGTCGCGAGTCGGGTGTGGGTGCGCCGGCCGGCCCGGAGCCGGCCGCGGCAGTGAATGGCGCGACCGCGAGCGGCCCGGCGTCGGGCCCGGCGGGCGATGAGGCCCGGCAGGCGGGTGACGGCCAGCGGGGCGACCGGCGCCGCCGGGGCGGCAACCGCCGCGACGAGGACTCTGACCAGCCCCGCGCTGCCAGCGATGGCCAGGACTCCGACCGCGACTCGGACGGCGGCCGGCAGGCCAGCCGCGACCAGGGCGGCCGGGACCAGGGCGGCCGGGACCAGGGCGGCCGTGGCCAGGGCGGCGGCGATCAGGGCGGCCGCAATCAGGGCGGCCGGGACCAGGGTGGCCGTGGCCAGGGCGGCGGCCGCGACGATGACGACCGCGAGGGCTCGGGCAGCCGGCGCAGCCGGGACCGGTTCCGCAACCGCAACACCGGCAACCGGCGCCGCGAGCGCGGCGGAGGCAACGAGGCCGAGCCGGTGATCAGCGAGGACGACGTGCTGATCCCGATCGCGGGCATCCTCGACGTGCTGGACAACTACGGCTTCGTCCGTACCACCGGCTACCTTCCTGGCTCCAACGACGTGTACGTGTCGCTGTCCCAGGTGCGCCGGTACGGGCTGCGTAAGGGCGACGTCATCGAGGGCGCGATCCGGCAGCCGCGCGAGGGCGAGCGCAGGGAGAAGTTCAACGCGCTGGTCCGCCTGGACAAGATCAACGGCCTGGACCCGGAGGCGGCCAAGAGCCGGCCCGAGTTCGCCAAGCTCGTCCCGCTGTACCCGCAGGACCGGCTCCGGCTGGAGTCCGACCCGACGATCATGACGACCAGGATCATCGACCTGATCTGCCCGATCGGCAAGGGCCAGCGCGGCCTGATCGTGTCGCCGCCCAAGGCGGGCAAGACGATGATCCTGCAGGCGATCGCGAACGCGATCACCAAGAACAACCCCGAGTGTCACCTCATGGTCGTCCTCGTCGACGAGCGGCCCGAGGAAGTCACGGACATGCAGCGCACGGTCAAGGGCGAGGTCATCCACTCGACCTTCGACCGGCCGGCCGAGGACCACACGACCGTCGCAGAGCTGGCGATCGAGCGGGCCAAGCGGCTGGTCGAGATGGGCCACGACGTGGTCGTGCTGCTCGACTCGATCACCCGGCTCGGCCGCGCCTACAACCTCGCCGCCCCGGCGAGCGGCCGGATCATGTCCGGTGGTGTCGACTCGACCGCGCTCTACCCGCCGAAGCGCTTCTTCGGTGCCGCCCGCAACATCGAGCACGGCGGCTCGCTGACTATCCTCGCGACCGCCCTGATCGAGACCGGGTCCCGGGCCGACGAGGTCATCTTCGAGGAGTTCAAGGGCACCGGCAACATGGAGCTGCGGCTGCGCCGCGAGCTGTCCGACAAACGGATCTTCCCGGCGGTCGACGTGGACGCGTCCAGCACCCGCAAGGAAGAGCTGCTGATGACGCCGGAAGAGCTCAAGATCGTCTGGCAGCTGCGCCGCGTGCTGCACTCGCTGGAGCCCCAGCAGGCGCTCGAGGTGCTGATGGACCGGATGAAGGGCACCAAGAGCAACGCCGAGTTCCTGCTGCTGGTGCAGAAGACCTCGCCCGGCACCTAGGCGCTCGCCTGCCCGGCCGCCCCCGCCTAGCGGGGGCGGCCCGGCCGGGGAATCTCCGGGTGCGCGCGCACGTTACAGCGTCTGGCACACTGGGAGACCGACAAGATGCGGTACCGGTTCACGCCCCCTGTGCGGTGAGCACGGCGGCGACCCGGCGACCGCGGGAACCAGGAGTTACTCATGAAGTCCGGTATCCATCCGGAGTACGTGGTCACGCAGGTGACCTGCAGCTGCGGCGAGACCTTCACCACCCGCAGCACCGCGAAGAATGGCGTCATCCACGCCGATGTCTGCTCGAACTGCCACCCGTTCTACACGGGCAAGCAGAAGATTCTGGACACCGGCGGCCGGGTCGCCAGGTTCGAGCGCCGGTTCGGCAAGAAGCCGGCCGACAAGTAACCAGACGCGCGGACATATCTGCGCTTTCGGTCCGGATTGCCCCGTTCCCGGCGGCAATCCGGACTAGCTATGTGCGGCCCGTTTGCTCCGCCTGCGGGTCACGACGAATCACCAGCTGCGGGAGGTAGGCAATGTTCGAGCGGCTTGCCGACCTCGCCGCTGAGCACGCGCAGCTGGAGCAGGATCTGGCCGACCCCGAGCTGCACTCAGATCAGGACCGCGCCAGGACGCTGAGCCGCCGTTACGGCGAGCTGACCCCGATCGTGCAGGCGTATGCCGAATGGCAGCAGACCTCCGAGGACGAGGCGACGGCGCGCGAGCTAGCGCGCGAGGATCTCTCGTTCGCGGCGGAAGCGGACGAGCTGGCGGCCCGCAGGGAGGGACTGGAGCAGCGGCTGAACGTCCTGCTCGTGCCTAAGGACCCCAACGACGAGAAGGACGTGATCCTTGAGGTCAAGGCGGGGGAGGGCGGCGACGAGTCGGCCCTGTTCGCCGGGGACCTGCTGCGGATGTACCAGCGGTACGCGGAGCGGCACGGCTGGAAGACCGAGGTCCTCGACTCGACGATGACCGGGCTCGGCGGCTACAAGGACGTCACGATGGCGGTCAAGGCGCGCGGTGGCGAGGGCGCCTGGTCCCAGCTGAAGTACGAGGGCGGCGTGCACCGCGTGCAGCGCGTGCCCGCGACCGAGTCGCAGGGCCGGATCCACACCTCCGCGGCCGGCGTCCTGGTGCTGCCCGAGGCGGATCCGGTCGACGTGACCATCGACCCGAATGACCTGAAGATCGATGTGTTCCGGTCCTCCGGCCCTGGCGGCCAGAGCGTCAACACCACCGACTCGGCGGTCCGGATCACCCACCTGCCCACCGGCGTGGTGGTCTCGTGCCAGAACGAGAAGAGCCAGCTACAGAACAAGGAGCAGGCCATGCGGGTGCTCCGGGCCCGGCTGCTCGCGGTCGCCCAGGAGGAGGCAGATGCCGCGGCGAGCGCCGAGCGCCGCAGCCAGGTGGCCACGGTGGATCGTTCGCAGCGCGTGCGCACCTACAACTTCCCGGAGAACCGGATCTCCGATCACCGGGTCGGTTTCAAGGCCTACAACCTGGACCAGGTCATCGACGGCGACCTGGACGCGGTGATCAACGCGCTGATCGAGGCGGACCGGGCGGAGAAGATCGCCGGTGCCGATGCGGCGGGCTGACGCGCCCGGAATTTGAGTAACCGCCGGTGAGCCTGCTCATGGACGAGATCGCCATCGCGACCGCGCGGCTCGCCGACGCGGGCGTCGAGTCGCCGCGGACCGACGCGGAACTGATCGCCGCGCACCTGCACGGGGTCTCCCGCGCCGCCCTGCACCTGGTCGCGGACGCGGACTTCGACCCGCGGTTCTGGGACGACATCGCCCGCCGCGAGGCGCGCGAGCCCCTCCAGCACATCACCGGTCACGCCTACTTCCGGTACCTGGAGCTAGCGGTCGGTCCCGGCGTGTTCGTGCCGCGCCAGGAGACGGAGGTCATGACCGGCTGGGTCATCGACCGGCTGGCCGAGATGGACGTCGCGGAGCCGGTCGTCGCCGACCTCGGCACCGGTTCCGGCGCAATCGCGCTGTCGGTCGCGCAGGAAGTGCCGCGGGCCCGGGTGCACGCGGTCGAGGCCGATCCGCTGGCCCGGCAGTGGACCGAGCGGAACATCGCCGCGTGCGCGGCCGCCTCGCCGCACACTGCGGGCCGGGTGACCCTGCACGCGGGTGACTTCGCCTCGGCGCTGACCAGCCTCGACGGAACCTTTGACCTGGTGGTCAGCAACCCGCCCTACATCCCCGAGGGTGCCTGGGTGCCGCCCGAGGTCGGTGAGTACGACCCGGCAACGGCCCTGTGGGGCGGCCCGGACGGCATGGACGCGGTCCGGGTCGTGGCGCGGACCGCGCAGCGGCTGCTGCGTTCCGGCGGGCTTGTTGCCGTCGAGCACGGAGCGCAGCAGGGCGCGGCGGTGTACTGGGTGTTCGCCGAGGAGAACGGCTGGCAGCAGACGCGCAACCACACCGACCTGTCCGGCCGGGACCGGTTCGTCACCGCCGCGCGCCCGTGAGGCCAGTGGGTCGCCGCCGGAGAGCCAGTGGGTCGCCGGCCGGCGAGATGGCGGGTCTCCCGCCGGAAGGCGCTGCGCACCAGCCACCCGTTCTCACCTTTCATCGACTCGAGGTGTAATCGTGCCCGGTAAGCACCCTTTTGTGGCCGCCGAGTCGATGAAAGGTGGTTCGGCCGCCGGGTCTGGCCCGGCCGGCCGCTTCGTCCGCGCTCCCCCGGTGCGGGGGCGCGCCGGTGCCACCTCCCCGCCGTGCGGCAGCGATACGTGCCGCCGCCACTCCGCGCCCGTGGCAGGATGATCGGTTATGAGCGCCTGGTATGACTGCTCCGACCCGGAGGCCCGCACCGCGGGCATAGCCGCGGCGACGACCGCGGTGCTGCGCGGCGAGCTTGTCGTGCTGCCGACCGACACCGTGTACGGGGTGGGCGCGGATGCCTTCAACCCGGCCGCCGTCCGGCGGCTGCTGGCCGCGAAGGGGCGCGGCCGGGACATGCCGCCGCCGGTGCTCGTCGGCACCGTCCGGGCGGCCTCGGCGCTGGTCGAGGATCTCGGCCCTCATGGCCAGCTGCTGATCGACGAGTTCTGGCCGGGCGGGCTCACGATCGTCTGCAGGTCCGCCAGGACGCTGAGCTGGGATCTGGGCGACACGCGCGGCACGGTCGCGATCCGGATGCCGCAGGACCCCGCGGCCCTGGATTTGCTTAACGAAACCGGGCCGATGGCGGTCAGCAGCGCCAACCTGACCGGATCCCCTGCCGCGAGCACCGCGCAGGAGGCCCGCGACCAGCTCGGCGAGTCGGTCGCGGTCTACCTGGACGGCGGGCCGAGCTCGGGCGGGGTCGCGTCCACGATCGTGGATCTCACCGGGAACCAGCCGCGGCTGCTGCGCCGCGGTGCGATCTCCGTCGGCAGGCTGCGCGAGATCGCAGCGGTCCTCTCCGGTGAAGACGCCAGCGCGCCACAGCCCTGAGCCCGGCGGGCACAGCCCTGAGCCCGGCGGGCACAGCCCTGAGCCCGGCGGGCACAGCCCTGAGCCAGGCCCCCGCCGTGATCCCTGGCAGCCCAGCGGGTGCTCTAGGCTTGCCGTGATGCTCTGCAACCACCCGGATCCGGTGACTCGGTGCGCGATTACGTCCTGACGCTGCTCGTGGCGGCCGCCGTGACTTACCTGCTGACGCCGCTGGCGCGGCGGCTGGCGATCCGCGCCGGAGCGATGTTCGAGCCGCGGGAACGGGACGTGCACACCGTCCCCGTGCCGCGGATGGGGGGCCTCGCGATGTACGCGGGCCTGGCGGCAGGGCTGCTGGTGGCCGAGCAGATCCCGCAGCTGAAGGCCGCATTCGGCCCGACCGGGATGCTGTCGGGGCTGCTGCTCGCGGGCGGCCTGCTCGTGGTCATCGGCCTCATCGACGACAAGTGGGGCATGTCCGCCCTCACGAAGGCTGCGGGCCAGGTTGCGGCCGGTGCGATCCTGGTGGCGACCGGCACCCAGCTCAGCTCGCTCCCGATGCCCGGTGGCGGCACCTTCGCGCCTACCCCGGACCAGTCCACGCTGCTGACGATCCTGATCGTGGTCGCGACCATCAACGCGGTCAACTTCATCGACGGGCTCGACGGCCTGGCAGCCGGGATCGTGGCGATCGCGGCCGTGTCGTTCCTCATCTACTACTACGAGATGGCGTCGGTGGTCGGCGTCTCCGAGCTGGCGGCGCCCGCCCTGGCCTCGGCGATCCTGACCGGCGTGTGCCTAGGCTTCCTGCCGCATAACTTCCACCCGGCCAGGATCTTCATGGGTGACACCGGGTCCATGCTGCTCGGCCTGGTGCTCGCGTACGCGCCGATCTCCAGCATCACCTCGCTGGACCCGGCGCTGGTGTCCACGCGGGTCAACCGCTACCCGGTGGTCCTGCCGCTGCTGCTGCCGGCTGCGATCCTCGTCATCCCGTACCTGGATCTTCTCCTCGCCGTCATCCGCAGGATGCGGGCCGGCATGTCGCCCTTCGCCGCCGACAGCAAGCACCTGCACCACCGGCTCATGAACATCGGCCATTCGCAGCGCGCGACCGTGCTGGTGATGTACCTGTGGGCGGCCCTGTTCTCCGGCAGCATCGTGTGGTTCTCGCTGGAGCGTGTCCCGCGTCCGGGAGCGGCCAACCACCACGGTCAGCCGGTGCTCGTCTTCGTGCTGATCACCGTCGCGGCCATCCTGGCCCTGGTCCTGATGTCGCTGCCCTGGCTGCGCAAGCTGGACCATGCAGGCAAGCAGGAGCCGGCCGCGGCGCCGGCACTGGCCAGCCCGCCGCCGCAGCCAGTCGCTGCCGGGCCGCCGCCGCTGTCACCCAATGGCGACCCGGCGACCAGCCCACCGCCGGCCAGGGCCGAGCCGTCCGCCAGGTCGGTCGTCGGCACCGTGCCGCCCGCCGAGCCGTGGCTCGGTCCTGACCGGGCGGCCGGCGACAGTGCGCGATCGGGGGATCCGCTCGCGACGGCGCGCCATTACGGGAACGGCAGGTCCGCGGCCCCCGGTGCCGCCGGCGCGCAGCCACCCGCGACCCCGCCCGCGCCCGGGCCGAGCGCGCCGCCCGCGGCCAGCATGCTCGGCGGCGCCGACCAGGCGCCCGCGGCGGCCCGCTCCTGGCAGCACCGTGACCGCGGCCGCACGATCTCTTGACTTGCGGGCCGCTCCCGCCGACCGGGTCCTGAGCTGCACGGATTCGTCCCGGCTCTGAGAGGTTCGTCACGGTAGGTGACCTGGTGTTCTACAAGATCGGACAGCTTGTGATATCTTTCACGAGCACCCACATCGCCGTCTGGTGTGGGGTCCGTGATACGTTTCGCTCACCTGGCAGGCACTCGCCAGACGCTGCGTGACACGGGGTTCCAGGCACCACGAGCTATTCGCGTGAGCCGGGTAGCGCAGCTTCGTAAAGATCATCCGGAGTTTCGAGAATGCTGGCGAACATCGCCCCGATGGCGCGGCGATCGGCAGCCGTGACGGCCGCGGTGGCGGTGGTCATGGTGGTGCTGAGCGCTGTCCTCGGCGGCCACAAGGGCCTCATCGGCGCTGCCATCGCCGTGGTCGTCGTTGCCGCATTCTTCGGCCTCAGCGTGCTTGCGCTCGGCCGCGCGGCGAGGGTCAGCCCGCAGGCGATGATGCTCGCCGGTATGGGCACGTACATCTTCAAGATCCTCGTCCTGCTGTTCCTGGTGGGGCGCTTTCAGGACAGCACGGCGTTCAGCCCGTGGCTGTTCGGGCTGACGGCGATCGTCCTCGTCCTGGTCTACGACATCGCGCTCGCGGTCTCCTGGACCAGGACGAAGATGCTGTACGTCGAGCCGGACGGAGAACGATGACCCGTGACTGGGACTCGGACTCCGGACGGCAGCCTGCGGCCCGCGGTGAGCTATGCCCGCAACCGGCCGCGGCTGGGCGCCCGGCATGATGACCCAGCAGAGCCAGGACTCCGGGCAGGAGCCGCGCGCGCCGCGCGAGTCGGACGGCTGGCAGATCCTCAGCTACCTGCTCGGCGGCATGATCCTCTACGGCGGCATCGGCTGGCTGATCGGGCACTTCACCGGGATCTCGGTGCTGTTCCCGATCGGCATGATCCTCGGCATCGGCCTGTCGATAGCCATGATTATCTTCCGGTTCACCCGGACCTGACCTGCGGCCAGTTCCCCGCCATGTGCCTTGCGGCAGACCCGCGTGCACGCGTGCGAGCGACCTGCGCCATGATGTCTCACCTTGACCCGCAGCGGCCTGCCACGGCGCCAGTCTGCACGCGACAGCCCGGAGGGGTAACCCAGTGAGTCATGTAGTTGCGGCATCCTGCCAGAACGCGCACCTGTTCTCTGGCTGCGGGTTCCCGGCGCCGTCGATCGAGGACTTCTACTTCACGCCGCTGTTCAAGATAGGCAGCGTCGGATTCGGCAAGCCGGGCCTGCTCCTCCTGCTCAGCGCGCTGATCGTCATCGTCTTCTTCTGGGTCGCGTTCCACAGCCCGAAGCTGGTGCCCCGCGGCGCGCAGAACCTCGGCGAGATGGGCATCCTGTTCGTCCGCGATCAGATCCTGCGCCCGCAGATGGGCAAGAAGGGCGATAAGTGGCTGCCGTTCCTGGTGTCACTGTTCTTCTTCATCTGGGTCAACAACATCTTCGGCATCATCCCGATCCTGTACTTCCCGGCGATGGCGAAGTACGGGTTCCCGGTCGCGCTCACCGCCATCGTGTGGATCTTGTACATGGGCCTCGGCATCAGGCATCAGGGCCTCGGCGGATACATGAAGGCGCTCACGGTGCCGCCGGGATCGCCGGCGTGGATCCTGCCGCTGCTCGTGCCGATCGAGTTCTTCTCGAACGTCATCGTCCGGCCGTTCACGCTGTCGGTCCGGCTCTTCGCCAACATGCTGGCCGGGCACGTGCTGCTGCTCGTGTTCGCGCTGGCTACCTGGTACCTGCTCAGCCTCTCGATCGGCATCTTGTACTCGGCGACGTCGTTCGTCGTCCTTATCCTGGTGACCGCCCTGGAGGTTCTCGTCCAGGCGCTCCAGGCCTTTATCTTCACGATCCTGACCGCTACCTATATCTCGGGCGCGTACGAAGCCGCGCACTGAGCCGACCTCCATAAGGAAAGCCCGGCGAGAGCCGCCGGCCTGACACAAGAAGGAACCCACCATGCAGCTCGCGATGCACCTGCATCACCTGCTCTACGTCGCCGCAGGCGCGCCCGGCTCATCCTCCGGCACGCCGTACTGGAACCACATCATCAACCTGGGCGCGCTGACCTATGGTCTCGCCGCCATCGGCCCGGGCATTGGCATCGGCCTGATCTTCGGTAACACGATCCAGTCGATCGCGCGCCAGCCCGAGGCCGCCGGCCGCGTCACCGGCCTGATGTGGATCGGCTTCGCGCTCACCGAGTCGCTGGCCCTCATCGGCATCGCGGTGCCGTTCTTCATCAAGTAGCACACCGCCTGGAGAGGTAGCCGCACATGTTGCACCGGCTCGCGGCCAATTCGTCTTCGCCGAACCCCCTCGTCCCGAACTGGACCGAGGTCATCGTCGGCGGCATCGCGTTCTTCATCGTCTTCCTGGCGCTGTGGAAGGTCCTGCTGCCGAGGATCATGACGACCCTCGAGGAGCGCACCAACACGATCGAGGGCGGCATCCAGCGGGCCGAGCAGGCTCAGGCCGAGGCCAACCGGATGGTCGAGCAGTACAAGGCGCAGCTGGCCGAGGCGCGGCACGAGGCCGCGCGCCAGCGCGAGCAGGCGCTGGAAGAGGGCGCCCAGATCATCGCGGCCAAGCGCGAGGAGGCGCAGGCGGAGGCGGCGCGCATCGTCGCCGCCGCGCACGCGCAGATCGACGCCGACCGGCAGCAGGCCTTCGCGTCGCTGCGCGGGGAGATCGGCACCCTCGCGGTGCAGCTCGCGAGCAAGATCGTCGGTGAGTCGCTGGACGACGAGGCCAGGCAGAGCCGGGTGGTCGACCGGTTCCTCGCCGACCTGGACGCCAGCCGGACCGCGCCGTCGGGAGCGCGGACATCGTCATGAGAGGCATGAGCAGGACCTCCCTGGCCGAGGTCGAGGAGCGGCTGGCCCCGCTGACCGCCACCGCGCAGGCGGCGTCGGCGCTCGGCGACGACCTGTTCGGCGTCGCCGGCGTGCTGGCCACCCAGCCCGCCCTGCGGCGTGCCCTCAGTGACCCGTCGCGGCCGGGCCAGTCGCGGGCGGACCTGGCGACCGCGGTCCTCGCGGGCAAGATCACCGCCGAGGCGACGGGCCTGATCGCCGCCGTCGCTGCGGCCCGCTGGTCGGCGCCGGGTGATGTAACAGACGCAGTCGAGCAGCTTGCCGTGCAGGCGCTCATCGCTGCCGCCGAGCATGATGGCCGGCTGGATGACCTGGAGGACGAGGTGTTCCGGTTCGGCCGGGTCGTCGCCAGCCAGCCGGCGCTGCGGATGGCGCTGACGAACCCGTTCGTGTCCGCACCCGCCAAGCGCCAGCTGCTGGCCGGGCTGCTGCAGGAGAAGGTCACGGCGGAGGCCCTGCGCCTGATCACGCAGGCAGCGGTCAACCCGCTCGGGCGTAGCCTGGACCTGAGCCTGGAGGAATACGCGAAGCTCGCGGCTCGCAGGCGAGAGCGCCTGGTAGCCGAGGTGCACGTGGCGGCGCCGCTCAGCGACGAGCAGCGGGGCAGGCTGGCTGCGGCCCTGGCGTCCGCGTACGGCCATCAGATCCACCTCAATGTCGTGCTCGACCCGAAGGTCGCGGGCGGCATGACCGTCCGGGTGGGGGACGAGCTGATCGACGGCAGCGTCGCCACCCGGCTCGCCGAGGCGCGCCGCAAACTGGCGGCCTGAGCTGGCCGGCACCGAAGAAGACCTGCAAGCGCAGATACCTGAAGACACGAGAAGGACGCGAGGAAGATGGCGGAGCTGACTATCCGGCCGGAAGAGATCCGGGACGCTCTCGAGCGTTTCGTCGAGGCTTACGAGCCCGGGACGGCCTCCACCGAGGAGGTCGGCGCTGTCGTCGAGTGCGGCGACGGCATCGCGAGGGTCTCAGGTCTGCCCTCGGCCATGGCCAACGAGCTGCTCGAATTCGAGGACGGCACGCGCGGCATCGCGCAGAACCTGGACGTGCGCGAGATCGGCGTCGTCGTACTCGGCGCCTTCAGCCAGATCGAGGAAGGGCAGCGGGTCAAGCGCACCGGCGAGGTGCTGTCGGTGCCCGTGGGCGACGGCTTCCTCGGCCGTGTCGTCGGTCCGCTCGGCGACCCGCTAGACGGGCTCGGCCCGATCGAGGGCGCGACCGAGATGCGCGAGCTGGAACTGCAGGCGCCGTCCGTCGTCCAGCGGCAGAAGGTCAGCGAGCCGCTGCAGACCGGCATCAAGGCCATCGACGCGATGACCCCGATCGGCCGCGGTCAGCGGGAGCTGATCATCGGCGACCGGCAGACCGGCAAGACGACTATCGCGATCGACACGATCATCAACCAGAAGGGGAACTGGGACTCCGGTGACCCGGCCCGGCAGGTGCGCTGCATCTACGTCGCGGTCGGCCAGAAGGGCTCCACGGTGTCCTCGGTGCGGGCCACGCTGGAGGAGGCCGGCGCGCTGGAGTACACGACGATCGTCATGGCCCAGGCCTCCGACCCTGCCGGCTACAAGTACATCGCGCCCTATACCGGCTCGGCGCTCGGCCAGCACTGGATGTACCAGGGCAAGCACGTCCTGATCGTGTTCGACGACCTGACCAAGCAGGCCGAGGCCTACCGCGCGATCTCGCTGCTGCTGCGCCGCCCGCCGGGCCGCGAGGCCTACCCCGGTGACGTGTTCTACCTGCACTCCCGGTTGCTGGAGCGCTGCGCGAAGCTGTCCGACGAGCTGGGCGGCGGCTCGATGACCGGGCTGCCGGTCATCGAGACCAAGGCCAACGACGTGTCGGCCTACATCCCGACCAACGTCATCTCGATCACCGACGGCCAGATCTTCCTGGAGACCGACCTGTTCAACGCCGGCGTCCGCCCGGCTATCAACGTCGGCATCTCGGTCTCCCGAGTCGGCGGCGACGCCCAGATCAAGGCCATGAAGAGCGTCGCGGGCGGACTTAAGCTGGCGCTGTCGCAGTACCGCGACCTGGAGGCTTTCGCCTCCTTCTCGTCCGACCTGGACCCGGCGTCCCGTGCCCAGCTAGAGCGCGGCGCGCGGCTGGTAGAGCTGCTCAAGCAGCCGCAGTACAGCCCGTTCCCGGTCGAGCGCCAGGTCGTCGCCATCTGGGCGGCCAACCAGGGCTACCTGGATGACGTCCCGGTCGAGGACATCCGCCGGTTCGAGGCCGACTTCCTCGAGGACATCCAGCGCAACAGGGCCGGCATCTACGACGCGATCCGGGAGACCGGCCAGCTGAACGACGACACGGCCGTCGCGCTCAAGGACGCGGTCGAGCAGTTCCGCACCGGCTTCGAGAAGACCGGCGGCGAGCTGCTCGTGACCGAGGAGCCGGCGAAGCCGCTGGCAGAGGAAGAGGTCCAGCCGGAGACGATCCACCAGTACGACATCCCGGCCGAGACCGAGAACAAGACAGAGTAGGGCGGGATAACGCAGCATGGGAGCCCAGCTTCGAGCGGTCCGGCGGCGGATCAGGAGTGTTCAGTCCACCGCCAAGATCACGCGTGCCCAGGAGCTGATCGCGTCCTCGCGGATCATCAAGGCGCAGCAGCGCCTGCATGAGGCCCAGCCCTACGCCAGGGAGATCACCAGGGCCGTGGAGGCCGTGGTCGCCAGGTCGGGGAACGTGGACCACCCGCTGACGCGCCCGGCCGAGCATCCGACCAGGGCCGCCGTCCTCGTCCTCACGAGCGACCGCGGATTCTGCGGCGGCTTCAATGCCAACGTCCTGCGCGAGGCCCAGAGCCTGCGGGCGTACCTGCAGCGCGCGGGCCGCGAGACGGTGACGTACGTGGCCGGCCGCAAGGGGATCAGCTGGCATCGGTTCCGCAACCGGGAGCTCGCCGCGGAGTGGAGCGGGTTCTCCGACACGCCGCGTCACCACAATGCGTCCGAGATCGCCAGGATGCTGCTGGACGCGTACGAGCAGCCGGCCGCGGCGGGCGGCGTGGACGAAATCCACGTCGTCTACACCGAGTTCGTGTCGATGCTGACCCAGCGGGCCATCGTCCGGCGGATCCTGCCGCTGACGATCGAGCGGACGGAAGAGCCCCCGCCGACCGGCCCGATGCCGATCTACGAGTTCGAGCCCTCGCCCGAGGACGTGCTCAACTCGCTGCTGCCGTGGTATGTCGAGAGCAGGCTGTTCGCTGCGCTGCTGGAATCGGCGGCGTCGGAGATCGCGGCCCGGCGGCGGGCAATGAAGTCGGCCACCGACAACGCGAACGAGCTGATCGAGCAGCTCAGCAGGGAAGCCAACAAGGCACGGCAGGCCGAGATCACCCAGGAAATCAGTGAGATCGTGGGCGGCGCGAACGCGCTGGCCGACGCGACCAGGGAGTAAGTGAGCATCAGAATGAGCGCTACCGCAGAGACCACCGCCGCCGGCGGCTCGGCCAGCCCGGCAGCCACCGGCCGCGTAGCCAGGGTGATCGGTCCGGTCGTGGACGTCGAGTTCGCGACCGAGGAGATGCCGGAGATCTACAACGCGCTGCACGTGGACGTGACGCTCGGCAACACGACCAAGACGCTGACCCTCGAGATCGCGCAGCACCTGGGCGACGACACGGTTCGCGCGATCTCGATGCAGCCCACCGACGGCCTGGTCCGCGGTGCCGTCGTCACCGACACGGGCGGTCCGATCTCGGTGCCGGTCGGCGACGTCACCAAGGGCCACGTGTTCAACGTGCTCGGCGAGCCGCTGGACGTGCCGTCCTCGTCGCTGCAGATCAGCGAGCGGTGGAACATCCACCGCGACCCGCCGCCGTTCGACCAGCTCGAGCCCAGGACGGAGATCCTGGAGACCGGCATCAAGGTCATCGACCTGCTGACGCCGTACGTCAAGGGCGGCAAGATCGGCCTGTTCGGCGGCGCGGGCGTGGGCAAGACCGTGCTGATCCAGGAGATGATCACGCGGGTCGCGAAGAACTTCGGCGGCGTCTCCTGCTTCGCCGGCGTGGGGGAGCGGACCCGCGAGGGCAACGACCTGTTCATCGAGATGAGCGAGTCCGGCGTCATCAAGGACACCGCGCTCGTGTTCGGCCAGATGGACGAGCCGCCGGGCACCCGGCTCCGGGTGGCCCTGTCGGCGCTGACGATGGCCGAGTACTTCCGTGACGAGCAGCAGCAGGACGTGCTGCTCTTCATCGACAACATCTTCCGGTTCACCCAGGCCGGCTCGGAGGTCTCCACGCTCCTCGGCCGCATGCCGTCGGCGGTGGGCTACCAGCCGACGCTGGCCGACGAGATGGGCCAGCTGCAGGAGCGGATCACCTCCACCCGCGGGCACTCGATCACCTCCATGCAGGCGATCTACGTGCCCGCGGACGACTACACCGACCCGGCGCCATCGGCGGTGTTCGCGCACCTGGACGCCACCACGGCGCTGTCGCGCGAGATCACCCAGAAGGGCATCTTCCCGGCGGTGGACCCGCTGGCGTCGACGTCCCGGATCCTGGCGCCGCAGTTCGTGGGCGAGGAGCACTACGCCGTCGCCCGCGAGACGCAGCGGATCCTGCAGCGCTACACCGAGCTGCAGGACATCATCGCCATCCTTGGCATCGACGAGCTGTCCGAGGAGGACAAGGTCACGGTGCAGCGTGCCCGCCGCATCGAGAAGTTCCTCTCGCACCCGATGTTCGTGGCAGAGCAGTTCACCGGCCAGCCGGGTGTCTTCGTGTCGCTGGACGAGACCGTCGCGTCCTTCAAGGCGATCTGCGAGGGCCAGTACGACCACCTGCCGGAGCAGGCGTTCTTCATGTGCGGCGGCATCGAGGACGTGGAGAAGAAGGCAAAGGACATGGAGCGGTCGTGACGAAGTCGCGCGCAGTGAGTAGCCGTAAGGCGCCGCGCCGCGCGCTGGCGCGCGAGGCGGTGACGTCGTGACCCTGCGAGTGGAGCTGGTCCAGCCGGAAGGCGAGATCTGGTCGGGTGACGCCGAGATGGTCATCGCCAGGACCCTGGATGGCGAGATCGGCCTGCTGACCGGCCACGCGCCCGTGATCGGCATTCTCGCCGAGGGCAGCACAGTCCAGATCCGCCATGCCAACCCGAGCGAGCCCGACACGTTCGCCGCCGTTTCCGGCGGGTTCCTGTCCGTGGCCGACAACAGGGTTTCGATCCTGGCCCGGCAGGGACAGCTCGGCAGGGACGTCGACCCGACCGCGGCCCAGGCGGCGCTCGACCGGGCGCTAGAGGCAGCGGGGCCCGCCGCGGGCGGCCCGGAAGAGCCGCCCGACGTGCGGTATTACCGCGCGCTGCTGCACGCGGCGGACCAGGTCAGCTGACCCGGACCTCAAGCGACGCGGGGGGATAACAGGTTGTCAGGCCAGCTAGCGCTCGTCGCTGGGCTAACCGTGGCATGCGTGGCGGCGCTGCTGTCCGTGCTGCTGGTGGCGCGCCAGCTGATGATCAGCCGCCGCGGCGGCGTGATCGAGTGCGCGCTGCGGCACGGCGACAGCGGTAGCTGGCTGTACGGTCTGGCCGAGTACCGGGGCGGCCAGCTCTGCTGGCACCGGTCGCTCAGCCTGCGGCTGCGGCCGCACGCTGCCTTCGACCGCAGCCAGCTCGCTGTCCTGCGCAGCCAGCAGGCGGCGCCGGGCGAGGCTGCCCGGCTCGGCTCGGACTCGGTGATCGCGGCCTGCGAGGCTCTGCTCCGGCACCGCGGCGGGCCACCCGTCCGGCGGTCGGTCGAGCTGGCGATGGCGCAGCCTGCCCTGATGGGCCTGCTGTCATGGCTGGAGGCGTCGCCGGCCTATCCGATCAGGCGCGCCGGCTTAGCTGGCATGCTGCCCGCGCGGCCGTCCTGTCAGCGCTCGCCGCCGGGCTTCCAGAGCAGATCACCATCCGGTTCGTTCACCTTGCGGCCGAG
>Ga0335076_10002408_pt1 | contig 18602 bp, 14 predicted proteins | sample Lox_Sample_25_FD_206717 | JGI IMG/M metagenome (GOLD analysis project Ga0335076, IMG submission 206717) | Soil microbial communities from Loxahatchee National Wildlife Refuge, Florida, United States - Lox_Sample_2.5 | ecosystem: Environmental > Terrestrial > Soil > Wetlands | place: USA... | reverse complement strand
TTAATAGATAGCAAGAAAGAAGAGAAACTCAAAATCATTCAGTTCAAAAAAAAGGATATTGAGAACCCGAAATATTTTGATACCCTGGAAGACCTTTTGATTGACATCAGTGAAAATGATTTAGGAAGCAAAGACAAAGTAAAATTCATTTATTCCGGGAACAATGAATTTCCTTTTGATGCCAGGGAACAGTGGACTGATTCGTGCAACCTCCTTGCCCTGAATGAGGGTGTTGTGTTGGGTTACGACCGCAATGATAAGACAGTAGAAGCTTTTAAAGAGAGCGGATTCAACATCGTGCATGCTCATCATCTCATTGAAGAATTAGAAAAAGGAAAAATAGAGGCAGATGAGTTAGAAGATACCTTGATCCTGATGCCGTCGGCTGAGTTGTCAAGGGCGAGAGGCGGTTTTCATTGCATGAGCATGCCGCTGCTGAGAGATGATATGTAGCTTAAAAACTTTTCAATTTAATTCTATCTCATGCAAACCACGTCACATATACTCATGATAAGGCCTGTACATTTTGGTTTCAATGCCGAAACTGCAGTGAACAACGCATTTCAGGTTGCCGGCAAAGATGATCATGCGCAGGAAAATGCATTGGCCGAATTTGATGCATTTGTAGAGTTGCTCCGGAAAAATGATATTGATGTAACTGTGGTCAACGATACCGGAGAGCCCTATACGCCAGATTCAATTTTCCCGAATAACTGGATCTCGTTTCACAACAATGGTACCGTTTGCTTTTACCCCATGTATGCTCCTAACCGCAGACAGGAACGCAAACCCGGCATCCTGGAAATCATCGGCGAAAAATTCAAAGTCTCAAAAAAAATAGATTTTAGTTATTACGAAAAAAAGAATCTTTTCCTGGAAGGCACCGGAAGTATGGTATTGGACAGAGAAAATAAAATCGCTTATGCCTGTCTTTCGCCCCGCACTGATAAAAAAGTATTACAGGTCTTTTGTGAACAAATGGGATACAGGGCCCTGGCCTTTCATGCGAAAGATGCAGAGGGCAGAGCGATTTATCATACCAATGTCATGATGTGCGTAGCTGACAAATACGTGGTGATCTGCCTCGATTCAATTGCACGGAAAAAAGAAAGGGAGGAAGTGATTGAAATGATTAAAAAAACGGGTAAGGAAATCATTGATATCGACCAGGAGCAGATGAATCATTTTGCCGGGAATATGCTCCAGGTGCATAATAAATCAGGCAGGAATCTACTCGTTATGTCGACCCAGGCTTTTGAAACACTGACTACAAAACAGGTAAAGAAATTATCTTCATTCGATAAAATCATCCATTCAGATTTAAGGGCTATTGAAACCAATGGCGGGGGCAGTGCACGCTGCATGATGGCAGAAGTTCACTTACCTGAGAAATAAATTTTAAGTATATTTTCTCCATGAAAAGAAGTCTTTCGGCCATTCTGCTATTCCCTGCATTATTCGGTTACTCACAGCATAACAGGCAGGCATATATTGATTCCCTGACGGATTATCGAAAGAATTATATTCAGACTCATGAAATTGTGAGGGAGAGTGACAGGCAATTTTTCCGATTCTACCCTATCGACCCTGCTTATCATATTGCCGCCAAATTTGAAAGAATCAGCAATGACAAATGGTTTCCGATGAACACTTCCGGAAAAGAAAAACAGGTTTACAGGAGATTTGGTAAAATAACTTTTAAGATTCACGATACAGCTGTTCATCTTTATATCTACCAGTCACAATCCTTACTTACAAATCAGCAGTATAAAGACTATTTGTTCATTCCTTTTACTGATGCAACAAGCGGACTGGAAAGTTATGGAGGTGGAAGATATCTTGATTTTACTATTGCTGATATCACGAATAATTCACTGCTAATCGATTTCAACAAAGCCTATAATCCCTATTGTGCATATACAACCGGGTATAATTGCCCGATACCGCCAAAAGAAAATGACCTGCCGGTTGCTATCAGGGCTGGTGAAAAAAATTATAGCAAGCCGAATCACTAAAGATTACTCCTGAAATAAAAAATTAATGTGATGAGCGGATATGTTATGATTGATATGATTTGCGCGGATTGACATAATCATCTTTGAGTCATCAGGACGAACTGTCAACTGCCATCTGCTTCAATCCTTCTGCAAAGCTCAGCGGTTCGTATCCCAGTTTCATTCTTGCCTTTTCTATCACAAATCCTGTTTTTGGAGGACGAAGTGCAGGTTGTGTGAATGTAGTTGCATTTACGCGCTCAATCAGGCTTTTGTCGAGAGAAAAAAAATCAGCAGTCTTCAATGCCATTTGATAAGGTGTGAGCAAGTCCTTTCCCGATATGTGAAAAATGCCCAAAGCTTTTTTCTCAATGACCAATGAAATCCCGTTTGCCAGATCTCCGGCCCAGGTTGGAGTTCGCCATTGATCATCGACAACTTTGATTCGTTCTTTTTTTTCCAGTTGATCTTTTACCCAGGTGATAATATTGCGCCTCCCACCAGGAATTGAATTTCCGTACACCAGGCAGGTTCTCACAATAGTGGACGGAATTTTGCAATGATGCACGAACTGCTCAGCCTGCATTTTTGTAAATCCATACCAGCTAATCGGTTCAGTAAGCTCATCCTCTGTATAATTCCCTTTTTTTCCGTCAAAAACAAAATCGGTGGAGATGAAAATAAAATGCTGGCTGTATTCTTCAGCGAAACCCATTAATTTCAATGTCCCGCTCACATTTATTTTAAATGCTTCTTCTTTTTTGATTTCACAGTCATCAACCTGAGTCATGGCTGCAGCATGGATTATGCATTCAGGCTTCACAGTTGCGATCACATCATGCAAAGACTGATCTTCCGTAATATCAAGAGAATAATATTTATATCGTGTATGCCCCTCCAAAGGAAGTCTCGATGCACCTCTTCCCGTGGCAATAACGGTATACTTTTTTCCCAGCAATAGTTTTACGAGATATTGCCCCAATAAGCCATTGGCTCCTGTAATTAAAACTTTCAATGCCGAAGTTTAAAAAGGCTTTTGTTGATTAGCTCCTTTACCGTTAGTGAAAACCGGAGTAATTCCCATGTTGTAAAAGCTGAAGGAATAGATGTCAGCCATCGTTTCAATATTTTTATTCGTATTGCTGGCACCATGTCCTGAATTGGTATCAATCCTGATTAATATAGGATTTGGACCTTTGTATTTTTCCTGCAAGGTGGCGGCATATTTGAAACTATGGGCCGGCACTACGCGATCATCGTGATCGGCGGTAGTGATCAGTATGGCCGGGTAGTTCAATCCTTCTTTGATATTATGCAATGGCGAATAGGCATAGAGGTTTTTAAAATCAGCAGCACTGTCACTGCTTCCGTATTCCGAAACCCAGGCTGAGCCGATAGTAAATTTTTGGAATCGCAACATATCCATCACGCCAAACTGGGGAATAGCCACCCGGTACAAATCAGGCCGCTGGTTGACTACAGCGCCAATCAACAAACCTCCATTTGATCCTCCACGTACAACAAGCCGCTGACTGGAAGTATATTTATTTTTGATGAGGTATTCTGCCGCAGCAATGAAATCATTAAAGACATTTTGCTTATTAAATCGCTTGCCGCTTTCATGCCATTTTTCTCCGTACTCTCCTCCGCCCCGCAGGTTTGCCAACGCGTATACGCCTCCCTGTTCGAGCCAAGGGATCAACGTCGGACTAAAGTAAGGCGTGGAACTGATATTGAAACCTCCATAGGCATATAACAAAGCAGGATTATTGCCATCCAGTTTCAGTCCTTTTCGGTAGACGATGAACATAGGGATCTTCGTGCCGTCCTTGCTGGGATAGAAGACCTGCCTGGTTTCATAACCTGAAGGGTTAAACGAAACTTCAGGAGCACGGAAAACAGTGCTTTTCCCGGTGGCTATTTCATATCTGTAAATCGTAGGAGGAAAAGTGAAAGAGCTAAAAATATAAAAAACGAATTTGTCATCTCGCAAACCGCCAAATCCTTCTGCATTACCCAGGGCAGGAAGCGAAATTTCCTTTTGAGATTTTCCATCAAGTCCATATGCAAACACTTTGCTGGAAACATCCTTCAGATAACTTACGAATAACCGGCCTCCCGCAGTGCCGGCCTGATCTATCGGCTGCTCTTTCTCCGGAATAATTGTTCTCCAGTTCTCTTTTCCAGGCAAAGCCGGATCAACCAAAACGATTTTACTATTGGCCGCGCTGTCATTTGTCTGAACCATGAATTTTCCATTCACATCATCAAGAACAAGATAAGTGTACTTGGTAATTTTTTCCACGATGGGCTTAAAAGTTTTATCGCTGCTGTTTTCGTCGCGATAAAACATTGCATCTCCGTCCAATCCTTTCGTCGGATCTTCAATGTATAAAAAAGCGTACCGTTCATCTTCAGTTGTGCTAATAGTAAAAAACCGACCGGGGTTGCCGGGCTCGCTATACACGAACTGATCGCGTTCCTGCGGTGTTCCTACAACATGAAAATAAATCTGCATGTTTTCATTTTTGGAAGATAGCTCTTTCCCTTTTTCCGGTTCCGGAAAACGGCTGTAATAAAATCCATTCCCTTTCCAACTCGCTCCTGAAAATTTCACCCAACGCAAGGTATCTCCGATAACTTTCCCTGTGCTCATGTCGCGCACATAAAAGGTTTCCCAATCCGATCCGCCTATCGACAATCCATAAGCGGCATAGTGTGCGTCTTTTGAAAGTGAAAACAAAGTGAGGCGCGTAGTTCCGTCCGCAGATAATGTATTGGGGTCGATGACCAGTTCAGGATCACCACTCAATCCTTTTTGCCTGTATAAAACAGACTGATTTTGCAGTCCGTTATTCTTAAAGAAATAATAATATTCTCCTTTGCGGAACGGTGCCGAATACTTCGGATAATTGTACACCTCTTCAATTCTTTTTTTAAACTGATCTCTGTAAGGTATTTTATTGAGGTAGTCAAAAGTCACTTTATTTTCATCCTTGACCCAGGCCCTGGTTTCAGCGCTGGTATCATTCTCCAGCCAGCGATAGGGATCAGCAACCTGGGTTCCGAAATAATCATCGATCTGGTCTGTTCTTTTAGTCTGCGGATACGCAAGATGTGCAGAAGGCTGCGCCTGGGTAAAAAAATGTAACAACAAAAAAATAATAACCCATGCGGGGATGAAGGTTTTTCTCATATCATTTTTTTTGATTCTACAATTTAAAAATAAGTAACGATAATGCCGGGTTGGTGAATCAAATCAAATCCTTATTTTTGGGGCTTGTTTGAGGACGGTAGAAATAATTCAATGATTCCTGCCATTGATTGAAGCTTTTTTAACAATCAAATGAAGAATTTAATTAATTAATTAATTAATGCAAGTCAAGGTCTCTAAAATTGGTGTGCTCACTTCCGGGGGAGATGCTCCGGGAATGAACGCAGCAGTCCGCGCAGTAGTTCGCACTGGAATTTATTATGGTCTCGAAGTGTTCGGAATCATGAGAGGATACAGCGGTGCGATTGAAAATGATATTATCCCCATGCATTCGAGGAGCGTCGCGAACATTATTCAGCGTGGCGGCACTATCCTGAAGACTGCCCGTTGCAAGGAGTTTTTTGAATATGAAGGAAGAGCGAAAGCCTTTCACAACCTGAAAAATCTGGGCATCAACAGCCTCGTGATTATTGGAGGTGATGGATCATTCCGAGGCGCACACAAATTAAGCACTGAATTCGGAATGCCCTGCATAGGCATTCCAGGCACGATTGATAAAGATATTGCAGGAACCGATTTTACAATTGGATTTGATACTGCAGTAAATACCGCCGTCGATGCTATCGATAAAATAAGAGATACCGCCGATGCACACGATCGTTTATTTATTATTGAAGTGATGGGTCGTGATGCCGGTTATATTGCTTTACATAGCGGTATTGCAACCGGCGCAGAAAGCATCCTGATTCCTGAACGAAAAACTGATATCGAAGAACTGGTAAGCTCTCTGCAGGAAAAAGAAAAAAGAAAGAAATTAGTTAATCTGGTGATTGTCGCGGAAGGTGATAATTTCGGTGGAGCCGAAGAGGTGGCCAAAGTGGTAAAAGAAAGGTTGCCTAATGTCGATACGAGGGTTTGCATTCTTGGTCATATTCAGCGCGGAGGTTCACCTACATGTCTCGACAGATTAATTGCAAGCCGTATGGGCTATTCAGCAGTCGAATGCCTGCTGGAAAACCGATTTAATGTAATGGTTGGTGTAGTTAATAATAGAATTCATTTTACTCCCCTGGAAAAAGCAGTCAAAGCCAAACAGAAAATAAGTGATGACTGGTTGAAGATTGTGAAAATTCTGGCATCATAAAAAAACCTTTGTACTTGTTTAATTTTAAGAAATCAAAGCAGCACTTCATGACAAAACATTTATCAAAATACATTCACGAGCAGATGGATAAAAAGGCCGGGCTGGAGCATACTTTTCACAGAACAAAAATAGTCGCCACTGTAGGACCAGCCTGCGATACCTATGATAAGCTTTTGGCCCTGGTGAGAGCAGGAGTGAATGTATTCCGTCTAAATTTTTCGCACGGCTCGCATGAAGATAAAGCGCGCATTATTGAATATATCAGGAAAATAAATAGTACCGAGCCTTTCAATATCGCAATACTTGGCGATTTGCAGGGACCGAAACTACGTGTGGGCGAGATTGAAGGCGGGAGCATGGAAGTCAAAGAAGGAGATATCCTGACTTTTACCAATGAAAAGCTGGTTGGCAATAAAGAGAGAATTTATGTTTCCTATCCCAACCTGCATGCTGACGTGAAAATCGGGAATACGATTTTGATTGATGACGGAAAGCTCGAAGTAAAAGTCGTAGGTGTAGAAAAGAACAATGATGTAAAAGTGGAAGTCACCCTGGGTGGTATTCTTTCTTCAAAAAAAGGAGTCAACCTGCCGGATACGAAAATTTCTCTTCCTGCACTAACCGATAAAGATCTTGTCGACCTGGAATTCATCATTGAACAAAAACTGGATTGGGTTGCTCTTTCTTTTGTACGCAGTGTGAAGGATCTTGTTATTCTGCGCAGCAAGCTGGATGATAAGAAAAGTAAATCAAAAATTATTGCCAAGATAGAAAAGCCGGAAGCGCTTACGAATATCCGTGAGATCATCCTTGAATCAGATGGTATTATGGTCGCACGTGGTGATTTGGGAGTAGAATTGCCGGTAGAACAGGTTCCCCTCATTCAAAAACAAATCATCCGCAAATCCATTCACCGTGCCAAGCCTGTCATCGTAGCCACGCAGATGATGGAAAGTATGATTGATCGCACCAAACCCAACCGAAGCGAAATCACCGATGTGGCTAATGCTGTGCTGGAAGGCGCCGATGCCGTGATGCTGAGTGCGGAAACAGCAACAGGTAACTATCCTACCTTGGTTGTGGAAACGATGCGCAAGATCATCATGGAAGTGGAAAAAACAGATTATCATTATAACCGTGAAGATGAGCTGGCTCCACAGCCGCACTCCCCTTCTTTTTTGAGTGATGCCATATGTTATAATGCCTGTAAACTGGCCAAGGATTCCAATGCAGATGCACTTATCGGTATGACACAAACAGGATATACCGGCTTTATGCTTTCCAGCTATCGTCCAAAATCACCATTATATATTTTCTCCAAGGAAAAAACCCTGATCAATCAGCTGAGCCTGAGCTGGGGAGTTCGGGCATTTCATTATGCGGAAGAAGAAGGGATTGACAATATCATCCAGGACCAGCTGGACATATTAAAAGAAAGAGGATTTATCAAGAGCGGAGATGTGGTCGTGAATACCGGCAGTATTCCCGTGCAGCAGCATTTACCGACGAACCTCCTGAAGATAACTAAGGTTCATTGATCGGTTACGCAATCTGAATCTGCCTGCCGGGCAGCATCAATAAAACCATTTTCAGCGATTATTACTTTCCGATATACTTTTACCCACAGCCAAAGTATCGAAAGTGAATTTGCTAACCTTCAAAAAGACAGCAAGGCGTTTTCTTTCAAAGAAGACGGTTACCACTGTTTTGTTTATTTCTTTGCTGAAAATTTACGCACAGCCGCCTTCAAATACCACCGGTTCCATGCAAAAAAGCTCTCTGAAGGATGTCATTGATCTCATGTATTCGGGTCATCATCTCAGCTTCGGTCTGTATCTGACACTCTGCGAGCGGGCAATGATATCCAAAACCACAGGGAATTACAATATGAGCTCCTCCCCCCAATTGGGATATGAATTCCGATTCACTTATTATTATAATATCAATCCACAATGGAGCCTGGTATCGGGGCTTTATGCAGGAGTTTGCGGTCGGAATTATTTGCTGACAATTCCTAAGCAGGACATTGATTCTTCCCTGAATGAAGATTATGTCGATAACGGTGCAGCGACCAGGGAAAAAGATATATTTTATATATCAATCCCAATCGGAGTTCAAAAAAGATGGTGGAACAATAAACTTAACGGATGCTGGTTTGCAGATTTGGGTGCAGGCGTGAACTGGTCCCTCTCGATTGAACAGGATATGCTGACGGAAGAATTATATATTCCTGGACAGGGTTTGGTGCAGATACTCTCGATGAATACAACGTTAAACAATAACGGCAAACCATGGCTGACACTCAACAGTGGAGCCGGTCATCAGTGGGTCTTATCCAATAAAAATATATTATCGGCCAACCTGAACCTGTTTTTGTCATTTTCCAAAGTTGCAAGAGGCAGCTACCAGATCACAGTTCCCGGCCAGCCTGTATCCGAAGGGGAATATTCTGTTTCCACTACACATATCGGGCTCGGAGTGAATTATATTTTTACTGGCACAAAAAAGAAATTCAAAAAATTAGTGAAGTAGGTTATCCCTTTGATATCCTGCATCGTCCCCTTCGGGAGACGATGCGATATTAATGGGTATCATGACCGTGCTAAAAATTCGTAACGGAATATAGTTGGTGAAGCATTTGCTCAATTTCATTTCGGTCTGGCATGACCATTAGCTGGTCTTCCTGCATGGAAGCATTGATGAACTGCATCGAACTCATGACCTGTGAGCGGGCTGAGCTATGAAATTCATGCGCCCCCGTTTGCTGGGCAATATCTGCAATATTGGAAGCCCTGATTCCGGATCCGGGCATAATGACAATCCGGTCTGCTGCCTGATTGATCAGGTCGGCAATCAGTGCTGCGCCCTGTATGGCCGTAGGCTGCTGGCCTGAAGTGAGGATTCGTTCACAGCCGATATTAATAATATCTTCTAACGCTTCAAAAGGATTGGCAACCCAATCGAATGCACGATGAAAGGTTACACTCATTGGATAAGCGGCATGCACTAGCTTCGAGCATTTGCTCTTGTCTATCTTCCCATCGGGCTGCAAAAGGCCGATTACTACACCGTCACACCCGATCTTTTTGCAGAGTTGTACATCATGCAGCATCGCTTCGTACTCTTCATCAGAAAATAAAAAATCACCGCCACGTGCACGAATAATAGGGAACAAAGGAATGTTCAATTTTTTTCTGGCTATCCTGATCAGGCTGGAGCTGGGTGTCGTGCCTCCGTCTGCCGGATCAGCGCATAATTCCACTCGATGTGCTCCCGCCTCCTGTGCAACTAAGGCAGAAGGAAGATTGAAGCAGGCTATTTCGAGGAGAAAAGACATAATTCCATTTTAAAATTCGCGGATTGTGGAAATGACTTGATAAAAATAACCACATAGATATATAGACACATAGTTACACATAGCTATGTGTCTATGTGGTAAATTTTTTCTATCAAGAAGTCGTTCTCACAATTTCACTCAAAAGAAACTCTTTGACTGATAGATTTGTTCAACTCCGGCATTTCTTACTGCATAAGAAAATCCCTGCTGAAGTGCGAAAGCCCCATAATCGCCATTTTTTTTAAGTGCAAGAAAACCTACCTGGATTTTTCTTGCTTTGTCCGGATCGCGTTTCACGATCCGTTCAACTGCTTTTTTACAGGCTTCTTCTGCAGAGACCCCCTGGCGCAAAAATTCAACCACAAGATGTGATCCTACAATACGAATCACCTCCTCTCCAAGCCCGGTGGAGGTTGCAGCGCCTACTTCGTTGTCGACAAACAATCCGGCCCCGATGATTGGTGAATCACCCACCCGGCCGTGCATCTTAAATGCAAGTCCGCTGGTGGTGCAGGCCCCGCTCAAATTACCATTGGCATCCAGCGCCGCCATCCCGATGGTATCATGGTTATCCTTACTGCCAGGCATAACCGAAGCAGAGGGCTTCTTATTATAAAAATCGTTCTCTGCGTTGATGACTGGTTCATATTTTGATGTCTTCAACCACTCTTTCCAGGCTTTTTCACTTTGTGGAGTGAGCAGGTTTTCTTTTTTGAACCCATTGGCTAATGCAAATTGCAGGGCACCCTCCCCCACCAGCACAATATGCGGTGTTTTCTCCATCACCATTCGAGCTACTGATATGGGATGAACAATATGTTCCAGGCACATCACAGAACCACAACCGCCGTTTTCGTCCATTATACAGGCATCAAGCGTGACATGGCCGTCACGATCAGGGAGCCCTCCATAGCCTATAGAATTAATATTTGGATCTGCTTCCGGTACTTTCACACCTGCTTCGACTGCATCAAGCGCGCGACCGCCTGTTGACAAAATTTTCCATGCTTCGGCATTGGCGTCCTTGCCAAAATCCCAGGTGGAGATCACAATAGGATTGCCGACACTACTGATTTTTGTCAATGAATTTGAAATTGCTTTTTCCCCCAGTATCACTCCGGCGGAAGTGGATAATGAAGAGATGAGAAACCTGCGACGATTAAACATAGAAAAAATTAAAGCCCGAATTTAGGTAATTTCATTGTTGCGCCTTTCAAAGTTTTGGAACGGTCTAAAAGTTCAATATTCATTTTCCTTAAATGCCTTACATTTAATTTTTAAACCTAACCAACATGAGAGTTTTTCTGCTTTCTATTTTTTCAATTTTTTCAATCACTGTTTTCGGGCAACAACATACTCAGGACAGTGCATGGATTTATCAGAATTATAATAAACTCGAGCGCTATATTACCATGCGTGATGGCGTGCGTTTGTTCACTTCCATCTATATTCCGAAAGACACTACAGCGCAGCATCCGATTTTGATGAAAAGAACACCTTACTCCTGCGCGCCCTATGGAACCCAGTTCCAGTCATTCTGGAATAGTTACCTGCGCTACTATTTAAGAGGCGGATATATTATGGTAATACAGGATGTCCGAGGACGCTGGATGAGTGAAGGCAAGTTTGTGGACATACGGCCTTTTATCAAAGAAAAGAAGACAAGCAAAGACACCGATGAATCAACTGATACTTTTGACAGTATTGACTGGTTCGTAAAAAACATTCCGCACAACAACGGGCGTGTAGGTGTTTTTGGAATTTCTTATCCCGGTTTTTATTCGACAATGGCTGCTGCCAGTGCGCATCCGGCATTAAAAGCGGTGAGCCCGCAGGCGCCGGTTACCGATTGGTTCAGGGGGGATGACTTTCACCACAATGGTGCTTTTTTTGTTATGGACGCCTGGGCATTTTATTCATCTTTCGGTAAGCCCAGACCACAGCCCACTACAATCGGTCCCGAAGGATTCGATTATTATACAAAAGACAATTACAAATTTTACCTGGAAACCGGGGCAATGAAAAATCTAATGAAACTGACAGGAGACAGTATCGCTTTCTGGAAAGATCTTTATGCCCATCCAAATGAAGACGCCTGGTGGCAGGCCAGAAATGCACGCGTGTCTATGTACAATGTAAAACCTGCGATGCTTGTCGTTGGAGGTTTGTTTGATGCTGAAGATTGTTTCGGCGCTTGGAATTTGTACAAGGCAATTAAAAAGCAAAGTCCGCAAACGACAAGTCATCTTGTGATGGGTCCCTGGTACCATGGCCAATGGGCCAGCAATGATGGGACACATCTCGGCAATATTTATTTTGGCGACAATACTTCATTCTGGTTCCAGAATACAATCGAAATGCCTTTCTTTGATTATTACCTGAAGGGAAAGGAAGATCCAAAGCTATCTGCTGCCACTATTTTTTTCACCGGGGAGAACAAATGGAAGACTTTTGATCAATGGCCGCCGGCTGAGAAACAGGATCGCCCAATTTACCTTCAGGACAATGGCGGTTTATCCTGGAACAAGCCTGCTGTCAAAAATAGTTTCAGCGAATACATCAGTGATCCAGCCCATCCTGTTCCTTATTCCCAAAATGTTCATTTCAACAGGACACGTGAATACATGACCGATGATCAGCGCTTTGCCGAAAGAAGGCCGGACGTCGTGACTTTCAAAACTGGAATATTGGATGAAGATCTCACCCTTGCCGGTCCTGTTATTGCTGATCTTAAAGTCAGCATAAGCACTACCGATGCGGACTTTGTCGTGAAGATCATTGACGTTTTTCCCGACACTCTTTCCTATAATAACGTTGATATCTATGCGGAAAATGACCCCGTACTCAGCTATCCCATGGGCGGATATGAGATGCTGGTCCACCAGGAAATCATGCGTGGAAAATTCCGGAACAGTTATGAAAAACCGGAGCCCTTCAAACCGAATACCATTGAAACGGCGCGGTATGCCATTCCGGACGTAGCGCATACTTTTAAGAAAGGTCATCGGCTGATGATACAGATTCAAAGCAGCCTGTTTCCGCTGGCAGATCGGAATCCGCAGCAGTTTACGGATATATATACCTGTGAAGATAAGGACTTCCAGAAATCAACCATTCGTATTTATCACGATGCTGTCAATGCTTCCGGTATCATTCTTCCCATTCTTAAATAATGCTATGCTACGATTCAATCTTATAAAAACAAGAGCAAGCTTAATCACTATGCTGATTCCTGTTTTCCTGACTGCGCAAAAGGAAAATATTGCTTTTATCAGAGAAAATTATATTAAAATAGAAAGGATGATCCCCATGCGGGACGGAGTAAGATTATTTACTTCAATTTATATACCGAGGGATGAGAAGGAGAAATATCCTATCCTGATGGAAAGGACCCCTTATTCCTGTTCTCCGTACGGCGAAAACAATGTGCGATGGTCGCTCGGACCGAATACCTCCCTGATGTTTGAAAAATATATTTTCGTATACCAGGATGTACGTGGCCGTTATAAAAGCGAAGGAAATTTTGAAGAGATGACACCTGCAAAAGATAAAAAGAAATCAAAAAATGACACGGACGAAAGCAGCGATACTTATGATACCATTGACTGGCTTTTGAAAAATATTAAAAACAACAATGGAAAAGTGGGAATCTATGGAATCTCGTACCCCGGATTTTATGCATCTGCCTCATTACCGGATGCCCATCCTGCCATTAAAGCCGTATCCCCACAGGCACCCGTAACCGATGAATTCATCGGGGATGATGCAAACCATAACGGAGCTTTTTTTCTACTGGATAATTTCGATTTCACTAATTATTTTCAGGGGACAAGAATTGATTCAGGGAGAAACTATAAAAATGCTTTCACGGCACATTATGACGATGCCTACAAGTTTTTCCTGGACCTCGGGCCAATTAAGAATACGAACAGCAGCCTCTATTTTAATAACATGGCCAAAATCTGGAATGAATACCTGGAGCATGACACCTATGATGATTACTGGAAATCAAGAAATATTCGCCCCCATCTTAAAAATATTAGACCTGCCGTTTTAGTAGTAGGGGGATGGTTTGACGCAGAAGATATGTTCGGCGCCCTACGCACCTACGAGGCGATTGAACACCAGACTCCGGGAAATAATAATAAAATTGTTATGGGCCCCTGGACGCATGGTGCATGGGCTGCGCGCGAATGGAATCATTTTGGTACTCATAATTTCGGGGAAAACATAAATCTGTATTTCAATGACAGCATTGAAACGAAATTCTTTAATTATTATCTCAAAGGGAAAGGAACTGATGATCTGCCCGAAGCAACCATCTACGAAACAGGAACCAATCGATGGAAAAAATACGAAAGCTGGCCCCCGGCAAATGCAAAACCGAAAAATCTTTTCATTCGTGAAAATGGAGGGCTTTCGTTCAATCCCCCTTCGCCAGAAGGAAGTTTTGATGAATACACCAGCGATCCTACAAAACCCGTTCCATATACCAATGGCATTTATTCTAATCGTAACAATGAATACATGGTGGAAGATCAGCGTTTCACAGCCCAACGGCCCGACGTGGTGGAGTATCAATCCGATGTGTTGACAAACGATCTGCTGGTTACAGGAAGGTTAAAAGCTGATCTTTTCATCGCTTCTTCCGGAACCGATGCTGACCTGGTTGTAAAACTGATCGACGTGCTACCCGAAGATGAGCCCGGTTCAACAAACAACGCAAAGAATCAGCCCATGGCAGGTTTTCAGCGACTTGTTCGGGCCGAAGTGTTTCGGTGTAAATTCAGGAACAGCTATGAACGACCGGAGGCCCTAGTTCCCGGCCAGGTTACTGAAGTTTCATTCGCCCTAAATGAAATTGCACACAACTTTAAAAAGGGTCACCGCATTATGGTCCAGGTACAGAGCAGCTGGTTTCCGCTCGTGGACAGGAATCCCCAAAAATTCCTTAAAATCCCGGGATGCAACGAAAGCGATTTTCAAAAAGCAACGATCCGCTTATACCATAATGCGACTTATCATTCAGCAATTGTTCTTCCCGTTCTTGAATAAGGCAGGATTAAATTGGTGAGCCTGGATCCTCAGAATTCCCCGGGAAGGCAGTTTTTGTTGAAATAAATATTTTTTTTCATGGCCCGGAATCCTTAAATTAGTTGACAGTTCTTTCATTTCCTCACTTAAACTTAAAGCTATGGAATCAACTGTCTCCATCGATCAGTTTCAGGAGGAGTTGCAATCATGGAAACATGAGCTCTCCTCATTCAAACAAGAAATCCGTCACTTCGAAAAACACCTTGAGACCATGTCCTCAAAAAACTTACCAAAAGATCTTCTCGCCCAGATCGAACATTTTCAGAACAGCTTTATTTGCCAGAAGGAAGTTATAGATAAACTTAGGCACGACCTGCCAGATTCCCGCCACAAAGTCGAGCATATTTTTAAGAGGCTGCATCACTTCAGCAACCAGGATGGTTCGCATACGCATGATTCGCTAAACGACAGGATGGATACTTTCCGCAGAATATTTGAAGAAGTAAAAGAAGACTTCAGACGATTCGAATCCGACTGGTCATAGGGATTTCTTATTTGCGGATATTCATTTCGATATACATTGCAGAGCAAGAATAATGTGTATCAGAGGATATTTTTAACCAACGAAATATATCTTTGAGCGATTGCTTATGATTTCCCCCGGGATTACCTCTTTTATCACAAATTGTCTTTACAAAAATAGATTGCTTTAAAACGCAAATAGCACCAAATTCTTATTTTTGTTCCGCACAGTTCCACTGCACTTATCCTCTTTCGAATAGTTATCCGATAACCGATTGAATGCACCAATGACAAAAAATACACCTCAGCTTGAGCTTTGGATACAGGATATTCAATCCTACCTGTATAAAATCATTAGTGAACCGATGGAGAAGGCCGGGTTTAAGTTTGAGCGCTATAATTATTCTTTCAAAAGAAAACATGAAAAAAATATCCAGGAGTTCGGCTTCCTTTTTATCAATCAATTCCCTGTCAACTACCGGCTCAATTTTGTCCTCCAGATTCGCAATCACGCAGTGAGAGAGATTAAATCAACTTTTTCCAATCATACTGAGAAAAATAATTTCAAGCTCAGCAGCCTGATTATGATGATGAGCGATTTTACTGCAGTAAATAATTCCCGTTCTACGATAGATTATATCATATTCACTAACCAGGATCTTTTTGCTGCTACAGAAGCAATATTGAGAATATTGGTGGATCAGGCGATTCCACTTTGCGACGAATTGAAGACAATGGATGACCTGGACTCATTTTATGAAAAGCACCCGGGCTGGTCCGTCAATTCATTAAGCCTGGATAATATTATAAGTGATCTGATCATTGGCCGGATCGGAAGGAAAAGAAACTTCGATATTCTCTATCAGCAGCTCGCAGAGGATATGGACAAAAAGATTCAGCATGGAGAGATCAATGGTGAAGCAGCCGATATACTCAGATCCTGTTATAAATTCTTATTGAGAAAATATTGAACCACGATGCAGGTTTTAGCTTCTCTGACTACCTGTTCCATTTATTTTATCTTTTCTGATTAATATTGCAAGAAAAAAATAATGAGAATACCTTTCTTGTTTTTGGGTCTTTTTGCGGGATATTTATCCATTGCCCAGGATATTTCTATTATTCCTAAACCGGTATCCCTAACGCCCGGCGCAGGATCATTTCATCTCAGCAAATCAACTGTAATCAAATTGGAAGGAAGCGGCCTCGAACATTCAGTTGAATTCCTGAACAGCTATCTGCAAAAATTTTATGGATTTACTCTGGCGGTTACGAGACAGTCTTCCGGAAAAAATGCAATCATTCTGAATTACGAAGTGATCCAATACCCGATCAGCGGGGCCTATAAAATGGATGTAAATGATAAGAATATCTACATTGCCGGCGATAACGAGGAAGGTGTATTTTACGGGATTCAATCACTTATTCAATTATTGCCCGTCACTCCTTCTGCATCACTGGACATTCCCCAGGTAAAAATCGAAGACCATCCACGTTTTGCCTGGCGCGGCCTGCATCTTGATGTCGGCCGCCATTTTTTCCCGGTGGATTATATAAAAAAGTATATCGATTTCATTGCTCTTCATAAAATGAACTATTTCCACTGGCACCTAACGGAGGACCAGGGATGGCGGATCGAAATAAAGAAATACCCCAAACTAACGGAGATAGGTAGTTGCCGAAACGGAACGATTATTGGCCGATATCCGGGCAAAGGCAATGACAGTACCCGTTATTGTGGTTACTATACCCAGGACGAAATCCGGGATGTGATAAAGTATGCGGCTGACCGTTATATTACCATCATCCCCGAAATTGAAATGCCGGGGCATGCTTCTGCTGCATTAACGGCTTACCCCTACCTGGGTTGCACAGGAGGACCATACCAGGTGCAACAAACCTGGGGTGTATTTAATGATGTGTATTGTGCCGGCAATGACTCCACTTTCCAGTTTCTGCAAGACGTGCTGGATGAAGTCATTGCCCTGTTTCCATCAAAATATATCCATATCGGCGGAGATGAATGCCCAAAGACAAGCTGGAAAAAATGTCCGAAATGCCAGAAAAGAATTAAAGACAATAACCTGAAAGATGAAAACGAATTGCAGAGCTATTTTATCCGGAGAATGGAAAAATATATTAATTCAAAGGGAAAACAAATTATTGGCTGGGATGAAATCCTGGAAGGCGGTCTTGCTCCCAATGCGGCGGTAATGAGCTGGCGGGGCGAAAAAGGAGGAATTGAGGCAGCGAAAGCACACCATATGGTTGTGATGACACCCACTACATATGTTTATTTCGACTATGCACAAAAAAGAAATGAAGACTCTGTGGTCATTGGCGGATATCTTCCGGTTGAAAATGTGTACAACTATGAACCGCTTCCAAAAGAACTGGCCCCCGACGAGCAAAAATATATTATCGGAGCCCAGGCTAATGTGTGGACTGAATACATGGCCAATCCCGCCAAGCTTGAGTATATGATTTTCCCCAGGCTGACTGCATTGAGTGAAGTATTGTGGAGCCCCAAAGAACAACGCGACTGGAATGATTTTGAAAAAAGATTACCCTTGCAATTCAAACGATATCAATTGTGGAAAACAAATTATAGTACGGCCTATTTCGATCTTAAGGCAAGCGTATTGCCCGCAGAGAATAGTGATGGCGTGGTTTGGAAATTGGAAACAAACTGGAAAAACGCAAAAATCGGATATACCAATGTTACAGATACAAATACTTTTCAACCTTATTCTTCTCCCGTAGCTGTAAAAAATTCCTGTGTATTATATGCAAAATTGATTGACGTCCCGAGCCTCAATAGCCAGATCATTCAAAAGTTTGCTTTCAACAAAGCAACAGGGAAAAAAATTACACTGAAAACCATGCCGGCTGTTGAATTCCCGGGAAATGGAGGAGCTTTTGGCCTGGTTAACGGAGTCGTCACTGAAAGAGCTGGTAATTCTGCTGAGTGGCTGGGTTGGCGAGGGGAAGACATGGAAGCCCTGATTGACCTTGGCGACCAGGAAAACATTTCAAAAGTAAATATTCATACCATGGACCAGAAAAGGGGCAGGTTTTACGCTCCGGCTTCTGTGGAAATTTTTGTCTCATCGAATGGAAATGATTTCAGCAGCGTTGGAAAAACCAGTTCGTTTGATCCCGATCACGACAATCTTGGTAATATGAGCATTCAATTTTCGAATACTGCTACCCGGTATATAAAAATCGTTGCAAAAAATGCGGGAACTATCCCGGAAGGTCAGCCCGGGGCAGGCGGTCCTTCACGAATGCTTATCGATGAAATACAGGTTGATTAGAACACGGATTACACGATAACGGGGATTTCACAGAGTATTA
>Ga0335076_10002407_pt1 | contig 18604 bp, 19 predicted proteins | sample Lox_Sample_25_FD_206717 | JGI IMG/M metagenome (GOLD analysis project Ga0335076, IMG submission 206717) | Soil microbial communities from Loxahatchee National Wildlife Refuge, Florida, United States - Lox_Sample_2.5 | ecosystem: Environmental > Terrestrial > Soil > Wetlands | place: USA... | reverse complement strand
AGATGGATATCTCCCCGTGATGCTTATCGTCGGAGAGAAAGAATCCCGCTGGCTAGTCGGCGCGTCCTCCGAGGAGTGGTGATGAGACTGCAGATCTTCGACGTGATCTTCGACGTTGAACACGGTGCGTGTTCGCTTTTGACCGCAGACAATAACAGACGATTGATGGTCGATTGTGGACACAACGCGACGACGGGGTGGAAGCCGGGGAGCTATTTACTGGAGCAGGATATCCCGATGCTGGACATGCTCGCGATCACAAACTACGACGAAGACCATGCAAGTGGTGCGAACGACCTGTTTGACAAGGTCCGAGTGGAATGGCTCTTGCGGAATAACTCTGTCTCTGGAGCCACTATCAAGAACCTAAAGCGCGAAGACGGATTGGGACCTGGGATAGAGCGTTTAGCCCATGCAATGGACTATGTGTTCACCGGCCCCGGTGCACCATTGGTGCCGGAACCGGTCTTTCAAGGCGTAAGCCGACAGGTGTTCTTCAACCAGTATCCCAGATTTGACGACGAGAATAACCTGAGCAAGGTCGTCTTTGTGAAGTGCCACGGAATTGGCGTAATGTTCCCAGGAGACTTAGAGAAAGCCGGATTCCTAGAGCTGCTGAAGCAGGAATCCTTTAAGCAGGCACTGCGCGAGACCAACGTGTACGTGGCCTCTCACCACGGCAGGGAGGACGGATGTTGCGACGAGACGGTCCCGTTTCTGCTGAGCGTCTACTACGTCGTTATTTCCGACAAGGGCTATCAGTACGATACGCAGAATACGATTCCGTTCTACTCGCGAATCGCAATGGGCGGAGGGTTTGGGCACGAACCCTTGCGCAAGGTTCTGACAACGCGTTGTGATGGACGCATTGCCTTTGAGTTCAATCCTGGATCGTGGGGACCGCGGCAATGACACTAGATGACATCGTCGCGAAGGTTACAGATCCGTACGAGAGGCCCGCTCGCCTCTATCCCGCGCTGTTGGCCCTATTGCCGTTGTTGGCGCTGATTATGCTGCTCTACGGCCCAAGAGCGACGGCTCTGACCGGCGCTGTGACGATTGCTGTTTCATGCGGGGGTTTGTATCTGACCACCAATTTTTGCCGCGAATCCGGTAAGCGCCTTGAAGAAAAACTTTATCGTGAATGGGGCGGGAGACCCACAACCCAGCTGCTTCGCCATCGTGACACTACCATCGAGGGTGTGACTAAGCGGCGTTATCATGCGTTCCTTGCGAGCAAGATTAACCTGCCCTTCCCAGACAAAGACCAGGAAGCCAACAATTCGGCAGCCGCAGACGAAATCTATCAGTCGGGCGTTCGGTGGCTCCTAAACCACACTCGCCCCGAGGACAACAAGAAGTTCGACCTGATCTTCAAAGAAAACGTTGCTTACGGTTTTCGGCGTAACGCGCTCGGTGTGAAAGCACTTGGCCTGCTGATATCGCTAGGCTCCTTGTTGTGGGTCTTGGTAGTCGAGGGCGTTTTCTCCAGTCCCAATCACAAACTTGTCGATATTACTGCTTTCTCTCGGATGCCGGAGCCCGCGACTGCGTCCTTGATCGTTTCAGTTGTGCTGATCGTTTCGTGGTTGTTTTTCTTCACCAAATCCAGTGTACGTACGGCCGCGTTCACATACGCAGAAACCCTTTTGCGAGCTTGCGATACGTTATAAAGTTCGAAAAGCATCCTTAAATCGAGGGTCACAAAATGGGTTCACTTGAACGTGGGTGACGCAGTTGACCATTCATTTTTTCGGGCTACTCGGTTGGCACACGTGGTCTGGTCCTCCCAACCATAGGTCGCGGTGGTAGTCCGGGGAGGGCTGGCGTCCATCCAGTCGCGTCAACCAGCCATTCGGAACCGATGAGCGCGTTTTCGAAAGCGCTTATTGACTCCTAGATTCCAACAACAAAATCAAAAAATCCAAGTGCTTCATCTGGTGTCGCTTAGGAACGAGAAACCCGTTCTTTCTCTCCCTCAGTTGTACCGAACTTGTACCGAGCTTTGACTTCATCGCCGTGTGCTGCCGCCGCGTTTCGCTTCACTCGCATCGGTTCAACGCGAGCAGATGTACCAGAGAATAGCGGCCAAGATGGCGAAGACTCCGGCCAGAAACCTATCGCGCCCGGAGGTAACCACGAGAGGCGGACTGAGTCCGGTGTATACGAGGCCTGCCTGATCAACTTTGCTCGGGACCTACGGTGGCGCTGGGTCTTGGCGTTTTTGGGAATTTTCCACGCGCCCCGGGAGTGAGGGAGCGGGAATCGAGTCGGTTCGAAGGCCAGAGTTGTCGTCCTGAGAAGCCAGCCCATGCCTAAGATCAAGATCAAAAACAAGCACGCGCCTAGCGGCCAGTTCGCGAAGGAGGCGGGAGACCCTGGCCCGGACGTTTTCCGGCGAGCTGGGCACCGCGCAGTTCAGTAACGTATTCGAGTTGTGATTTGGCGTCGTAGACCTTGCCGATAACTTCGTTGTCCTCAGAATGGAATTCGACGCCGACATAAGACGCACTTCGGCTGCGCGGGGCCGGGTGAACCAACGATTCCAACGCGAAAGGGTCCAGGTTGTGGATGAACACGTCTGTGCGGACGGGGATGTCGCCCGCCCGCGTGGTTTCGAACTCGTCGGGCTGTTACACACTACTCCGGGTCACTAAGGCTGTTGAGCAGCTTGTGGTACACGACGTTGTACGCAGCCGACGACCGCAGTTCCGGGTGCGTCGTCGCTACGCGATCCCATCCGACGAGCTCAGACAATCTTTGCTTGTACCCGCCCCAAATCCAAAGGTAGTTGCCCTCACGCGGACTCTCAGCCTTGATTCCGTCAAGTAATCCCAAGATTTTGGGCTCGCGTTCAACAATCCTCTCCCAAGTCAGCGGCTCTGTGACAGCTGCTTCGGCATCCACAGCCTTCCGCACTTTCACGCCGCCCTTGCCCAGTGTCACGGTGAGAGCTTCGCCGCGGCACGGAGTCATAACGAAGCCGGAGCCATTCTCAGATGGTTCGGCATAGCTATAAGGAACGATGCTAAGTGCGCCCCGCTCCAAGTCGCACCCGACGACTTTGGCACCTAGATGTGCTCCACTCATTTCTACTTCGACGAGGTCGCCGATCTTGATCTCTTCGATTGCTACTTCTTGATAAATCAACATGTATTCTCCTCCGAATCCTGTGCCCTCTACCGAAGCTGTCCGAAGCACGACATCTCGTTCAACCCGAGCCTGGCAGCGATCTCGGGGTAGCGACGCCACAGGTGCCAAAAGTTTTTACGGGCCCTCCAAGTCGGGCACCGCGAGTCGATCAGCGGGCATTTTGCGACTGCACACCAGTGCAGCATTTTCTGGGCGATTAAATGATCTCGAACTAGTTTTCTAGCGCGCATACGTTCTCTCCTGAAGCGGACCTCCGCATAAGCCAGCCTTCGACGGCAAGGAGTGAGCCTGCTAATTGGCCGTAAGGCTGAGAATTTCGCAGTCTAGCTACCCGAACAGCTGGCTGAAGCCGCTCAGATTTGCAGCTCTATCAATGGGGGTAGAAAGTCGGGCAATTTACGGCAATTACCAATCGGATGGCGCGAAAAGTACCTGAGTCTTCACACTGTGGCCTCTCCCGATCACCTGGGCATTACGAAGAACTAGGCGAGAGATGAAACATGCGGCAGGTTAAGCGGCCCGGCCGGCGGTTGTGTCAGATTGTTAGAATGGATATACCAACTAAAACGTGTTGTTGTTCCGAATCGGAGGTCAGGGAGTCTAGGCGCTGTCCTTGGGCACTACAGCCGCTCGGTCCCGGCGGGGCACACTGTTAGGGTCTTCAGAACCAGTCCGCGAGCCATACCACCGCGCAACTCCCGGACCGGAGTTGGCCGACACCGTATTCATTCTCAGCGATCAGAGGTTGTCCGCGGTGACCACGATTACCGGCGCGTCCGGTCCCAGGTAGGCGCAGGCCATATTGATGTCGACCCACGCTTCCGCCTGCACCAAGAGGTCAGTGTCGTCGCAATCTCCATCGTGTTTGTCGTCTTCCGCGAACTCCCCGGCGAGGATCTCGACCAGCTTGTCCCGGGAGTACACCGCTACAGGTCTACTGTCGGGTTTCGTCCCGAAACCGTGAGTCCAGCCCAATAGCGCGGTATCGTATTGCTCGGGATACATCAGGGCCCTCGGGTTTTCTTGAGTCAATGCTTCTCGTATCGTCATAAAATCATATTTTCAATACTGCAGAAACGACGGTCGGCGTGATCGAATGTTATCGTCGATCCTGGGCCTGCACGAGTTCCTGACTGACACCTCGTCCGCGTGCTCAGCGCGTTCCTGCCAGTAGACGATCAGTCCGTCTTGCCGAAGCACCATACCGCTTCGCCAGTTAGCTCACGATCTGGTCTGGGGCGTTGCAGATCTCCGCCCATAGGGCGGCTCTTGCCGTTTCGTCGATCATGGTTGTTTCTTTCGGTAAAGCAGTAACGCAAATAACGCCTTAAGGGGGAGAGAATAAGAATCTCTCTGTCAGTAACGCAAAATCTCTGCTTTATCTATGCTTTACTAAACATGAAAAGGCTTTTCTTTCTTTCTTTTAAATACGTTAGATAAATCTCCCCCCTTATAGCATTACTGCGTTACTGCTTTACCCCGATGCCTATCAACCTCACCCAAGCCTCGTTCGCCACGTCCTTGACGTAATTTCCCTTGTCGTTGAACTTCGGCTCCATCGCGTATTCCAGCTGGCCACCCCGCACCAGGGCGTCGATGGTCTTCTCCACGTCCATGCCGTACTTGTACCAGCGCCCAGCGTTCGACATACCCTTCCACCGGAGGTAGACGCGCTTGCCATCCACATTCACAACCTGGGTGTTCTTGTCCTTGTAACCTGCCTCCTCCGTCATTGCCTTACGCGTGCGCTTCGTCATCTCCTCGATGATCACCTCGTTGAACTCGGCTTGGGTCGCCTTCTTAGCCCGCCCGGGAGAAAACACCCGCCGGATCTCAGACTGCCACTCCTGCCACGCCACGGCGAAGTCCCAGTCTGATTGCTCGATGCGCCCATGGCCATTCGCCGTGGCGATCACGATGGCGATCTTGAGGATGTGATAGGTGTCGCGCCCGCTGGCGTCCTGCTTCGGCTGCCATGCGAGGTACTGATCCTCAACCCCGTCGGCGAATTCCGCCACCACGGTGTTGCTGATTGCGTCGGCCACGGATTTGTATGGGTTCTTTGGCACCGTGCCGATGTCCAGTTCCACTTCCTCGATCACGGTCCAGTTTCGGGTCCGACGCGCATCGAATCGCTTCTCAGCGAATCCGAAGATCATGCGCGACTGCATTCCATGTGAACTGCTTTCACCGAACGCGCGCCGAAAGATGTCGGGATCGATTTCTTCCTGGCCAACAGGCAGAGCCGTGAGCCAACTCAATCGGCAGTTTACGTGCTGCGTCAAATTCTTCTTCGGGTCGGTGTACAGCTTCTCGTTGTGATCGAAGTAGTCTTGCAGGGCCGTGAACACGCCGCTTGTGTCGCCTTTGTTCTTGCGCAGCGTTTCCTCAATCTCATAGGTCACGAAGCAGTGACGCCTCGGCCCTGGAATCCGCGGCTTGTTCTTTCCTCCGGGGGTATCCCCGATCACCTGGGCTATAGATCGCTCACCACTGGGTGTGTACTTTGTTACAAGGCCGCGATGCCATCCGGCGTCATTCGATCTGAGATTCAGCACCGTGCCGCTACGATTGATGGCCGTATCTTTGCCGGCTCCAACCATCGCGAGCAAGCAGCAATAAAGATTGATGCGCGCTCCCTCGACGTAGTCCGGCACGATCATTGTGCTGACGAGCGTTAGGATCGCGGGCACAACCAGGCCCGGATCCAGTCCGCCCTCGCACGCCTTGTCCGTCAAAGCCTTCAGGCTACCCTCGGGCATTTTATCGTATGGGAATGCCAGACGCGGATACTTCAGTTCGTTTGGATCACTCGGCTCGTCTTTTATTTCCTGGACCGGCGGGTCCATCACAGCGACCGCCGCTTCCGCCGGTTCGTCGTCGTACTGATTGAGATCCAACGTAGCGGCCACCGGTGCTGCTGCGGCCATGACTTTCGGCTGTCCCATCAATGCCCAGGCCGTCGTCGTCTTGTAATTGCCGAAGCTGTTCCTTAGCGAGGGCGACGGCCTTCTTGCCTGCCTCTGGCGTTAGCGCGCTCTCTTCAATCCTCATCCCGGCCGCGATGGCTCGATCAACGACCGATTCCTCGTCCCAAATGATTCCGTCGTAAGGCTGGTATTCTTTCGAAAGGAATGAAATAAGGTAGCTGATGCCGGACTGTCCTTCATTGCGATCAGTGTTGCTTGGGCAATTCTGCGCCCAGCATTTGAATCCCAGCGCACCGCCATCCCAGTAGAGCGCGCATCCGCGGACTCCCTGGCCACTATGGCGATGGCCTGCGCACGGACAAATCTCGAACGGAATCCAGTCGCCGTCAGCGGTCCCGAATTTGCAACCAGCATCGTCGAACCACTGGAAGAGATCCTCTTCGTCCATGTCCTCGCTCACCGGCCTGAGATCCCCGGCGACCTGCCTGTCGCTCACGCCCTCGCGTGCCATCTTCGCGACGAGCCAGTCGGGAATAGGGGCCGGCAAATCATCGACCGCGACCGTGTAGGGCCTGCCGGATTCGTGGATCGTCGGCGGCGCAACGACGTATCGCCGGTCTGCTCTGAATGAAAAGTGTTCCTGGCCATTGCGCACGCCGTTCGTGTTGCCAAGCTCAAGACTTTTCTCTGTGTGAGTAAACAAATAATGTGGCGCTTGCTTGCCGCCGGATTTGTGCAGCCGCGTCCTGGGCTTCGGCTGACCTTCTTCTGCGGCCCACTCCGCGAGCCAGGGCCGTTGGTCAAATTCCAAGAAGCACAGGCCCCCGACTTTGAAGTCCGGCGCGAGCGCGATGCCGTACTTCGGGTTCTCAGTCCACCACTCAACGATCTGTTCGGTGTCGAGCGTTGCATCCTTGACGCCGTTCTCCGTGGCCGGGATTTTCGTCCCGGCCTGGAGCGGAATCACCTTGATACCCATGGCCGCGTATTTCAGTGCGGCCTCGAGCATTGCATTCTGCTTGTTCTTCGCCATGGTTAAAGCTCCTCGAACGTATGAGGATTGACGTCCACCACATTGCGTTCTTTCTGCTCTGCTTCGTTCGCGTCAACGGCCCCGAAAACCGCGGGGATCTCGTTGAACTTCGGAAGCACCGGAAACTCATGCGAGTTCCACTTGGGACCATCGGTGTTGCCGATAGGGCCGTCCGCGTAGTGGGGCATCGCAACACGCTTCTTGTCGCGGCTGATCGGCCGGATCTCGGTCGTCTTCCACGCTGTGATGCCGCTCACTTCCACGACTTCGGTTTGGTAAAAGAAACCGCACCGCGCGCAGGAAATCTCCTGCTCGTTGGTGCGAGTCTCCAGATTGAAGTATGCGAAGTTTCCTCCGCACACCGGGCAAGTTACATTTTCGTCGTACACACCAGCCATAAGTATTTCTCCTGTTAGATTTGCTGTTCGCCTAACTTCTTTCAAAACTCCCTGGCCGGTGATGCAAGCCCGACGCAATCGGTGTCGCAGCACCTCGCTGCGCGCCACGCCGGCCTGGGAAATCAGTTGACGGTCTTCGGATCTAACCGGATACCAAACGTCGTGAGCAAGTGCTGTGCTACTTCTATGCGTTCCGGAGTCATGAACAACACTGTGCCTTCGGAATGTTGGAAGTTATCCATTGTCATCCTCTGGCAGTTCCCACCCGGCCTGCTCAAATTGCCAGCTCGCAAATTCCTGTAACTTCTTCCAGTACATTTCGCTTTGCTCCGGGCCTTTGTCGTCTTCGACAATCTGCTTTGCGACTTCGTGCAGTGCGGTCCAGACCGTGGCTATGTTGTCCAGGCTTTCGGCGCGCAGGACCTCTCGAACGATGGCCGTGCGGATTGCGTTTTTCATTGTTTCCACGCCCGCGCGAAATTCCTGGGATTTCAATTCGCTGTCGGTGTGAGTGTTGGGCGGTACATCCGCTGCGGTATACTTCTTCAGTTCTGCTTGAGCCATGTGCTTTAGTCTCCTCTAGTGGAACGGGGCCGGTGCGTTAACACCGGCCCACATTTTTATTCGCTGTCGTCCATCGCGGACAACATCGTTTCCATCGACTGCTTGGTTTCCTCAGACGCGCTGCCCGATTCGAGCGCCGCGTTGAGTTCGGTGGCGTTCAACTTCTTACCCAGGCGGGTAGCGAGCTTCACACCATCTTTGTACGGCTCGGCCATCGCGAGCGCTTCCGCTTCGAGTGCGGGGGTGGCGCGCCATGCGTTCTTCGGAGCGATCCGCGAGAACTTATAGCCGATGCTTCGGCCTTCGTCGTGCTTCATCTTCAGATCAATCGTGTAGGCTGATCCGCCTTCATCGACCGAATCCAAAATGTCGCGGACGTTGGTCTTGCTCAGTCTGACGGCCTGGATCTCGATCTGCGGCCGATCCACGCCGGCCGGAAATTTGCCGGATTTTGGATCGACATTCACATACCGAAACACCAGCGCGACGAAACGTGGACGCGGCTGCTCGTTCTTGCAGCACGCCGCAGTGCGTCCCTTCGTGCTGTGGCAAATCAGAGTGCCTTGGCCTTGGACGTAGTGGGTCATCGCCTGCTTGAGAGGAACGCCCGGGACGAGCGCGAAGCGCGCCACGGTGCCCTTTTCAATTTTGACCACGGGAAGTACATCCACTGCCTTGACGACTTCGCTGATGTTGGGATCATCGAAGCTGAGATCCGCTCCGACTGACGTCGGCTCGGGTTGAGCGGTCGCTGGCGCGGCCGCCGTTGCTGTTGTGGTACGACGCGATGTTGGGATCGCGTCGTAGTCTTCGTCGAACGTGTTGAACTGCTTTATCACTATTAGTCTCCTCGCCCCGGGGGGCTTCGATTGTTTTTTATTTTTTGGAGCACCCGCGTTAACGGGCTGCACTCTATAGATACTCGGCTTCGTGCATTTTGCCGTTTTCGTCGGCCAGGAAATTTGGCCTAGAAACTCTGCTCGACCACCTTCGCGGTGTAGATCAGCCCGCCGCCTTCCGGCGTGATGCCGCCCTTCTTGCCGCCCACGCGAACGCCGATGCCTGGAAGCCGATGGTCCTCGCAAGGTTGTTCGGACCTGAAATGGGCGCGCCGCACCCTGGCACCGCACAGGTCGTATTACCGTCGATCGCCATCAGTTGAACCCTTCTTCTTTCTCTTCTCTTGGCCGTTAGCCATCTCTTCGATCTCGATGCCGTCCACGAGTCCCCAGCGGCCGTCGCGATATTCGAGAATGCCCTGGCGCTCGAGATCGAGAAGATCCTTCGCGGAACTGGACCCTTTCTGCTGCGCTCAGCGCGTCGGAAACTCATATTCGCGTCTGCGGATTCGGTGTCGCTAACATGCCGGCGGTTCCTTCCTGGTTGTACCGATTATTGCGGTCATTCGAGCTTGGCTCTCAACATCGCAACTTCAGCCGCGTGCTTTTCCTCGCTGATGATTCCCCGCTTGAGCAACGTGTCGAGCGCCGACAGTTGCCGAGCGGCCGTCACGGCGCTGATCTTGCGCTCAGGTTTCGGCGTCGGTATTGAGGCCGGAGTCGGATCGGCGAACGCGCCCTTCTGGATGGCCAAGGATAGAACCCGCGGCAGCGCGCAAAACGGACAGTCACAACCTTCTAGTTTGTTGTTCACTTCGAGCCCTCCCTGGCTTCGCCGGGGCCGGGGATCACGACCTTCTCCGCACTGAGCACCCTCACGTCGCCGACCGCATCCTTAATCTTCTTGGCGACGGTCTCCAGTTTTGTGCCCTTCACCGCGAGCGTCACGGCATACCTCGTTATTGGCTTCAGCATCGCGCTTTCCATCACTTGCCTCCATGGGCGAACACCACGACTTCGTCTTCGCTGAAGTCGCACTTCTGTTCCTGATCGGGAACCGCCATCTGCTTAGCGTTCGCTGCGTCCAGCGTCTCTTCAATTGCTTCGAAGGCCGGATCCTTCTTTGCGCTCTTGCGTGCTTCCACCTTCGCAGCGATGAGAGCCTTTCGGTTGTTGCGCGATTCGGGCGGGTTCTTCGAAGCCTCCAGCTTTTTCCGCAAGTCGTCGAGAGTCCGCGCCTGCGAGGTGACCAGATTGCCCCGCTTGGTCAGCTCGGCTTCGAGTTTCTCGACGGTTTTCTTTAGCGAGGCCATTTCGTCCTTCGCGGCCTTGAGAGCCTTCTCGGCGTCGAGAGCCTTTCCGGCCTGCCTGTTCGTCTCGGCTTCCTGGCCCCTGACCTGCGCTTCCAGCTTCTCGATTTTCTTCGGGGCGTCGGCAAGCTGCTTCTCTAGGTCCCGGATTTCCTCTTTGGCCGCTTTCAGGGCAGCCTTGAGTCCCTTGACTTGGTCCGACTCTTGCTTCGTTTTGCGAGGCGGCTTCGAAGTTTTCTCATCGTCGCCTTTGACCTCGTCACTATCCTCGCCATCGGTCAGTTCGATGGTCGTGCTGTTGGTGAACCGCTGGTCCGTCTTGCCCATCTCGGCAAACATCGACCGGATGGTCCTACCGCTGATGCCAAGGTGCTTGTCGAAGTAGTCGTCTTGATTCGAGCAGCCCCGGATGGTGACGCCTCGCGGCTTGTCCTCGAACATCTTTCTTACTGCCGCCGCAATCGGGACAAATTCTGCAAGCGACTTCCGCCAGCGCCGACCGTAGTCTTCGAACTGGTCGAGCACCTTGTTTTGGTCGTCCGTTAAGGGCATTTCCTTCGAGTGCTTCACGATGCTGGTTCCAGCACGCATCTTCTTGATTGCCTGCATCCGGGTGCAACCCGTCGTTTCTTGCATGGACGCTATCGCCGCTTCCTCTTCCTGCGTCCAGCTTTTGGAGGCGGAAGAATTTCCGCCTTCCGTTTGTCTTTCTTTCGCTTCCATGGCGTTTCTCCTTCGTGTCGTGCTTCTGGCAAAAAAAAAGCCCCGCCGAGTCGCTCCGTCACCACGAGCGATCCGACGAGGCTTGCTGAGTGCCTGTCTGTCAGTCGGTACTGTACGCCGCCGACTTGACTTTATTTACTGCGCCGAGAGGTCTCCGGCTTGATGTTACCGACCCACTTGCCCCGAGCGGGGCATCGCGATTCCAAATATACGCCGCATGCCATATCTGTCAATGGTACTCTCTAGGAACAGCACCAGGTCGGAGACCACTGTCACGCTCGCTCGCCGGTTTCAATCCGTCACGGCCCCTGGGCTTTCCATTTTCTCCCCCTGTTTTCCTTTGGCTCCCGTCATTACGCTCATCCCTTATCTTGGATTCCGACTTTCGCGGTTTCGCGTCAGAAAAAGATGTACCGGTACATCCGTACTAAAACGAAAAAGCAACGTCGTCCCTGCTCCGACTGCGCCGAGTCAACGTTCCCTCCGCTATCCTTTATAAGGATGGAATCAACCGGCACTAAGCCAGCCGCGACGGCCCCCGGGCCGAGTCAGCGCTCAGTCGCCCTGGGTGCCTGTCTTGAGGTAACGAGTGTCCTCTCGGTTTGCAGAGTCTCTAGCAGCCTTGCTCTGGCTGTCCAACCACGCCGCGTAGGATCGTGTGACATTGATATCGTCGTGTCCCGCCCACGTCAGAATCAGAGAGAGGCCGTCCCCGTCACGACAACAGCGACGGTGTCGTTGAGAATGACTTTTGCTGTCTTCGGAGAGGCTGGCTTGCTCGTGTTGGATTCTTCCTCTTCCTCTTTTTTGTTCATTTCCGCAACGAGAACTTCCTTCTCTATCGAACTGACGTACGACCAAATGCTCTCGGATTCTTCGTCGTGCCCCAGCAGGTTTCGGACGGTTGGAACATCGTAGCCGCATCCACCCAGCCATTTAGGCCGCAGCCATTCGGTCGCACGTGTCGCCCTGAACGTCTTTAGGTCAAAGCCGCCCATCCCCGCCCGCTTTGCGATTGTCTGAATCTTGTCCCACAGGTGGGTGTCCGGCCGGCCTGTGCTGGTACAGAAGACAAGCCGTGAGTTCGGGTGCGCCGGCCCATTCATGTGCGCCACGATTCGGTCCATTAGCTCTTTGGAAATCGGAACTTCTCGTTCTGAGTTCGCCTTCGCCTTGAACTTGTAGAGGAGGTTTCCGTTCTCGTCGTAACGGGTCTTAGATTGCACACGGAGCATCTGCCGATCCTTGAGCACGTCCTCTTTCTCCAGATAGATCAACTCCTTCTTCCGGAATGCGGGTTCGTACAGCGTCTTAAAACGTAGCTCTTCGTAAGGGTCGCAATTCTCGAAGAACGATTCCTTTTGCGTGTTCGAGTAGATCTTCACCGGGCCGATCCGCCTGATCTTTCCTAGTTCGGATTTCTTGATTGGCCCTTTCCCCTCCGGCAGACTGAGCGTGATTCTGACGAGTTGGTTTACGTGCGAGGCCTTCCGGTCTGCCGTGCGCTTGTCGTTTCCGGGGTTCTTCAGGAACCTGTGCTCGTTGCCGTGCTTCATGAGCCAATTTCGAAACTCCATTAAATGGTCGTGGTCGATCTCATCCACAAAGCGCCGACTTGTCCATTTCTCAAACTGCCGGAGCGCTTGTCTGTGCGACTTCAATGTGTCCCGTTCAAACGTGACCTCAATGCTGTGCAGTCGCATCTCGATCGCCTCGGCAATAGTGATTCGTTCGGCCTTCTTCTTTAGGGGATCGGGACGCTCGAAGCCATCTGCGGCGTCTTCAAGGTGCCGCTCTTTCGCCCGCGCAGCCTTTACCGCAGCCTCGAAATTCCCCTTGACCCTCTGCTCTCGCTTCTTGCCCTCGGTCCAGACCAAGTAGAACTTGCCCTTTCGGTCTGCCTCGAATGGATTCAGCTTGTCGTCCGGCGGTCGGAGATTTTGACTCCAACGCCAGCGCCCTTCGGGGTCTTTGATTCGTTCTCGAATGCTTACAGTCGTGTTGGCCATACCCTGTTCCAATACTCACTTTCAGGGGCAAAGCCTCAACTTTTGGGACAAATTTGGGACAAGCCCAAGGCAGGCTATCAACCATGCTCGAATGAATCAGTTAGGGAGGGTTGGTAGCGATACCGGGATTCGAACCCGGGTTTCCGCCGTGAGAGGGCGGCGTCCTGGACCCCTAGACGATATCGCCAATAGTCGAACGGGAGCGCGTTGCACCGACAATTGTTTATTTTCCCATGCCCTGCCGCAGGCTGCAAGGGAGCGAAAGTGCCTCGTTCGACTGCGACGAACGCAACCCGGGAGCCGGAACGTCTGCTAAACTAGCCGAATTCATTCCAAGGCACAAACCTGAGGAGGGGGCATGTTCCAGAACCGCGGCGGAGTTTCCCGCAGACAATTTCTGAAGGACGCAGGCCAGCTGGGCGCCGCGTACACGATGGCGGGTGCACTTCCCTTTCCGGCAGTCACACTCGGTAAAATGTTCGGCAATCCGCGGGTTGCGCAAACACCGATTGCCGATGCAGGATTTGCTTCCGTGCGAAAAATCGGGGAGGGGCTTTACGCCACGATTTCCGACACGTCGAAGGGGCGAACCACGATTTGCAACGGAGGATTTTTGTTCGGCAAGGATGCCGCTCTGCTGGTGGAAGGGTTTGCGACGCCGGACGGCGCGGCGTTCCAACTGAATACGCTCCGAAAAGTATCGTCCGCTCCGGCGGCTGGCGCCCTGGATACTCACTATCACTATGACCACACACTGGGCAACGCCTACTATGCCGGCAATGGGATTCAACTCTGGGCTCATGCCGAAGTGCCAACGCGAATGGTAGAAAGCTATGCGATGTTGCAGCGAACCGATCGGTCCGCGTTCGTGGCACCGATGGAGAAAAGAATCGCGGATGCCAAGACAGAATCCTCGAAGCAGCATGCCGAGGGAAACCTCATGATGTTCGGAGGTGTGTTTGACCTGGTGAACAAAGCCGCGTTGACGCTGCCGAACCGATTGCTGGATCCCGGCAAACTGCCTCTGTCGGTGGACCTCGGTCATTTTCCCGTCGTGATCGAGAGTTACCCCGGGCACTCGGGCACCGATCTAGTGATTCGTGTACCAGAGCAGAGAGTGGTCTACGCAGGGGATTTGCTGTTCAGCGGAGCGTACCCCGTCACGTTTGACCCGAAGTGCACGATCTCCGGATGGCGCGATACCCTGAAAACGTTCTCGACGTGGGATAAGGACACTTTATTCGTCCCGGGCCATGGGCAACCGTGCGGACAGGAAGGGATCCAGGTGTTGCGGGAGGTGTTGGACGAATTGGTAGGGACCGCCGATAAAATGTACAAAGCGGGAGTGCCGGTGACGGAGGCCGCCGAGCGTTACGTGGTGCCCGAAAAGTTCAAAGGTGTCGCGGTGTTCGCCTGGGGCTTGAGCATCACCCCCACGTTTTCAAAATTGTATGCCGAGTGGGGCGGGAAGTAGAGCGCGGCTTCATCTTTGGGTTGCGAGTATGGGGCACGCACAAGTGGTGCCCCATTTTTTGTGCACGCGTTAGAACTTGACCATGATGGCCATATCGATGAACGACTCATTCCTGCGCAGGTCGGGGAACCAAACGCTGCTGGTTCCGCCGCCGCACGCGGTTTCCGCTGCCGCGAGTGCCGTCTGCCCGGAAGACGCACCGTTGCTGCACGCGAAGAATTGAGGCGAGCCATTGTTGCCACCCGGGGGCGTAATGCCGCCGCGGCCCGACCAGTAAGGCACGCTGGCATGCCGGTAGTCGTATTCCCACCGGAACGTAATGTATTGCTTCGGCATGTAGTCGAAAGTGAAGGAAGAATCCCAGGCTTTAAAGGGATCACCGGGATTGCCGGTAAAGTACGGAGCGTTCGTCGCTGCCGTGATTGCCGTAGCCCCGTTGATCGGTGGAACCAGAACCAGGTAGCGTCCCGGGTTGTTGATCTGGCCGCCGCCCACGGTGACGCCAATGGTGTCGCGCCGGAACCAGAAACGGTTGTAGCCCATCCAGCCGATAAAGCTCTGCTTCGGACCGCCACGTTTGTTGCCATAGCAACTCACGCCACCGCCGTATTCGCAACCCAAGTCGCCAGTGAGCGAAAACGCCATTTTGTCGAGCGTCTTTTCCGGCTTGTCGTAATACTTCACCTCGATGCTGTTGTCGGTATGAATGCGATGGCGGCCGCTAATGAAGAGGGTATCCTGGCCAACGGCGTAATTGTTGGAGATGATGTTGAGCCAAGGTTTGGGAGTCCACTTAATCTGCCCCCCCACGCCCGGAGTATGATTGGCGGAAGCGTAGGCCTGCCAGCCATTGATTAACCACGGTTCAATCTTCAAATGCTCGTTGGGGAAAATCTGCACGCGCACGCCGTTGAAGAACCAGGGCGTGTTGGAGGAAACGTAGGAAGGCTGATAGGCCCAGTTGTCGAAATTGTAGTAGCTGAACAAACCGATATAGGACAAGAAAATACCCGCATCGACATTGACACCGTGCAGCACGTCAAAATGATATCCACCATAGGCTTCCGTCAAATAACGATAGGCCGTGTTCAGGTCCCATTGACCGTGTCCCGGGCTGGGGTCATTCCGCGGAGTGGTCGCTGAATACATGCCAAATTGAGTCATGAGACGGCCGCGGACATTGTTCCAGTGAAAGTCGCCGCCCACGCCGAGTTGTTCCAACTGGACTTCATAGGAACGAAAGAGTTCGCTGGAACCACTGATGGTATGGTCGGTCGGATGATTGAAATTAACGACATAGTTGGTATCGAACCGAATCTCCGGAGTAAAAAAACTGTTGCCCCAATAAATATCCTTGGTTCGGGCGTTGCCGTTCAGCCAGGTCCAGTCGGCGTCGGAGAAGGGCTCGACATACTTCGGTTTCGCGGCCGCACTGGCGGTTGTTTGGTCTTGTGGCGGTCCGATCGGTGCATCGCCGGGCGATACTGCCAGACTGCCGGCTGACGCGGGCGATGCCGAAGCCAGAGCAACCGGAGCATTCCCCGAGGGGCCAACTGAGTTGAATGATCGGGGCTGAATTGCCGCGGGAGGGGCGCCAACGGTTTCTGTTGTTGTGGAAGGTTTCGATTCCCGCGATTCCAACTCGGCGACGCGTTTCTCGAGCAGCTCTACCTTCTCGAGTAGCCACTGCTCACGTTCCGTCAACGGCTGTGCCGGCTTGCCAGTAGTGGGCGTAGCGGTGACGGCTTTAGGTGAGGGCGCGGGACTCTTGTCTTCATCAGCCAGGCACACGCCCCCGTACGATAAGAAGCAAAGAACACATGCGGCCAAAACAACTTGAATTGAAGATTTGCACATAGGTGCCCCTCCCCTGGAGCGATCAGGCAACGAATTGTAGATGGAAAGGCGGACAGATGCCGCCGCCGACAGATGAATCGACTCTTTCCCGTTGCCGATAGATGATAGCGTCGGCGGCGTAAGAAATCCGTGAAGGGAGGGTCAGCGTTCCGTAAAGGAGTTCCGGCGCGACGAACGGCGGGTGCAACTTGACAATAGATCCATAGTGAGTTAACTTACTGTTGCGTTATAGTGTGCCTGGAAACTTCCGCGGCCACGCTGACCATCTCGTTGTGAATCAATCCGTTAGAAGCTAGGATGGAGGGACCGCCGAGAGTATACGGCTTGCCCTGCATGTCCGTGATTCTACCTCCGGCTTCCTCGACGAGAACGATGCCGGCGGCCACGTCCCACGGATTTAAACCGAACTCCCAAAAACTGTCGAACCGGCCCAGGGCCACGCACGCCAGGTCGAGTGCGGCCGAACCATCGCGGCGGACCCCATGAGAGCGCAGCGTGAAGTCCCAATAGTAATGAAAATTGGGATTGGCCTCGCGGTTGTGGTTGGGAAAACCGGTACAGAGGAGACTGTTTTTCAGCGCGTTAATTTTGGAGCACGAGATTCTCTTGCCATTCAGGGTGGCGCCTTCCCCGCGCGCGGCGGCAAACAGTTCCTGATAGATGGGGTTGTAAATCACGCCCAGCAGCAATTCGCTCTTGCGAGCCAGCGCCATCGAAACGCAGAAGCAGGGATAAGCGTGAGCAAAATTGGTGGTGCCATCGAGTGGATCGACGTGCCAGACAAATTCTGAGCCGGTATTCTTGCCGGTTCCCTCTTCGGCGGCGACGGTGTGGCCGGGAAAGTGCTGCTGCAGGCGGCTGACAATCACTTGCTCGGAACGGCGGTCGGCCTGGGTCACCAGATCGAAATCGCCCTTGTAGGCAATGGTCGGCGGGCGCTCCATTTCTTCGCGCAGAACTTTGCCGGCTTCCTGGGCGATATCTATGGCGATCTCGAGATATTCCTTGATCATTCGCGTCCGAGGTTGCCGGACCGATTTTATTGAGGGCCGGTGAGATAGGTGGTTCGATGCCGTGCGCTGTAGCCCGGCAGGACTTTCACTTCAATTGTACGGTAAGTGTTGGCTGGACTGCGAGGATTGGGATAGTAGGCGAGGCGGTACTGGGTGCGGAGCTCGGCATCGATGCGGTCAAAGATGATCGGCAATTCTTCCATGGACTCGGGAAGAAACATGGCGCCGCCCGTCGATTCCGTGATGGTCTGCAAGGCGTGTTCTCCAGCGGTGTTGCGGCCGTTTTCGTTTTTCACGGGCCGAACGATGATGGTGTAGAGGAGAATACCGGCGCGGAGAGCAGCTTTGCGCGCGGATTCAAAGTCGGTGCGGCTGGTGGTCTCGCCCCCGTCGGTAACCATAATGATGACGCGGCGGCGGTCATTCGGGCGCGAATTGAGTGCCCGCGAACCCAGCAGGACAGCGTCATAAATGGAAGTGCCGGCGCCATCCGCGATCTTGTGAACGGCCGCCTGGAGAGAGGCGACGTCCGACGAAAACTTGGAGACCTGCGTTACGGACTCATCGAAGGCAAAAACGGAAAGACTATCATCGGGGCGGAGCACCTGTTTGATGAAATTCGCGGCGGCATCGCGCTCGAAGACGATTTCCTTGTGGGCGCTCAGGCTGGTGTCGATCATCAGCGCGATGTCCAGTGGCTGCTTGGTTTCCTGCTCAAAGACGTCGATCTTCTGCTGGACGCCTTCCTCGAAGATCTGGAACCCTTCCACGGGGAGGTTCGGCGCAGGGCGGTTATGGTCGTCGAGCACGCTCACCAGGAGGTTGACGAGGTTGACGTTGACCTTGACGGTGTTCCGCGGAGAGACCGTTTCGGAGGGCTTGTCCTGCGGCGCTGGCTGTTTTGGCTGGCTGGGGGATGAACTGGACGCAGAGGGTTGCGCCCAGGGCGGACGATCGGGCTTATCCTGGGCGCCCAGCAACAGCGCAAACGTGAGTGACAACAGAACGGCCGCAGCGGATTTTGCAAAGGCCTGGGCGCTCATCTGATAGTTAAGATGCAGCTTTCGGAGCCGGAGGTGCCGGGGGCAGTTGGCCGTCGGCCCAAACCGCGCCATCCTCGAAAAACTCCTTTTTCCAGATAGGAACGGTGCGCTTCAGGGTGTCGATAGCATAGCGGCAGGCATCGAAGGCGGCGGCACGATGGGGGGCGCTGACGGCGATGAACACGCTGGTTTCACCTATTTCGAGGTGGCCGAGCCGGTGAAGGATGGCCGCACGGTGGATAACGTAGGTGTCATGGA
>Ga0335076_10002406_pt1 | contig 18607 bp, 8 predicted proteins | sample Lox_Sample_25_FD_206717 | JGI IMG/M metagenome (GOLD analysis project Ga0335076, IMG submission 206717) | Soil microbial communities from Loxahatchee National Wildlife Refuge, Florida, United States - Lox_Sample_2.5 | ecosystem: Environmental > Terrestrial > Soil > Wetlands | place: USA: Florida... | reverse complement strand
AAGATTGCGTTGCTGTTGCCGGTGAATGGGGTGAGGTCGACATCCTGATTTAGGAGGCTGCCAGATACGGTCACGAGAGTGGGGTTCGGAGGGTTGATGTTATAGATGTCACCTTGGGGCGGCGGGGGAATGTACAGCGAGGGATTCGGTCCGACGGGGGTGATAAAGCCGTCGGCGTTCTGGTCAAGCATGGCGAAGATGAAGCAGGAAGCGCCGGTTGGAACACCACTGACACTGTACGAATTTACGCCGTCGGAGGCGGTTACCGGATTCTCGAAGGGGGCGGAGTAGACCTGGCCACCTTTTTCGTCAAAGCAGCCGGCATACAGTGGGCCGGTAACATTGACTGAATCCGGGATGGTTACACTTCCGGACACGGTGTTCTTTCCGGTCGGAGGGCCGACTGTCACGCCCAGATTACCGTTGGCAAATTGGAAACCACCTCTGGTCAGGGTCTGGGTGGTTGGGTTGATGGCATAGGGTTGCATGCAGAAATAATAGGTCTGGGTGTCGTTGAAGTAATTTTCAAAGGATGGGTTCGGATTCTCAAAGTTGTTGCTGTCAAGAATCACGATGCGTCCGGTTCCGGCGACAATCGGGTTAAAGGCGTTATTGCTAGGATCAATGTACATCCCGCCGTCGGGAGCCGTCTGGCACGTGCCGTTGTCGCTGGCAGACCACTGGAGGCCGTACAGCAGTGCCTGTTCCACTCCGTTGACCACCACGGGTTTGTACTGAAGGATGACACCCGATTCCATCGGGCTGAAGCTGATGGATGTATTACTCCATGAACTGAGGTCGCCTGCTGCCACCGGGTCAAGCAGAGAGACGGGAACATTGGTGATATTCCCGTTCCCCACGGTAACCGTCACCGGACCTCCTGTGCCTGCTGGGTCATAGGCATTCGGGACGCCGTATCGAGCAAAGTCCATCCAGGCACTCACGGTGTAGGTACCGGGGGGAACACCATTGATGACAAAGGGCTCGTGTCTCGGCGGGACAGCGGTCGGATCGCCGTTTTCCGGTGGTAGCACATTAGTGCCCTGGATTGGTTGACAGCTCGTGCAACTGGAATTCACCAGCGAGATATATACCTGACCTCCATGGAAGTGATTACCGGCATAAGTCACCTTGCCTGAGATGGTGTAGCCGAGGGCAGCCGTGAAGTTGACTCCTGTCACGTCGCTGTTGGTAACGGTAACGTTCCGGCTGGCGGGGAAGAAGGCCGAACTCGGGGCGCCCGCGAACAGGACGCTGGCGCTGTAGGTTCCGCTGACAACATTCTGGATGGTGTAGTCACCGTTGCTGTCGGTGGTGGCGCTGGGGCCTCCGTCAAGACTGACGACGGCTCCCGCCAGCGCTGCTCCGCCGTTGGTCAGCGTTACCTGCCCGCTGACGCTGTGGCCGCCAATGACTGAGATGGTCAGCATTTGCTGGACCGTCGTTACACCATCAGTGGCCTGGACGGTGAAGGTGGTCGGGCCGAGGTCTGCTGCGCCGTTCGGGGTGCCGCTCAGCAGTCCGCTGGGCGATAGAGTGAGCCAGTTGTCGCCTGGCAGGCCGGTAGCGCTCCAGGTGATCGTGGCATTGCAAGCTCCGCCGGTGGATTGCAGTTGCTGGGAGTACGGGATGCCCACCGGGTCACTCGGAATGGAAGTTGTCGTGATGGCCAGGGGCGCGGTGCTGGTGGTGATACTGAAATTTTGCGCCGCGCTGGTAACGTTGAGTGAATCCTGCACCGTAACCATGAAGTTAGAGGTCGACACAGGGCAGGCCGGCGTTCCAGAGATGATGCCGGTGTTCTTGTCGAGCTTCAGGCCGGCGGGCAGGGAGGTATTTCCCGATAGCTGCCAGTTGCTGTAGGGTGTCAGGCCGCCGGTTGCGGCCAGCGCCTGGGGGGGATAGAGCACGTTATACGATCCGCCGGGAAGGGCCATCGCCGTGATCGCCACCTGGGGATAAATCGTCAGTGGGATGGACGGAGATGAACCCGATGCCGACAGCGAGTCAGTGGCGATCAGCGTCACGTTCGATGTGCCCGCTACCGGGTTCCCGCTGATCACGCCGGTGGTGGGATTGATACTCGCCCATAAGGCTGGCAGTCCGGAAGCGGTCCAGGTGTAGGTACCGGAACCGCCCTCCGCCGCAGGTGTCGCGCTGGCGTAGGGCACCGAGACTTCACCGGCCGAAAGAGATGCCGTAAGGATCTTGATCGGAACGGTAACGGTCAGCGCAAGAGTGTTAGAGATATTGGCGGAGTCGGTCACCTTCACCGTGAACTGCGAGGTGTTGGCGGTGGTTGGAACGGAAGTGGCGGAGAGCACGCCGCCGCTGGAGAGCGTCAGCCAAGGCGGCAGGCTGGGGGCGCCAGCCAGCGACCAGGTGAACGGCCCAACGCCGGTGCCAGCAACCGTTTGCAGGGTAAGGCTGTAACCGCTGCCGATGTTGGCGGTCAGACCGGCCGGCGCCGGAGCAGCAATGGCTACCTGCGGGTTGATAGTGATGGTGAATTGCTGGCTCCCGGTCACGTTGCTGGAGTCGGTCGCGTTGACGGTGAAGGTCTGGGTTGTCGCGGCGGCGCCTACGTTTCCGGTGATCGATCCGTTGCCGTTAAGGGTCAGCCCGGAAGGCGGCGTACCGGTAGCCAGACTCCAGGTATAGCCGCCGGATCCGCCAAAGGCAGAGAGGGTCGCGCTGTAGCCGTTCTCCGTCTGTTCCGCGCTTGGCAGCGGTGTGTTGGAGATCTTGATCGGCACAGTCAGCGACAGCGGAAGCGTGTTCGAGATGCCCGCCGAGTCGGTGACCTTGACGGTGAATTGCGAGTCGAGTGCCGTGTTCGGGACCGAGCTGGCGGAGAGCACGCCGCCGTTGGAGAGCGACAGCCAGGCCGGCAGGCTGGAGCCGCTGGCCACGGCCCAGGTGAAGGGCCCGACGCCGGTGCCGGCAGTCGTCGCCAAGGTAAGGTTGTAGCCGCTGCCGATGTTGGCCACGAGATTGGCCGGCGGCGGAGTGGCGATGGCGACCAGCGGATTGATGGTGATGGTGAACTGCTGGTTCGCGGTCACGTTGCTGGAGTCGGTGGCGTTGACAGTGAAGGTCTGGGTTGTCGCAGCAGGGTCCACGTTGCCGGTGATAGAGCCGTTACCGCCGAGTGTGAGACCAGCGGGCGGAGTACCGGAGCCAAGACTCCAAGTGTAGCCGCCCGATCCGCCCAAAGCCGAGAGGGTCGCGCTATACCCGCTCTCGGTTTGCTCACCGCTCGGCAGAGGCGCGTTCGAGATTTTGACCGGGACCGTCAGCGAGACCGGAAGAGTAGCGGAGATGTTGGCGGCATCCGTTACCTGAACGGTGAATTGCGCGTCGAGGGCGGTGGTGGGAACGGAGTTGGCGGAAAGCTGCCCGCCGCTGGAGAGTGACAGCCATGCAGGCAGGTTGGAGCCGCTGGCGAGAGTCCAGTTAAACGGTCCAACGCCGGTGCCGGCCGCGGTTGCAAGACCCAGGCTGTAGCCGCTGCCGATGTTGGCAACCAGACTCCCAGGCGCCGGAGGAGTGATGGCGACCTGCGGACTGATGTTGATGGTGAGCTGCTGAGTCATGCTGTTGTTGCCGGAGTCGGTTGCTTTCACGGTAAAGGTTTGCGTCGTCGCGGCGGCGCCGACACTTCCTGTGATGGCGCCATTGCCGGCCAGCGCGAGGTTGGCAGGCAGCGAGCCGGAAGCGAGGCTCCAGGTAAAGCTGCCGGTGCCGCCCTGCGCGTTCAGTGACGAGCTATAGGAGGGCTCCGTCTGTTCGCCGCCCGGCAGAGCAGCGGTTACGATCTTGATGGGAACGGTAATGGTGGCCGGCAAGGTGGCGGTCACATTGGCGGAGTCCTTCACCTCGAGCATGATCTGCTGCGTGGTAGCGGTTGCCGGCACCGAGGCTGCGGAAATCACGCCGTTGGAAAGAGCGAGTCCAACTTTGCTCAGGTTCCCGCTGGTCTCAGTCCAGGTGAACGGACCGATGCCAGTTCCGCCCGTCGACAAAGTCAGGCTGTAGTTGGCGCCGATCGCCGCGGTGAGACTTGCCGGGGATGGCGCGCTGATTGCGACCGCTGGGTCCACGGTGATGGAGAATGACTGGCTGGCCTGAACGTTCGCCGAGTCGGTGACCGTGGCGTTGAAGGTCAGGGGATTGGAAGCGTTTGCCGCGATGTTGCCGGAGATGGCCCCACCCGGTGCGAGGGTCAGCCCGTTCGGCAGGGTGCCCGAGAAAGTGTATGCGCCCGATCCACCCTCCGCCAGGGCCGCCAGGGTCGCACTGTAGCCCGTCTCGCTCTGCTCGCCTGTGGGCAAGGTGCCTGCGGTTAAAACAACGGGGACCGTGATGCTCAAAGCCACGGAGGGAGACTTTATCTGGTTGGCGTCGGTGACGAAAACGCTGCAGTCGAAGTTGGTAGCGGTGCCGGGAACCGTTCCGTTGATGGCTCCGGTCTCGGGATTGAAGAGATTCATCAGCCAGGCCGGCACGGTGGTGCAATCGCCGGAAGAGGCGTTCGTGCGAATGACATATCCCACCGGACGGACTCCGTTTACCCTCCGTGGCGCGCTCGATGCGGTGGTGATGTTCAGGGTGAACGGTGGTTTGCCGGTGTTGGCATTCACCAGGGGCAGATTGAAGTTGCCGTTGATGGTTGCCGTCGCCGGCGCGCTAGCGCTGCTAGGAGTGCTCGGGGCGGGCACCACGGTAATCGTTTCAGACGCCGACTTCGTGGTGTTGGACACCGAAGTCGCGGTGACCGTGACCGACAGACTGGCGGTCAAAGCGCCGCTCGGAGGGGTGTAGGTGGCGGTGGTCGGTGAGCTGCTGGTCACGGTCCCGCAGGGAGAGGCGGAACAAGTGGCTGCCCAAGTCACGCCCGCCTCGGAAGCATCGCCGGTGACCGTCGCTGTCAGGATGGGGACAGGAGTTTGTTCCTGCTCGATGCTTCCGGAGCTGGACGACACACTGACCGACACCTCCCCGGGATTGGAGACGGCCTTGGTTGCGCTGCCGCTGCCACAACCATTGAGCAACATTGCTGCTAACAAAGCCACCACGACGAACAACAAACGATTACGCGTCATCACACCCTCCGGAGGTCGTGACCTGAACCGGGCACTTTGGATTTTGGGAGCGGTTTTCAGCGCCGCATGGCGGGCGAAACCGGGAGCACTGAGGGAGCGCCGCGCGCTGGAGCAGCGCCGCGCGACATCAACAAACTTTCGGGAAATGAGGGCCTGTTGGCCAGGAGAGTCGCCAACGCACAGCTTCGCCAAGCCGGCTTAGCAGCGTTGGTTTTCCACAAGAAACTTGATCGAGGGCAGACCAGAGAAACTCAGGACTTCTTAGAGGCGCATAGCAGACGTGATTTCCTGAGTACCTGAATCGGCGCGCATACTACACGCTTCACTATTGCGAGACCGTGAATTTTCCATGAATAGAGAATGAAATGGATGAAATCCCAAAAGGCGTCCGCTCACGCGCTAACTGTAAGACAGCGGCAGCCTTGCAGCGCGTGCCCAGGCTTGCCAGGCGACCGTAGTAATCCAGAGAATGCGCAACAGCTTGCTCCCGAAAAGGCACGGCTGGCTTGAACCCCGCAGCTTTACCGCGCTTCAGTCGCCGCCGGCCAGGTTGACCGCGTGCGGGCGGCGCTGTTTGGACAACTCCTCCGACAGCGGCATGATCATGGCGGGCACGCCCAGCGCCATGTGATTTGCCGGCACGTCGCGAACCACCACGCTGTTGGCGCCCACCACGGCATGATCGCCCACGGTAACGCCGCCCATTACCTTGCAGCCGGCGCTGAGGTTGACGTGATTCCCGATGCGCGGCACGCCTTCTCCGCGGCCATTTGCTTTGTTGATGAGGCCGACGCCGGCATTGATGGTGCAGTCGTCACCGATCACGACGCCGTCGGCGATCACGATCCCGAAGCTGGTATGCACATTGAATCTGCGCCCAATCTCGGCGCCCGAGCGTACGTCAGTGCCGGTGACGCTGCTGACGAAGAAGTTGCTCAGCACGTACAGCAACCGCAAAGCGCGGCCGAGCAACGGCACTTTGAGGCGGCAGGCCCAGCGTCCGAAGCGGTAGTTCGCGCAAACCCAGAAAGACCGGTCCAGCAACACCGCGACCATGCCGTGCCGCGGCTTGATGGACCGGTAAAAGCGAAGGTCATCCCGAATTTGCGCGAAGACCGTCATGACGTTTTCCGGCGCCGACATCGCAGTGCTTCGACGGGCTACTGTACGGTCAGCACTCCGTTGACGAGGGTGACAGTGTAATTGGACAGCTTCGGATTTGCGTTCAGCATGGGAACGATGGGATACATTCCGGCCGGACTGGCCATCGTCGCCGTGGTTGTATAGGTGGCGGTGAGGTTGTCGGCGGGAACGGCTCCCACGATTTCGCCGGTCAGCGTGGGATTCGGCTGGCCCACACTTCGCGCCTGATTGTCGGCCGTGACCGTCAGGGGCGCCTTGGTGACCGTGAGGAATCCGACCCTGGAGATCAGGATGTAGTTGCTGAGCCGGTTGTTGGGATCGTTCACGTGAGGCGTAATCAGGTAGGTGGAGACGATGCTGCCCGCGGTATCGGTGCTGGTGCCGAATCCGGTGAGGCCGTCCGACGCCAGGGCGCCGGTGATCGTCGTAGTGAACGTCGGATCTGCCGCGCCGTAGCTGCGCGACTTGCTGTCGGCCGCAACCGTCAACAGCGCCTTGGTGATCGTCAGAGTGCCGTTGATGGAGTTTGCGATGTAGTAGTTGCCGAGCTTCGGCGGATTGTTGTTGTCGATGATGTGGGGAGTGATCGCATTCTTGTACGAACCGGCCGGACTGTCGATGGCCACGGAGGTGGTACCGGTGATCACGAAGCCGGCCTTGTCTTCCGCTATCGCACCAACCAAGATGCCCTTGAAGTTGTCGGGTGTGCCGTAGGCGCGGGCCTCGCTCAGCGCGATCACGGTCAGCGGCGCGGTGAAGACCGAGAGCGTGCCGGGATTGATGGTGACCGCGTAGTTGCTCAGTTTGTTGTTGGGGTCATTCAAGGTAACGGTGATGGGATAGTCTCCGACCGGACTGTCGAAAGCCAGGCCGGGAACGGTGAAGCTGGCGGTAATGCCATCACCGGTCAAGACGCCCAAGACGGTTCCGTGAAGGGCCGGGTTGGCGACTCCGTAGAAGCGGAAGGTGCTGATCGGATTTATCGTCAGGGGCGCCGGATTGACGGTCACCGCCAACGGAGGAGCCACCAGGTTGGCGCCGGCGGTACCGGCAAAGCTGGCGGTAATGTTGTAAGCGCCCGCGGCTGGACGCGTCAGGGTGATGCTGGCTTGTCCGCCAACCACATTGACCGGCGGCTGCGGTGTGCCATTCACGCTGAAGGTCACGGCGCCCGCCAGGGCGACCCTGGCCGCAATCTTCACGTTCTGGCCATAAACCGGCATGCCGTTGGTGGGCAGAGAGACCAGCAGTTCCAGTCCGAGATCGACCTGTTCCATCATGCTGGTGCGGCTGGCGCTGAGCGCGGTGCTTCCCGAATAGACCGCGGTGATGGTGTGCGCGCCCGCCGTCAGCCGGTTGGTGGCGAAGGTTGGGCACGGATTCACGCCGTTGGGATCGTTAGGATCGATCACCTTTTGGCCGAGAACGGTGCTGCCGTCGAAGAGAGTCATCGTCCCCAGGAAGCTGCCGGTACCGGCGAACGGCAAAGCGCAGGTTGAGAAGGTTACCGTGTCGCCCGCGTTAAGGGGATTGATGTTGGCGGAGAGCGTCGTAGAGGTCGGCGGATTGACGATGGCAAACGGATACACCTGCAGGGCACTCAGTTCCGGCGAATTGCCGGTTCCGTTTCCGGCGCTCCGGGGAGCGCCTTCGGCGCCGTAAGCGGCATAGAAGTAAAGGTTGTGCGAGCCGGGGAGCGCGCCGCCGAGGGTTAGCTGATAGTTCGCCGGATTGCTGCCTCCCCCGCTGGTCTCGGTGGCGGTTTGCCAGGCGCCCAAGGTGCTGTCGAGTTGATAGTACAGGGCGGTGGGCACGGGAACATTCGGCGAGAAGCTGCTAGTCACGGTTGCGGTGAAAGCCGGACTCGGGTTGCTGGTGGCAAAAACCGGGCCCGGACTCGTGCCGCTGTCGACGACACCCGCGACTTGTATGGTCAGAGGGACGGTGGGATTCGAGGTGGGAACTTCGGTAACGACGGTGACGTTGTTGCTGCCGTTGTTAGCCACATAGATCTTGCCGGTCGTGGGGTTGACATCCAATCCTGTAGGCTTGGTGCGGGTAGAAACGGTGCTGGTTGCGCCGGAAACACCGTCGATCACCGTCAGGCTGTTGCTGCTGTTATCGGCGACGTAAATCTTGTTGGTCACCGGGCTGGCTGCCAGCGCGTAGGGGTTGGAGCCGACGTTGACGGAGGTTGTCGGAAACAGATAGGTCCCGAAGTTGGGATCGATGTTGTCGCTGATCGCGGTGACGTTGTGGCTGTCATAGTTGGCGGTGTACACGTAGTTCGTGGCCGGATTGAGCGCCATCGCGTAGGGATGGGTCCCGGTTACGATGTCGGCCAAATAGTCGCCGAAGGGGTCGAAGACGTTCACGTCGCTGCTGCCGAAATCGGCCATGAAGACGTGGCCATCCAGCGGATTGACGGTTACCGCAATAGGCTGAATGGGAGAGATCGTGCCGGCGGGAAAGAACGCCGTGATGGTTGCGTTGTCCATGCCGCTGAGCATGTACAGCAGGCCATCGGTGTAGGCCGCGGCTGCGGTACCTTCGTTGACCACATAAATCTGGTTGAAGACCGGGTCAACCGCGATGGAAACCAGTTGCAGCGATCCGCCGAAGAAGGTGTCTTCCCCAAAGGGCACGTTCTTGGCGGTATTGGTGGCGCCGTCGATGACAGTTACGCTGCTGTCAAGAAAAGTCTTGAGAGCGGTGCCCTGGTTGGCGACATAAATCATATTGGTGACGGGATTGACCGCCACCGCGATGGGATGCGGGCCGCCGCGAATCACGGTGGCCACGTTGGTGGCTCCGTCGATGCTAGAAACGCTGTAGCTGCCATAGTTGGCGACGTAAACCTTGTTGGTTACCGGGTTCACGGCGATGGCGCTGGGCTGCACACCCACCGGCACCGTGCTGGTGGAACTGGTCACTTCATCGATCACGGTGACAGTGGAATTGCCACGGTTGGCGACGTACACGTGATTGGTAACCGGATTCACGGCAACCGCGATGGGTTGGGTCCCGGCGATGTCCACGGCGGTGGCATTGGTAGCACCATCGACGACCGTCACATCGTTGCCCGTGTTAGCGATGTAGATTTTATTGGTCACCGGGTTGACGGCCGCCGCGTTGGGCGCCGTGCCCACGGCCACGGCCGCGGTAGCGATGTTGGTGCTTCCGTCGATGACTGTCAGGCTGTTGCCGCCCTGGTTGGTAACGTAGACCTGATTCGTCGCCTGATTCACCGCCACCGCGAACGGGTGGTTGCCGGCAGGAACCAGCACGTTACTGCCGATATTGGCGCCGTCCTGGATGACCGTGACCGTTCCGTCATTCTGATTGGCGACATAGATCATGTTGGTCACGGAATTGGCCGCCAGCCCGGTCGGATTGTTGCCAACCGTCACCGTCTTCAAGACCTTTTTACCAACCGGATCGATCACGCTCACGCTGGGATTGATGACGGGGCTGCTGAACGACGTCGCGACATACACGTGGTTCAGCGCCGGGTTCACCGCTACCGCTATCGGGCTCACCGCCGGACTAACGGAAATCGTGGCGGTAACGGCATCGCTGGCGCCGTCGATCACCGATATGGTGTTGCTTCCCTTGTTGGCAACATAGACCTGGTCGGTCGCGGTGTTGATCGCGACCGCGGTAGGACTCACACCCACGTTAGCGGTGGTGGTTACGGCGTTGGTGGCACCGTTAATCACGGATACGGTGCTTAATCCGGCGCCGTAGTTGGCCACATAAATCTTGTTGGTGAGGGGATTCACTCCCAGAGCCACGGGATTTTTGCCGACCGCAATGCCGGCGACCACCAGATTGGTGCTGCCGTCGATCACGGCCACGCCGCCATCGGTGTATTGCTTGGCGGCAGTGCCCTGATTGACCACGTAGATGCGATTGGTCGCCGGATTGACCGCTATGGCTGTGGGTTGTGTCATAGCGATACTGGCGGGATTCATGCCCACCGGAATCTGGACTGCGGCGTTGCTGGTGCCGTCGATAGCGGTTACATCATTGCTGCCAAAATTTGCGACGTAAATCTTGTTGGTCACCATATTGACGGCGACCGCGTAGGGATGGCTTCCCGCGCTGATGCTGGCGGTTGCCGTCTGCGCATCGGCAACGGCTCCTCCGCTCAGCAACCACGCAAGGCAGGCGACACAGAGTGACAGCGCCCGTGAAGGAAATGGGCCGAATGAGGTCTTGCGCATGGACAATCTCCTTCCCGCGATCAGGCGGGACCTGTCAGGATTGATTGGGGCCAGGGGAGGAGCGCAGGCGGTACGGCGATAAATCCTCAATCGCGAGCGGGATAGGCGTCGCTGGCAGCGCCGCCGATGACAATGTGTGTTGGCTCAGGCTACTGCTGGAATGCTCCCAGGCTGGATTTCTCGCCTCGTTGCCGGCCGTCCTGGTCCGTGGAAGCCTTGGCGGTAGGGCCAACGCCTCGCAGAGGGCTCTTGGGAGCGAGGCGGAAATTTCCGCCGCGCGCATCCAGGAAGGCAGGATCGGCATTGAGACTGGAGGACAGTTCGGACGGGCATCCGCCCTCAGCGCCGTAACAGTTGTTGAAGGAGCCAGAGATAAAGGAGCTGCCTGGACGGCCACTGGCGTCGGTGCCGGTGGCGCTTACGTAGGTCTGGTTGTTGACTCCCGCCTGCACGCAGGCGTTGTTCAGAAGAGACAACCCGGCGGTACCGTGCCGCCGGGAGAGACTGGTGCGCAAAGCAAAACAGGCGTTGTTGTTTCCCGGATCGCCACCCGATCCGGCGTTGAAGATGGTGTTGTTGTAGAACTGAACCTGGCCGCTGCGGTCGGGATTGAGCATGCAGTCTTCGTCGTTGGAGACATAGACCCCGGCAAAGCTGCTCTGCTTCACCATTGCACTGGCGATTCCGCAGTTATAGAGAGTGTTGTTGTAGGCAGAGACGGGGCCCTTACCCGGATCTACCGTGCCAAAAGCCAGGCAGTCGCAGACGGTGTCGTGGATGGCGTTGTCGTGGACCAGCAGATCATGCGCGTCGATGCCGCCGGTGGAATGGAATAGAAGCCCTCGGCAGGCCTGTCCGGCCTTGCCGTCGATCTCGTTCCAAGCAAACTCCACAGAGTTGGCGTTGGCGAAGTAGACGTTATGAAAGAACTTCGGCGGAGATGGGAAGCGGAACTTCCAGGCCGTTCCCTCGGGCAGATCGGCGCTGAACGGCGCGTCCAATTTGCCCGACCGGCATCCGGGATCGCAGCTCACTACCCTCCGCATCTGCCCGCTGGCCTCGATGACATAGCCCGACCCGAAGCTGCTGGTCCACTGGCTTAGCTTCCAGGTGGCCCCTGACGTCGAAATGGTGACCTTCCCGGTGGGAACCCAGGCGCAAGGATGGGCGGAGGCCTGGTAGTTCTTGTCTTCGCGGCAACCCACGTTGTCAACCCGGTTGCCCAGCACGGTAACGTCGGAGACATTCACGCCCGGGCCGCCAATCACCAATCCGGCGTCGTAGCCGTAGCAATGATCGCCGGTGCAAAGGATTTCGTTGTCCACCAGGCGAAGGCCTTTCCCGCGAGACAACTGAATTCCCATGTGGGCGCTGTCGAACACCATGCCCGCGACTGTCCAGTAACTGACATCTGCCGACGGATCCAAGTTCGTCAGTGCCCTCACTCCACCGGGCGTGCGGCTGTTATCGACAACCACGCGAGCGCCGGGATACGCCACCAGCGCCTTCGGCTTGCCCGCCTCGCCCGAGGATTCCAGAGCAATCGCCGCGCCGTACTTGCCGTTCGATTGTAGAGTGGTGCCGTCCGCAAGGTAGCAAACATCGCCAGGGCTCATCTTTTCCAGGCATTTGTAAACGTCGGGCCAGGGACGGTCGCTAGTACCATCTCCATCCTTTTCGGACGCGTGGCCGCCGGCGAAGTACACCCTGCCGGCGCGTACCTGAAAAGGAAGACTATTGCTCGGCCCAGCGGAAGTGGTCAGCCGAACCGGTGCATTCCCAGCGGGCGCCAGGTGGCTGATCTGGACGCAAGCTTTGGCATAGTGTCCAGGGGTATAGGGATCGCCTGGATCGGACCAGAGCTTGTATGCCGCGGCTTCGACTCCTCCAATCGACACACTCGACTTGCCGCGCGTTGTTCCAAAGTGCTCGCCGTAAATGCACAGGAAGGCGCCATCGCGCCTACCTTCGCCGCCGGTTGCCGGCGCCGAATCGAGATCGGTATAGAAGATGACTGGGGGCAAACCCTGAGCGACGCACGACGCGGAGAGAGAAAAGAGCAACAACCAAAAGCACCAGACCCGGATGATCAAAGCGGAGCCCTCATACCCTGGCGAATCTACCGACCCTGGCCGTAGTATTTTTGCGTTTTGAGCGAGCCATTCCAGACGACACCAACCACCTTGCTGGTGTCCAACTGGGCGAAGGCCTCCTCGAGTTCCTCGCGGTGCGTTTTCAGGGTGCGAACCACGACCACGACGCCGTCACAGGCGCCGGCGATCAGTTCAAAGTCGGCGACCACCGAGATGGGAAGTGAATCCACCAGCACCAGCTTGTAGCGCTTCCTCGCCCACATCATGAATTGCAGCCAGCGCTCAGTGGAGAACAGTTCCGCGGGGGACATACCCGCAGTCGTGCCGGCGCCGATGACCCACAGGTCGCCAAGGTTGGTCCTGACCGCGATGTCCTCGCACGACACCGTGCCGCTCAAGAAATCCGCCAGCCCAGCGGGAGGCAAATCGCCGATGAAGCGGGTCAGGCCCTGAGTGCGCAAGTCAGCATCGACCAGCAAAACCGGGAGGTCCTGCAACTGGGCGCAGGCGCAGGCGAGATTGAAGGTGGTCAGCGTCTTTCCGTCCGAATGCCCGGCGCTGGTGACCACAACGGAGACGACGTCGCGGGTAAAGTGCGCTTTCATCACCTGGGTGCGAAGGCTCTTGTAGGCTTCGACCGAGGGATTGTCGGCTCCGTTAGCGATCAGCGGATTGTCGTGGTAATTGGGAAGAGCAAACCGCCTGCTTTCCGCACCATCGACTATAGCGCCCTTTTGGGCGAGGCTGGATTGAATCAGGGGTGCCATGGAGCATCTTCCTTCAAACTCGAAATCGCGTTCCGTGGATATGCTGTTTGCATGCTGATTAGTGCCCTAGCCCTTGCCATTCCATACACAATATGTAGGACGCTCAACTGAATGAAGGTCAGCGCGAGCCGATGGCGCTGCCTGGTCGTTCTCAGCTTAAAAACTGTTCCTGCAACCGCCCCAGCGAGAATTCCCACCAGCGCCGCCAGCAACAGTTCGTACCGGTGCGCCGCCCACACCAACCCGAGGCCGGCCAGAGCCAAGAGTGTGCAAAACAGCATATAAGCGGCGAAGGCGCAGGCCCGAAAGTCTACCCAATTCCTGATGTTTTTCAACAGAGTCTTTCCAACATGGGCGCCATGCCACCGTTCGCGTTTGTAAAACTGCATTAATGTTTGCGGGGTGCGCAAATGGAGCACAGCCAGCTCCGCTGCTCCGCGAACGGGAAACCCCGCGCCCCGCGCGCGCAGGCAGAGATCGAAGTCCTCGGCGGTGCGAAGTTCCTGGCCGAAGCCGCCAATCTTGAGGAAGCTGGCACGCTGCATGGCGAGATTGCCGGCAGGGACGTAGGACACCTCGCCGCTGCGTGGGGCATAGCCCGATCCATACCAGGCTCGCGCGACCCAGCGCGAATCCGGCAGAATGGCAATGTAGCCGCCAACCACTCCGCTACCTTCGGCGGACGAATGCCTCTGGAGATTTCGCAGCCAGTCGCGGGGCGCGAGGCAGTCGGCATCGAGAAATGCCAGTATTTCTCCGCGAGCGGTGGCAGCGCCCAAGTTACGCAAACGCGAAACCGTGACGGCGGGCCGCTTCAGTACCGTCAACTGCAGGCGGTGGGCATACGACTCGGCGACCTCGACGGTGTTGTCGGTCGAGCCATTGTCGGCCACGATCACTTCGAATCGGTCGGCGGGAAAATCCGACTGCGCGAGGGACTCCAGGCACCCGCCGATCATGTCGGCCTCGTTAAGCGCAGGAATGATGACCGAAATCGAGATCGGTTCGCGTGTTTCGGCGGAACTCGCGTCGCTCGGCTGCATGTTATCGGCCGGCTTCTGCCCGATTTTCACGGAAGTCGCCAGGGGGAACGACGTTGGGGCTGGTGAGCTTGCGATACTCAGCCAGGTACTTTCCCGCCATTTGGGCGGCCGAGTACTTCTCGTGAACCAGTTGGTTTCCGCTGTTGCCGAGGGAGCGCCGCAGGTCGGCGTTCTTGAGGAGGGTGAGAATCGCCTCCTGCAAAGCGAAGGAGTTTCCCGGTTCGATCAGGCGGCCGGTGCGGTCATGGTCGATGATCTCCGGAATCCCTCCAACATTGGAGGCGACGACGGCCCGTTTCGCGGCCAGAGCCTCGATCACGACCATCGGCGTCCCTTCGGCGGTGGAAGGCAGAACCAGCACGTCCAGCGACGAATAAACCTGCGGCATATCATGCCGCTTTCCCACGAAGACCACGCTCTTGGCGATACCGAGTTCGCGGGCAAGATCCGCAAGCCGCAGCCGCAGAGGGCCATCGCCAATGACGAAGAAGACCGTGCCAGGGCACTGAGCCAGGATGGTTCTGGCGGCCTGAAAGAGCTGCTCGTGCCCTTTGCCCTGGATCAGGCGACCTACCAGGCCGACGGCGAGGCTTCTGCCTTTGATCTCCAGCAAATCCTCCGCCGGACGAGCGCTCTCGAATTCCGCCACGTCGATGCCATTGCCGATGACCGCCAGCCTTTTGCCCAAAACGCCGGCGCCGCGCAGCGAGGTCGCGACTTCGTTGGAAACCGCGACTACCCGGTCGAAGCGCGGCAGCAAGACGCGCTCAACCTCGCGATAGCCTCGCACCTTCATATCGGCAACGCTGAGAAAGCCGCTCTTCGAGGTTCGGGTGTAGTAGCCGTGGCAGGTGGCAACCGTCCGGCAGGGTGTGCCGCGCGCGGCGAAATAGCCGTACACGTGGGACTTGTATCCATGGCTGTGCAGCAGGTCGATTTGCTCCCGCCGGATGACCTCGCGGATGGCCAGCCAGGCTTGGCGATCCACTCTCCCCTGGCAGCGCACCCATTCCACCTGCAGGCCGCGGGCCTTGGCGATCTCCGCCACTTCCAGGTTCGGCCGATGCGAGTTGCGAAACACTCCGAGGATGGAGCCGATGCCGTCCTTCTGCAGTGCCTGGGAGAGCGATACCGCCATGGCTTCCGCGCCGTAGTGACCGGAACTGCTGATGAGCTGCAGCACCCTCATTGTGGGTCCACCTGCGATTCGCACATGCGCGATGCTGCCGACAGCGACTTGCGCGACCGCAGAATGCCCCAAAGCCCATCGTAGGCGCGCTCCCCGATCGATGCGCGGAGCAGCAGTTTGCATTGATGCCTTGCCCGGAGCCAGCGGAGCGTATGGCCGTCGGCGGAGAGAACTTTCTTGAGTTGGTCGAGCGTAGTGGTGCGTCGAACCATGAACCTGCCCAGAACCGCGACGCCGCCGACACGCCGCGGAGCCGACGGATCAGAGGTGAACACCTGGCTGTAGCCGGCGCGGGCGCACGCATCGATCACCCGCAGGTCCCAGCGGCCAAAGGGAATGGAGATCGCGTTCACCGCCGCGCCGAGCCGCTGCTCCAACTCGGAGCGCGAGTTCGCCAATTCCGACCTCAGCTCCGCATCGCTGCAGCGGGTCAGAGCTACGTGCGAAAAGCTGTGTGACTGGACCTGGTGCCCCGACGATACCAACTGCCTTAGCTGGTGCCAGTGCATGTAGTCGGGACGCCTGCCGATCCAGCCAGCGATGGCAAAAAAGCAGGCGCGCAGCCGGTACTGTTGCAACAGCGGAAATGCGAACCGGAATTGCGAGACGTGGGCATCGTCGAATGTCAGCGAGCAATCGGCCGGCCGTGATGCCGCGCTGCAGATGAGCGCCAGATGGCTATCGAACTCGCTGGTGGTGCTGCTGTAGGTGTAACGCGAGTGTTCCGGCAGCACCAGGTGATAGCTTGGCGGTAATTGGATTGCGTGTGACATCGTTCGATTCAGTGGTGAGCGCTTCTTGCTAGAAGAGTCTTGCCCGCATGCCATCCGACAGTCGCTGCTTCAAACTTGAGGCCAGCAGGCGAGTGAACTTCCCTTCTCCGATGGAATTCAGGTGCAGGCCGTCAGCAAAGAGGTCAGCCGGAAACGCTTCGTTGTCGGCGGGCGCCAGCACTTCAGCGCCAGCTTGCAGTCCGGCTTGTTCCAGCGAGGCGAATTGAGCCTCCGACGGGTCGGGGGCCGGCGGCACTACCAGAACAAAGCGGGCGCCATTCTCCCGGCAAACTTCGCTGATGGCACGCAGCCGCGGCGTGATGACGGCGACAATCTCCGAGGCTGGCGGCAGCGGCTGGATGGCGTGGCCGAAGGGAACGCTTAGCGCCTGCAGATCCGGCATCAGCTCGGTTGCCAGCAGCCACTTTCGGAACTGCGTTCCTGCGCCATAGTAGGCGCTGAGATGGTCGAAGTAGAGATTGCTGAGTTCGGTGTTGTTCTTGTGAAGATCGCGCGCAACCTGCCCGATGTCGGAGCCGCGGATGAGCACGTTGGCGCTGAGGCTTCCCTCGATGCGATTAGCGAGCAGTTGCCGCGCCGAGAGCCCTGCTACCACCACCTGCGGCCTCGCGCCCTCGGCAAAGAGACGCCGCAAGCCGTAATACCAGTCGTAGTAAGAGGTGTCGCTCACCACAAAGCGGGCGACTTTGTAGCCGCTCATCTGCTCCTGCAAAGACGGGAAATCGACGCCTCGCTCGACGAGTGAGTTGCCGACGACCAGGATGGCCGGCCTCTGCGGCTCGCCCTTCAATTGCACCGCTGCCAGGCGCTCGCTTTCGATGCGCCGGCGGATGCGGCTGATCTTGGGAAAGGCGAATCGCGCCGCCAGTTCCGCGCCCGCCGACAGGACCGCGAGCAACATCAGCAGCCAAATGGTGTAGACGCGGATCGACCGCGAGGCTGATTGAGCGATCTGCGGAGACGGCTTCTCCGCTACGCTTCGCGGGCGAATTGGGATGACTGCTGCCATCGGTGTGCAGGTGCTGCGAGGCTATTGCCTCAGCTCGAACCTCTCGGCCGTGCGCAGCATCTTGGCCACGCTGTCGAGTTCAGCCGGGGCCACTTCGGCCGGCGAGATGCGGCGGTTGGTGACGCGCTCCAACTCATGCAGGACTTCGATCACGGCGAACGAATCGACCAGGCCCGAGGACATCAACGGCGTATCCATGCCGACGTCCGCTTTGGCATTGCGCAAGACCGTGGACCGCAGAAAGCCGATCATCGCCTTGGCTTCGTCGGCTTGGTGGCCTTCGGGAGCCCTGGGTTCCTGGGTTCGATTAACGCTGACAACCTTGGCAGTCAAAGGTTCCTCCTCCAGTTCCGGATGGCGCGCCGCCCACGCCAGCATTTCCCGACGCGGCCAGATCACCATGGCGGCCCTGGGTTGAAACTTCCCTTCTTCCCACAATTTGCGACGCTCCGCATTCCCGGCGAAGACGCCACAGTCGGGCGATTCGGCGCCCATATCCACGATCAGCCCTCCATTCTCCAGAAAAACCGAGTTGAGCCATTCCAAGTGCGGGCTCACCTTCAACGTGGCGGGGGAGTGAAACCAGGAGTTGATGACGTAACCCAGTATCTCGGGTTGCAGCTCCATCGACTTGGCCATGCGGTAATACGCAAGGTTTTGCGCCGCTTCCACCATCAACAGCGGGTTCTTACGCCGGCCATTCAGATGGCTGCGAAAGCACGGCCGGAACCCCTTCAGCCGGCGGGCCACAAACTCGAGGACCTTCGGCAGTTCCAACGGCGAGACGTGCCGCAGCGACGATCGCACCACGCCCGAGATTTCCCAGTGCAACTGCCCGGCGGGGAACCGCCGCAATGTTGCCACTTTGCACATCTCGGCAAAGCGATACTGCCTCACTGCGAACATGCCCAGGAACTCCGGGCCGGGCGCCGCGAAGAACCCAAACTCGTCGCGGTACAGCCGCTTCACCGCCGCTGCCACCGGTAACTGCGGAACATCGTGGGCAATCCTGGAAGCGCTGTTGAGCAGCAGGAAGCGCTCGAGGCGGTTATCGGCGATCAGTTCAGGAGCATCGCGGGCGACCTCCGCCTTCAGATCGGCGACGGCCTGATGGTTCTGCGGCAACTCGTCCACTTCCTGCAGCAGGCGGTGACACTTCTCCGTAATCCATCCACGATCCCGAAGAACACGTTGGAGTTCGCGGAACTCGGCTGCGGACAGCGCCGAGGCACAGATTT
>Ga0335076_10002403_pt1 | contig 18613 bp, 18 predicted proteins | sample Lox_Sample_25_FD_206717 | JGI IMG/M metagenome (GOLD analysis project Ga0335076, IMG submission 206717) | Soil microbial communities from Loxahatchee National Wildlife Refuge, Florida, United States - Lox_Sample_2.5 | ecosystem: Environmental > Terrestrial > Soil > Wetlands | place: USA... | reverse complement strand
CCCAGAGCGCACCGCACAAGCCGCCGGGCACAGATCAGCCCGGCATCACGGCCCGCACAGAGCCAGGCTGCCGTCCCGATGATCTTCTGGGTGCACGGTCGCGCTGTTTGCGCCGGCGCGCTATCGCCCGACCGGTATGTTTGTGCATTGCCGCATCCGGAGCGAACATCCGATTGTGCCGCTGATAGTCACGACAGTCATGCCTCCGGCCATACTGCCAGAGCGCGATAGGAGTAGCCATCCTGCAGGAATCCGGGCCGCTCGAAAGTGAAACGCACGCGCTGACTTGCATGGAGCTGCCGGTAGCCGGGCATCTCGATGCTGGAGAAGTGGACGAAACATCCACCGGGTACTTCAGGCGCCTCGAGTACGCCCCAGCCTTCGTCAGCATCGAACCATTTGACCACACCGACCACCGCACCGGCCTGCCCGGGAGGCTTCCGCGCCATGGGCTGATTTTGTCATCTATCTCTCGCGAAAGTCTTCCGCTCATGCCGCGATGAAGTATGTCAGATCACCGTGTCTGCTAAGTTAGGGCGGCCCGCTTGGAGGACCGGAAGGTCCGAGCGTGATACAGCGCTGATGAGATCTGCCGCTTCTGGGATGAGGTTATGGTCTCCCGGCACCCGCGGAACGGGATCTCCAAGCTCATCCTGGCGAGTTCCGGCTTCCTCGATCACCTCGTGTAAACCAGGGCATCAGCCGCCCGGCGGGCAAGCTGAGAACCATACCTGAGGCCTGCCTGCGCCCGGCGCTGCGGCTGGCCCGGCCCAGCCGTGCAGGGCCCTGGGGAGGCGATCGTGCTCGCGGCCGCTGGGCGCAGGGCCGCGCTCGCCGACCTGCAGGGCGACGGGACATTAATACTCCGCCAGCGGATCGGCGCCTGACAGGCAGTCCGCCCTAAAGGGATGTGATAACGCCGCGGTGACGACAGGAGGCCTACGCTCAAGCATGCCGTCCGCAAGGCAGAGCATCGCTCACGTAGCAACTGCCCCGCGTGCGGAAAATTTGGCCCGGCCGCCGTCCTCGGTCGCGGGCAGGCCAGCGGCTCGCCCCGGCGCCCTGCGCCCGTCACAGGTACCGATCTCAGCCGGCGGGCGGCGGCCGTCGGCGCCGCTGATTATTACTCCCGTGGATGACGCGGGCGAACGCGAGGCCGACAGGGCAGCCGACGAGGTCATGCGCGGCGCGCCGGCGCAGCCCGTTCCCGTGCGGTCGCTGCCAGCTGTCAGCGCCGCTGGTACGACGGCGCCGGGTGAGGTCGACGAGGTCCTCGCCGGATCAGGACGGCCGCTGTACGCCGGAATCCGTACCTTCATGGAGTCACGTTTCGCGCGCGACCTCCGACACGTACGGGTCCATGACGATGCCGCCGCTGCGGCGAGCGCGCGCTCGTTGGACGCAGTGGCTTACACCGCCGGTTATCACATCGTCAGCGCGGTGCCTGTATCGGGCCAGAGCCCGCGCGGCCGGCGGCTGCTCGCGCACGAGCTGGCGCACGTCGTCCAGCAGGACGCGGCAGCGGCGGGACCGGCCGCGCGGTCCGCCTGGCATATCCAGCGTTTCACCGAGCCAGGCCACAAGCTCATCGGCGACACGGCGTTCGGGGACATGCTGTCCCTGGGCGACGTGCAGCTGACCTTCGGCGACGCCGTGGCACTTGGCGACTACTTCAGGTCCTTCCAGTACGTGCGCGAACTGGCGGCCAAGCCGGGAATCGGCCGCGGCACGCGCGGCGTGCTGCAGTACGTGCTGTGGGTGAAGATCCACCGCCTGCCCAAGTCGGCGCGCCTTGGCAAGTTGTATGACCAGGGCGCGATCGACCAGGCCGAGCAGATTTCCCGCATGCTCGACTCGAGCAACATCTCGCATTTCCCCAACCCGAGGACCGGCGACACCGCCCTCACCCCGTTGCAGAAGAACCAGCGGGTGGGCCCGGACGGCAAGCCGCTCGGTGCGGCGGCCACGTACCGCCAGGCGCACGAGGAAGCGATGGCCATGGCGTACCTGAACGGCACGCTCCAGCGGGGCAACGACGATGCCCTGCTCGCCGACGGCTTCGCCTGCCATTTCCTGACCGACTCGTTCTCGGCCAGCCACCTGCGCACGCCGCGCGCCAGCATCAAGGCCTACTGGGATGCCCAGGTGCCCGGCTTCCGGCACAAGCTCATTGGCTACCTGGCCGACCAGATCGACCGGCAGCCCCTGTCGCCGATCGGGCCCGTGAGCATACTCGAACGCGTGTTCGCGGTCACCGGCTTCCCCGGAGTCCACACGCCTAACGCCACCGTGCGGGTAGCCGCGGAAGAGAAGCTGTCGATCCTGCTGAGCGGAGGGGACTTCAGCTTCGGCGACGTCGTGTCGCTCATCGCCCATGACTCAGAGGGCGCCGCGGGCGTGGAGGCGGTAATCGAAGGCAAGCGCCTGCGGCTCGCCGGGGACAAGGATCTGGTGCAAGGCAGGCCGGCTGATCCGCTGTACCCCGAGGGCCAGCAGCTCTACAGCTTCGGGCAGGACGACAAGGCCGCGGGGACCGCCCGAGCGGCCGTCGCGGCCGTGAAGGCCAGCCTGGAAGACATCTTCGACGCGTACTCCGCCGGCCTGCCCGAGAACCTGGGCACACAGGGGCTTGGCTATGCCGGCTTCGGCGACCTGAGCCGCACCACGCACCACGAGGATTTCGGGGCGTTCACGAAGCGGGTCCGGGGGCCTCAGGGCCTGTACCGCGCCGAACGGCTGATGCCCACCGCGGTTCCCGACAAGGACCTGCCCGAGGGTGACAGGACGGTGCCGTGGGCGCAGGGCTCGGTCGGCCAGTTGCTCGCGGACGACAACAGGCGCATCGGCAGGGCGCTGGCGGCCTTCGGCCAAGCGGAGGGCGAGGAGTTCGAGACGCGGCTCGAGGGCGTGCCGGACCTGCTGCCCCAGCACCGGGCAGCGCTGAAACGCGCGCTCGTCGACCCCCTGAAGTCGGCGGACCCCCGCCGCATCCGCGCACTGCTCAAGGCCATCCTGGCTGGCCCCAAGGCCGACCCGCAGGTCGAGTCACAGGGCGTCAGCGTACGGCAACACCGGTAGCGACGCGGCGCCAGCCATCCGCGCCGAGCGCGCCGATGCGGCCCACCGGTATGGCGCGGTCAGCACCGGCCGCCGCCTGGCCTCCCGCGGACAGGACACCGCGGCCCCGGCCCCTGCATCATTAGGAACATGACCGCCGACGAGCCAGAGGCTCTGCTCCGACCATAAGTATCGGCGCGGACGCCAGAAGCTTTCATCTTGCCGGAATTTCCGTATTCTGCGCCTCGAGCCGACGGGCGGCTGACTGCATAATCATTGACCGCTACGACCGCGCAGGACGCTCGCTCATGGTTGATATGTAGGTGATCGCGAGGCACCAAGATCGAGGCGCGCTGCGCCTCGATCACCTACATGATCAGGCATTATGTGGCCCGAAGGGCGCAGGTGATCGAAGATCACCCACATAATGCCGCGAGTCGTGCGCTTGCCTGCGAACGAGTTCAACGCGGGGGGTATCCGCATGGGCTGTCAGGGCTGGTCCGGCATGCATGATGCTGCCTCGGCGAGGAATCGCCTGACGGCCCGCGGGGTCCGAAGCACGTGAATGCCGGCGTCACCGGCATGCGCGGCGATTGCCTGCCTGAGCAGCGGACGGCTCCGGCGGCGATAGGAAAATAGCCACCGCCAGAAGTCAGCGCGCTCCCGGGAGCGGCGGATGGCACGCCAGGCGCACCGCAGGGGCGAGAAGTCCAGGAACACGACGGTATCGGCGGCCTGAAGCCGGACGTCGATGACGTCGTAGGGTCCGAGGTCCCCGTCCATGATCCACGACTGCTGGCCGGCCAGTTCACGCTGGATAGCCGCCCACTGGCCGCTGAGCGTCGGAGCCAGGCCCGGCCGCCAGAACAACTTGTCGAGTTCGATTACCGGCAGGCCGGTAATATCGCCCAGGCGCACCGCCAGGGTCGATTTGCCAGCCGCGCTGGGGCCCACGACGATTACCCGCCTCACATTCACCTATGGTGCCAATTCCATTAGACCGCTGAGACCAGCCGGCCTGGCGTGACGGCTCACCGTCCGCACTCACATGGGTGCCGTGATGAGGTGCGTCGGATCACCGTCGTCTGGCACGCGGGCCCGACAGGCAGAGGGAACGCCCACGCCGAGAGGTGGCATCGTCGGCCCCGCTGCGCCGGTTCATCAGGCGGATGCTGATCACGGTACGTGATCGAGTCGCCCGGACAACCCGCACGCGTACCCGCCGTTACGTGCGGCTAACGGCCGCTCATTGCTGTCACCCGCCACCGGGCGCGGGCATGCATAACAGTTAATCTGCCGCCGGGGGTGTGCCCGGTGGCCGATGAGCGTGAGTTGCCGGCTGGCTGATGGCGTTTGCCGGGGTTCGAGTTCCGTGCGTGGCCGCAGGGCTTTGCGCGCTGGGCAGGTCAAGCGCGTGGATCTGCTGCTCGAGCTGGAGCGAGTGGGTCAGCGCGTCCAGCAGGAGGTGGCTGGCCTTGAAGTAGCTCGACGTGACCGTCAGCGCGGTCAAGCGTGATGAGCGATCCGGGCTCTCGCGACGTCTGCTAGCACGCTGGGGATCCGCGCCGCCACGGCGGGCGACCAGCTACCATCGGCCCTGGGGGCTCACCCTCGGCGGGCGCTGGCGGCGGGGTCATTTCACTGCGGCTGCTCATCGATGACGTGCTGATCTTCGCAGGTGTCGGGACTCCGCTGTTCTGGCCGCGGACTGAGAGCGCCGCCCGATCCCGGGTAAGCGTCACCCGATCGAACAGGGAGGACCCGCGTGGAGCGAACCCAGCACATCGCGGTCGAAGGACTCCCGCAGGTGGGGCGGCTCGGTGAGCGTTTGCAGTCGTACAACGTCGAGATGGTCGAGATCATCGGCGGCAGGTTCTGGAAGCCGTATGGAGCAAGAAACGGCGCCGAGGTCCCGGACTCACGGGCTGATACGACGCCGACGGGGATGGACCCTTCGCTGTACCGGTATCGACCCCCGATCGACTTGTCGAACGAGCGCCTGCGAAAGCTCGCCGCGGCGCTCGGTCCCGCCTATGTCCGGGTGAGCGGGACCTGGGCGAATACGGTCTACTTCCACGACTCCGACGACCCGCCTCCATCCCGGCCCCCGCAAGGCTTCGGCGGGGTGCTCACCCGCGACCAGTGGCGAGGGGTTATCGACTTCGCCGCCAGCGTGGGAGGCGAGCTGGTCACGTCGGTCGCCACCGGGACCGGCGTGCGGCACCGCGACGGGGCTTGGACGTCGGACCAGGCTCAGGCGGTAGTCGACTACACGACCGAGGTCGGAGGAAGGATCGCTGCGACCGAGTTCATGAATGAACCGACGTACGCGGCGATGGGGGGAGCCCCGCCGGGTTACGACGCAGCGGCCTACGGCCGTGACGTCAGGATCTTCCGGGATTTCCTCGCGCGCGCCGCTCCGGGCGCGCTGTTCCTCGGCCCCGGCTCCGTCGGTGAAGGCGGCTCGCTGCCGGTTTCCCTCGGCGGTGCCGAGCTGCTGTCCTCGGAGGATCTGCTGGCGGCAAGCGGGCCAGTGTTCGACGTCTTCAGCTACCACTTCTACGGCGCGGTCTCCGAGCGGATGCGGGCCGCGGGCCCGGAAGCGCAGACATCCGCGGACGCCGCGCTTTCGGCCGGGTGGCTCTCCCGGACCGACCTGGTGCACACCTACTACGCCGAGCTGCGAGACCGCTTTCTGCCGGGCAAGCCGATGTGGCTCACCGAGACCGCCGAAGCGGCAGCCGGAGGCAATCCGTGGGCTGCGACCTTCACCGACACCTTCCGCTACCTCTACCAGCTTGGCAGCCTTGCCAGGAGCGGCGTCCAGGTAATCATGCACAACACGCTGGCTTCAAGCGACTACGGACTGCTGGACGAGGACACCTTCTCCCCGCGGCCGAACTACTGGGCGGCCCTGCTATGGCGCAGTCTGATGGGCAACTCGGTCCTCGATCCGGGACCATCCCCCTCATCTGATCTTCACCTCTTCGCCCACGACCTGCGCGGTGGTTCGAACGGAGTCGCGCTTCTGGTGATCAATGGTGACCAGGCAGAGTCTTACACTCTGGAGATCGACCGCGCGGTCAAGCGTTACACGCTGTCGGCACCTCGCCGCTCCGACAGGTCCGTCGAGCTGAACGGACAGGAACTTGCCCTGACTGCGGGAGGCGGCCTTCCGCAGCTGGCAGGAGCGCGTCATCCGGCCGGGCCGCTCACCGTGGGGCCAAGAACCATCACGTTCCTCACCACCGCGCCCTGATCGCTTCCGCTCACGGGCACAGTCCCTCTCGGCCGAAGGGCCGCCGGGAGTGCCCATGAGCGGGTAAAGTCCGTTGGCCTGTCGCCAGCCCGGAGTCGAGGCGGAGATGGCCAAGTAGCCGTCCGGGCCTTCGCGTCCGCCGACGGAAGTGACCCGGTGCCCGCGCACCTGCACGCGACCGAGCGTGGCCTCGTGGGCATGGATGACGACCAAACCGGTGAGCCGATCGGCCGCGCCGTGCAGGGTGTCGACGGCGATAGCCAGACGGCCCTCGCTGCCGGCGCTATAAGACGACTCTGACACCTGCGGAGCCTTTAGTTAGCCGGTGTCCACGAAGACCGTTCCGCGCCTCACCGCATGGGGTGCCACCGGATATTCCTCCGCGTTGACGTTGCAGACGACGCCGGCGGCCGGCGGCGTCACCTGCGGCATGGCCATGATCTGCCGGAAGGCCGAGACTGCAGCGCTTGCCGGATAAGGCGGAACTGGCCGGCGGCGATGCTGACCCTGGCGAGTCGGCCCCGCTCGCGTCCGCATAGCGGTGGCACCGAGCCCGAGGTCGCGGGGCCGTGGTGCGCATCCGAGACCACGAACGCGGTCTGGGAGCCGGCATCCTAGGCGGCCAGCAGGGCGGTACCCGCGGGGGACGAAATACCTGGCCTGTTCGGGCTCGGCCCGCAGGACGTGACCGCCTGCGGGAACTGTTCACAGCGTGGCCGCCTCTAGGTTGCCCTGGGCCGTGCTTACTCCTTGGTCTTGTCCTCGCTCTTTTCCTCACGTGCGAGGGGCGCGTTGATGTTGTAGTGGATGCCCGCTAGCCGGATCAGGAAGCAGGCCGCGGCGGCTCCGAGAGCAGCGGGGACGCCGTAGACCCCGGTGCGCACGGCGGTTACCGCGATCGCGGCGCCTATCAGGGCGGGGATGGCGTACAGGCCGCTGGTCAGGACTGTCGGGACCTGCCGGACCAGGACGTCGCGGATCGTCCCGCCGCCGACGGCGGTGACGGCTCCGAGGATGACGGCCTGCGCGGGGCCGAGGCCGTAGTCCAGGGATTTGGTCGCGCCGGTGACGCAGAACAGGCTCAGCCCGGCGGCGTCCAGCAGCAGGATCGTCAGGGTGTACCGCCGTAGCTGCCGGCTGAGGAAGAATGCGATCAGCGCCCCGCCAGCGGCTACCGCCAGGTAGGGCCAGGAGCTGAATGTGGCCGGCGGCAGCGCGCCGATGAGGATGTCGCGCAGGATGCCGCCGCCGAGGGCCGTGATCATGCCGAGTGTCAGCATCCCGATGATGTCGAGCTTCGCTGCTTCCAGGCCGGTGATCGCGCCGTTGAGCGCGAACGCGAAGGTGCCGGTCAGGTCAAGCGCGAGCAGCAGCGGCGGTTCGGCCATGGCTGTCAGCATGCCTCATTGCCTGGCCGGTCACGATTCGGAGGGCGGTGCCAGCCAGGCCAGGGCAGCAGCGGTCAGGGCTTCTGTGCCGGTCCGCAGCGTGGGCTGCAGCGGGGGCAGGAATTTCGGGGAATGGTTAGCCGGCAGGTCATCCAGGTGCCCGTCCTTCTCGGCGGTGCGGTACGTCTGCGGGTCGGTGCCGCCGATGGCCCAGTAGGTGTACGGGATGCCGGCGGCCCGGGGAATATTGCTGAAGTCCTCGCTGGCGGTCTGCTGGTCCCAATGCAGGGCCCGGTCGCCGAAGTAAGCGCCGAATGCGGCGGCGACCCGGCGGGTTGTGTCGGCGTCGTTGTCGGTGAGCGGGTAGCTGTCGAGGGTCTGGAAGTCAGGATCCTGGGGCGAGCCGGCGGCATGGCACTCGGCGCGCACGATCCGCTGGATCGCGTCCAGCATGTGCTGGCGGGTCTGCTGCGTGTAGCTGCGTGTATTGAGCTGCAGCACGGCGTGGTCGGGGATGACGTTGCTCGTGGTGCCGGCCTGGCTGCTGCCGACGGTCAGCACTGCAGTCTGGGTGGGCGCGATCTCGCGGGATACGACGGTCTGCAGCCGGACGACGATCATGGCGGCGAGCACCACGGGATCGATGGTGTTCTGCGGCATGGAACCGTGGCCGCCACGGCCGTGCACGGTGATCTTGATGCTGTCAGCGGCCGACAAAAAGGGCCCGGGATGTGTTCCCACCGTGCCGGCGACTCCCCGGAGGACATGCTGTGCCAGGGCAACGTCCGGGGCGGGAATGCGCGTGAGCAGGCCGTCGTCGACCATTGCCTGGGCGCCGTCGCCGGTCTCCTCGGCGGGCTGGAACAGCGCGAGCAGGGTGCCGTTCCACTGGCCGGAGTGATCGGCCATGAGCTTGGTCATGCCAAGCAGGCAGGACACATGGATGTCGTGGCCGCAGGCGTGGGCCACCGGTACCTCGTTGCCGTCGGCGTCCTGGGCGGTCGCGGTGCTCGCGTAATCCGCTCCGGTGTCCTCTTTGATCGGCAGTGCGTCCATGTCAGCCCGGAGCAGCAAAGTGGGCCCGTCTCCGTTGGACAGCATGCCGACCACGCCGGTGCCGCCTATGCCGGACTGGACCGTGCAACCATATTGCTGCAATTGCCCGGCCACGCGCTGGGCGGTGCGATGTTCCTGGTGGGACAGCTCGGGATGCTGGTGCAGATCCTTATAGAAAGCCTCCTGGGCGGCCTGGAGGCCGTCGTAGCCGGCCAGGATCTCCTGGACACTGCTCATGGCCACCGTCCTTTGAACTGGGGTGCGTAGCGCGGACGCTCCCAAGCGCGGGGGTGTCCCGCTCGGTCAAATGTAACCAGGCCGCGATGGACAGGTAGGGCGGCTGGGGCCGGTGACGGCGCTCGCGGCCCGCCCGCGCGGTCTGGGCCTGGCGGCCATTGGGCTGCGTGGGAAGCTGGCCAGGCGGGGCCGGGATGGGCTCGCGCGCCGCGGCCGGCGCCCAGGCACCCGGCAGGCATGGGGCGGCTTTGCATGAGGGCCGTTGTGTTCAAGGCGATCCGGGAGGTGACGGTGGAGAATGTGCCGGCTGCCAGGGTCGAGCGGGATGACGATGTGGTGGTCCCGGGTCACCTCCAGCGCGCTGTGCGGCACTGACCTGCACATGTAGAACGGCCGTACCGGGGCGGTGCCTGGCATGGTGCTCGGTCACGAAGGGCCGGGAATCGTCGAGGACATCGGCCGGACTGTGCACCGTGTGCAGCGCGGTGACCGTGTCATGCTGCCCGCGCATTATCTACTGCGGTGTGGGCTTCAACTGTGCTCGTGGCGACAGCGCCGCGTGCCTGCGGGTGCAGCCGGGGCATGTGGCCGACGCGTACACGATACCCGCCGTGGGGCCGTTCCGCGGTTCGCAGGCGGAGCTGCCCTCCCTGGGGGCAGGACCGGACAAAGGAGACAAACGAGGAGTGTTCCGCACATCGGCCTGCGGCAGAGGCCCGCGCGTAGACCGGAAATACTCGCCTCGCCGGCTCTTTGCCTGCTTCCTCATCCGGGTGCTGGGCCTCCAAGTACAACGTAAATGCACCGGTCGCACGCGAGGTCAAGAGCCCGCGATCATTCGAGCCGCCGCGCCCCGGCCGGCCCTGCGGCTTATCGGTGCTCAGTGGTTGAAGACGACTTTCACGATGCGGTCGACCCGGCGGTCGAAGCGGTCGTACAGGTCAGGGGCCTGGTCCAGTGCCGCGTGGTGGGTGACGATCTGACTGGGCCGGGCGCGCCCGCTGACGATCAGGTCACGCAGGTGCGTGGTGTACCGGCGATCGTGGGTGCGCCCGAATCCGACCGTAACGCCCTTGCTGAACAACGTTGCCCAGGGAACGTGCAAAGACCCGTCGGCATGGCCTCCGTGCGGGGCAGGTGCCGCGTCGGCGGAGGTGAACACGCCGGCGATGCCCAGCCGCCCCGTCGGATTGACCAGCCGGGCCAGGTCACTGATGACCTGACGGGGATCCTCCCGATCGGGATGAGCGCGGTCGCGGGCCTGGAAGCCGACAGCGTCGATCCCCGCCATCACCCCGCCCATCTCCTCCGCCGCTGGCAGGGCGGCGCCAGGGCGGGCCCGGCGGAGCTCAGTAATCTGCTCGACCGGGTCTCCCTGGCGGGCGTCGACAGGAACAAATCCCATCTCCCCGGCCTTGTCGAGCCGCTCATCGACCAGGTCGACCGAATACACCTCGCTGGCTCCCCGGAGCTGCGCGCTGTACGCAGCCAGCAAGCCGACGGCGCCCGCGCCGAACACGGCGACCGTGTCGGCTGGCCGGACACCCGCCAGCTCCGTGGCATGCCACCCGGTCACCCACGCGTCCGCAATGAGGACGAAATCGTCCTCGTGCTCGTCACCGCTCTCGCCGGGCAGGATGACGCAGTTCGCGTCCGCGAACGGCACCCGCACAAGTTCCGCCTGCGACCCGCGGAACGGGCCCATTCCCGGCATGGCGTACGCGCCGCCGACGTGCCCCGGATACACCCGCAGGCAGGCGGCGCTGTAACCGCGGGAGCAGTTGAAGCACACACCGCAGTAAATATGCGCCGGCAGCACGACCCGGTCACCGCGCCGGACACGGTGCACGGCAGGACCGGCGGCCTCGACGGTCCCTAGCCCCTCGTGACCCAGCACCATACCGGGTGTCGCGCCGGTACGGCCCTCGTACATATGAAGATCGGTACCGCACAACGCGCTGGAGGTGACCCGGACCACCACATCGTCATCCCGCTCGATCCGGGCATCTTCGACATCCTCGACAACGACATCGCGCGTCGCCATGAACACAACAGCCTTCATCGATGCCCCTTGCCTGCCCGGTGCCCGGGCTGTCCGCAGGTGCAGCGGACGCGACACAGACCCGGCGCCGGTGACGAGCGTCCCCCAAGGGAAGGGAGCGGCGAGCCAGAGCCACTGTCCGGCGCACCGGAAGAACCCCGGCCACCCGGCACCATCCGCCGGCACGGTCCTGATCATCATCATCCCACTGCCGGTGCGCATTGGCCAGGGCAGGCCGAGCTGCCCGCCGGGCCCGCTGCCGGCGCCGGCCAGCGGTAATGATCGCCCGGGTCGGCGGCCGTCTTCCAGCAGATCGCCGGCATCACCACGATCACTTGCTATGCGTCGGCCCTGCCGGCTTCGCGGGATTCCTGTACGGGCGACCGCCGCCACCGAATACCGGTACACGCTGACCGACATCCTGCGCACCGAGTGGGGCTTCGAGCGCTACGTTCAGTCCGACTTCTGGTCGTCCCGCTCCGCCGCCCCGTCACTCAACGCCGGCACGGACCACGAGATGCCGGACGCCAAGTGGCTCAACGAGACCAACGTCAAGGCCGCTCTGAGCGACACGAGCCTCGAGATCGAAACCGTCGACCGGGCCCTGGCCCGCCGCTACACCCAGATGTTCCGGTTCGGGCAATTCGAACGCCCCTACCAGCCCGGCGAGATCGACGCCCGGGCACACGGCGCCATCTCCCGCACCATCGGCTCCCAGATCGCCGTCCTGCTCAAAAACGAGGGAACGCTGCTGCCACTCGACGCCGACGCCGGTTCCATCGTCATCATCGGCCAGTCCCAGTTCGTCGACGACGCCTGCCTGGGCGGGGGCGGCTCGTCGAAAGTGACCCCGTTGTACACCGTGCCGCCGCTGGACGGCACGCGGGACGTGCTAGCCGGCCTCGGCTCGTCTGCGACGGTGACTAAGGTGACCGTCGCCGACGACCTGGCCAACCTGGACCAAGCCAAGCAGGCAGCCGCTGACTCCGACGTGGTGGTCCTGATGGCAGGCCTGGTGGCCACCGAGGGCGCTGACCAGCCGGACGCCAACATGCTGCACGACCAGAACCGGATGCTGGCCGAACTGCTGGGCATCAGCCCGGCCACTGTCGTGGTGCTCAAGGACAGCAACCCGGTGCTGATGCCGTGGATCAACCAGGCCCCAGCGGTGCTGGAGGTGTGGAACCAGGGCACCGAGGACGGACACGTCGTGGCCGACCTGCTCTTCGGGGTCGTCAACCCCTCCGGCAAGGTGCCGACGTGCTACCCCAGGTCCGAGGACGACACCCCGTACGCCGGCCACCCCGAGCGGTACCCGGGCACCGACGAGGGCGACGGCTACCCGGTGACCCGCTACTTCGAAGGGCTGGAGATCGGGTACCGCTGGTTCCAAGCGCAAGGCATCCAGCCGCTGTTCGGCTTCGGGTAGAAAATCTTCGTGGAACCGGGGGCGTCGAAGCCGGTGGCGATCACCATCGACCCGGCGGCCACCCATCACCCGTTCGCCGTCTGGGACTACTGCACCCGCAGCTTCCAGACCGTGCCCGGCGACTACACCGTCGACGTGGGCACCTCCGCCGACAACACGCCGCACACCGCGACCCTCACCTGTGCATGAGGACCCGAGGGACTGTGGATCTAAAGATGTTCCGGCCCTGATCACGCTGGACCCGAGGGTCTGACGGGAGCGGTGCCGAGGTGACCACGACACTGGACGGCGTGACCTGCAAGAAGCCCGTGCCGACTGCTGGGGCCGAGGCCGCGAGAGAGCTGGTGCGGCTGGCCCGGGGGCGGGACCCGGCACTGACCGGCCCGGACGGGCTGCTGAAGCAGCCGCTCAAGACGGTGATCGAGACGGCGCCGGACGAGGAGATGACCGGGCACCTGGGCTATGAGAAGCACGATCCGGCAGGCTAGGCGCGGGCAGCGGGAACGTCCGGAACGGGACCCGGCCCGAGCAGGTGCTGACCGACAGCACCGGCAGGCGGGATCGAGGTGCCTCGGCACCTGCGGGATGCCAAAAGTCTGCACGGCCTCTGAGCTGCGTTAGCCTACCACCCCCCGCGCGCGGCCGGTCCCCGGTCGCGCATCGATAGATCAACCGCTCGATGCCTGAGTTGGCGCCGCGAGCTGCCGACGGGTCACGATAGAGGGCTAGGCCCAGATGTATTCCTCGGCGATAGCGCCGTCGCGCCATTTCGCTACGGTCACCATCCGGCCACCGTTTTGGAATTCCCCGACCACGCACGTCCAGTCGCCTGACCCGAACCTGATCGGGTGGGATGTGATCTGAGGCGGCGTGCCCCCCGCCGATTCGACGTAGGCCTTCATGGCATCTATGTGCTCCTGGATGCCGTGAGTCGGTGCCTGACCCTTCCAGTCCACCAACACGTCGTCGGTGTGGTAGTGGGCAAACACGCCCTGCCAGTCGGCTCCGTTCCACCCCTTGAAGTCGAGTTCATCCATGCCCTGGAGGTTGCGGGTTACCTCGTCGTCCGCCACGACCGGAGCCTCCTTCCACGGTCTGGCGCGAGCTTTCATCGCTGACCTTGACCGGCTCGCCCGCCCCTACCCCCGCCGGCTCATGAGCCGCCCCGTTCCACTTATCACGCCTATGACAGCCGCATCCAGGACGCGCTCTACGCCGCGCTCGTAGATGAACAGCGGCCGTATCCGATGTCCTCCCGCTAACGCTATCGTGATCGCCAAGGCGGCCAGGCATGTGGGGGCTGCGCTGCCATACGCGAGAGGAAACGCCGGAATGGTCGATCTGGGCGCCGACGGCGATCCCGACAATCGCTGAGTCACCAGCAAAGAATCGGCGATCTGGCCGCTCGCGCTCTGGGCATCTGCAACGTAGTGTCACGATCGCTGGTTACAGGCCGCATGCCAAGTCCGCGGTACTGATCGAATAGACCGGCCCGGCCCTCGGGGGCGACGGGTCTGATTGCGCGAAATGACCGGGGGGAGCAAGCAAGACCCCCGGTATATGACCGTGGAAATGCACGAGGTGTGGCGCGGCCATCGGGCGCATGCCGCGCCGCGTGACGGCCCGAGGAGTAGGCTGCGCCTGACGGTACCCTCAAGGCGCATGGGTGCCCGCGAATGCCCGGCCTGCGGGCCCGGCTAACGAGTGCTTCACCCGGTCAGCGAACCGCTGCCACGCTCGGGGGGTGAAGGCCAGCACGGGGCCGGTCCGGTCCTTGGTGTCGCGCACGAGCACGCGTCCGGTGTCGTCGCGGACTTCGACGCAGTCGCCGCCCGAGCCCCCGCTGTAGCTGGACGTGCGCCATATGGCGTTACCGGTCATCAAGGTCTCTCCTGATCTGCGTCATGAAGGCCAGCGAGTCCCGTGGCGGCAGTGCTGCCGCCCGGAGCATGCCCACCACGGTCATCAGGTCGGCTACTTCATCGCTGGCCTCTACGAGCCGCCCGCCTCCGTAGCACTCGGTGTAGGCCACGGCGGGACCGCTGTGGCTTTCGTACAGGACGATCGGTCCCTCGACTCCTGCGTGATCGTGCGAGGTGAACGGCAGGACCTGGAGCACCACGCCCGGCATGGCTGCCGACTTGATCAGCTTATCGAGTTGCCCGGCCATGATCTCCCGGTCACCGACCACGTGACGCAGCGGGCCCTCGTGCAGCACGTACCACAGCAGCGGCCGGCTTGCCCGCGCGAGGATCGCCTGGCGCTCCATGCGGGCCGCGACCGTGCGCTCGATGACGGCATCTTCAGCCTCGGGCCTGCGCGCCTGGATCACCGACCGGGCGTACGGCTCGGTCTGCAGCAGGCCCGGTACCGCGCCCAGTGCCCAGCCGTGGATGCGGACGGCCGCGGCCTCGAACGGGATCACCGGGCTGAACCAGGACGGGTAGGCCTCGCGCCGGGTCAGCTCATGCATTCGTTCCAGGGTTCCCGGCAGGCCCATCTCGTTGTCACACCGCTGCGCGAAGTCCAGGCTGGCCCACCGTGCCCCGCGCTCCACGTCGGAGATGAACGAGCCGGAGTAGCCGATTCGTTCGCCGAGCTGGACCTGGGTCCAGCCGAGCCGGCCGCGCTGTGCCTTCAGTTCCGCCGCGAAAATCCCCGCTGCGCTGGCCTGCGCACCGGGCAGGCCCGATTCCGCATCTGTCATGTCTGCTCCGCCTGGTCCGGGGCCGCAATCGCGGAATCCCGCGCTTGCCGCGCTATCCCGCTGAGCAACCGGAAGCTCTACCCAACGGTAGTCCCTGGCGGGCACGTTGGGGTACTGAGATCATCCCGCCCGGCCTGCCCGAAGGAGCGGTCACCGATGCCCGCCGAACCTGTCCCAGTCGACCAGCCCAAGCACCCGCTTCACGCGCTGACCACATCCGAGCTGCGCGGCTACCGCGCACGACTGGAGAGTGCGCTGGCGTCATCCGGCACGGAGAACCCCGTGCCCCCGGCCCGCGGCCAGCTTCAGGACGCGCTCGACGCCGTGATAGCCGAGGAACAAGACCGGAAGAGGCTGGCCGATGCCCGCTGACCGTCCCCATGATGTCAGCGGCCTGACCGCTGCCCAGCTTGACCTCGCCAGGCGAGACCTCCAGATCAGCCTGGCCCTGACGTCCCCCGGTTCACCCGTGCGCGTGCCGATCCTGGCCGAGATGACCGCCATCGACACCGAGCTAGCCCGGACGCGGCGGCAGCCGATGACGGCGCGCGACCTGATGCCGGACGCCGTCGCCCCAGGTAACGGAAATCCGCGGGAAGGCCGCGCCGATGGATGACCTGGACGCGGACTACACCCCGCGTTACGTCCGGCTGGCCCGGCTGCTGCGCGGATGGATCGAAGATGGCACCTACCCGCCCGGCTCGCTGCTGCCGTCCTCGGCCCGGCTGGCCCAGACATACACCGTGTCCAAGGCCACGGCCCGGCACGCGCTGACCGTCCTCGTGGAAACCGGACACGCGCGTCATGTCGAGTCCAAGCCCCATCAGGTCATCTGGCGGCTCGCCGACCATGCGGGAGGTCCCGGTGATGCCGGATGAGCCAGGAAGCGCCACGGGCTCAGGCGACGACCAAGCTGCTGAACCTGATCGACATCGAGCGCGGCGCATCGCTGCGCGCGGAATCGGCTGCGGTCGCGGTGAGTGTCGCGCGTGAGCTGTCAGAGGGGATGACGCGAGCCGAACGCATCGCCACGCACGAGTTCCTCACCGACGTCGCCCGTGCCGTGCGATGGCCCGCCGATGGCCACCCTCTGCAGGCTCCCGGCTGCCTTGATCCTGGTGAGTCACGACGGGCGGAGAATGCGCCCCGGCATAACCGGGGCGGTATGCCGGGGCGCCGCCATGCCTGGCCAGTAGCCATGACCGGGGATGCAGGCACCGGCCGTGGTGATGATCTGCATTTGCCTGCTCTCCGTCCCCGAAGTACGACCCGCCCCCAGGATCTTGCCCGCCAGTTCGCCCGGTCAGATCTGGCGGGCTGCTTCTCGCCGAGGACGGTAAGAGGAAGCTGTTCTGAGCGCTGATCGCCGCGGGCTGCTCTGCTGGCCGACGTGCCGGTTCCTGCTCATGCCTTCGTCGCGGCCGGCAACTGACCGTTGGCGTCGACGGCAACCGTCGTGATGAGCTGGCTCACCTTGCGGCGGGCAGGCCGAACCGCTCGGCCATGGCCCGCTGGCTCAGCGGCTGCCCCGCCGCGAGCGATGCCGCATACGCCGCCCGGACCGCCTGCTCCACATAGCACGGCACTTCCGGCACGGCCGGGCCGATAGCAGCCACACGTGGCACACGGGAACGTCTCACCTGCTGCATCGCGATCTCCACCGAACCGATGAACGCCACCGCGGGCCACGCCGAGATCACCGCTCCCAGCAGCCCGTATCCCGCCCCGTAAGCGATGTTCGCGCCGACGGTGGCGGCGATGCCGAGCCACAGCATGAACCGGGCCAGCTGTGGCGCATCGCGGCCGTTGCGCGCCTCATGCAGCAGCACGAGCGAAGCGGCGAGGATCAGCCCGTCCACCGACAGCGGAAGCAGCCGGGCCGCCGCGCCATCTTGCCCGTGCGCCCGGCCCAGGCCGTAGATGTGGGAGTAAGAGACCACCGCCGCGAAGGCGGCCACGGCGCAGACCACGGCCGCCGTCGCCAGGCGGATCACCCGATCCCCGGTCACCGGCTTACTCCGGGCCGCGTGCTGGAGGCCGGGCCGCCGGACGCGGTGAGCGGCCGGATCTCCGTTAGGCAGGTGAGCGACCTGTATGTGCCCAGGATCGTTGATGGGCTGCTCGATAAGCTGCTCTATTCCTTCCCGGCCATCTCGCTGGTGGGGCCTCGAGCAGCCGGGAAGACCATCACGGCGGTCCGGCGCGGCGGCGCGGTCTTGCGACTGGGCCGTTCATCGACCGTGTCATAGACGGCGGGCCGGATGCGGTCACTGCACCGGACGACGCGCTCAGCGTGCGTGACTACCTAGATTCAATGCTCGCCGGGAGCTTCCCCGAGCCGTCGCGGCGGATGCCGGCCGCCGCGCGGCGGCGGTGGTTCGCCGGCTACGTCGAGCAGATGATCACTCGCGATGTGCCCGCGGTGGCGCCCCGCCGGGACCCGGAATTGCTGTGCCGGTACCTGTCCGTCTTTGATTATGAACCCCGCGTACAACCGGGCGATCGCGGACGACGCCATGCGGCGGTTCGAAACCGAACGTGACGTGCAGCCCCGGCTCCGGCAGACAGGGCATCCCGCTTGTCAGGGCAGTATTAGAAGGGTGTCCGCCGAGATGCCTGGATCGGAATGCTGCGAGCACTGCGCAGAGATACCACTGTTGCGCGAAGAGGTCGCCGCGCTTCGGGCACGCCTGAATGCGCTGACCACCCTGTCGCGAAGCGCCAGCGACCCCTTGCCGCTGCAGGCTGAACTCGACGTGGCCGCGAAAACGCCGCCGCGGCAGATGCCGCTGTTCGGCCCGGTCCACGGACCTCCCCTGCCTCAGGTAGATCACGAGTCAAGCTCGCAGGCCAAGGTGGGCCTGTACCGGACTCTCTTCGCGGGACGCAGCGATCTGTACGCCTACCGCTGGGAGAACACGGCGGAAGGGAGCAAGGGCTGGGCGCCGAAACGGCGGCCCGGCACCACCCGCGACAACCCGGAGTACCTGCCGCTTACCGATGAGGTCATCTCCGCGCACCTGACTAAGGAAAACCCGGCCGCCTGCGGACTTTACGTGACGCTGCCTGACAGTACCTGCCGCTTGCTGGTCTGCGACTTCGACGGCGGAACCTGGCGGCTCGACGCCGCTGCGTACGCGGAAGCGGCTGCCTGGGCCGGCGTGCCGGCGGCTGTCGAGATTTCCCGATCGGGCGACGGCGCACACGTGTGGACTTTCTTCTCCGAGCCGGTAGCTGCCGCCGACGCGCGGGCCATGGGTGCCGCGCTGCTATACGAGGCGATGGCGATCCGCGGCGAGATGGACATAGAGAGCTACGACCGCCTCTTTCCTGCGCAGGATTATCTGCCGCGGCGTGGCTTCGGGAACCTGATCGCGCTGCCGCTGGAGGGCAGGTGCCGTCAGAATCGCACGACGTTGTTCGTCGATCCGGCGACGTT
>Ga0335076_10002402_pt1 | contig 18615 bp, 17 predicted proteins | sample Lox_Sample_25_FD_206717 | JGI IMG/M metagenome (GOLD analysis project Ga0335076, IMG submission 206717) | Soil microbial communities from Loxahatchee National Wildlife Refuge, Florida, United States - Lox_Sample_2.5 | ecosystem: Environmental > Terrestrial > Soil > Wetlands | place: USA... | reverse complement strand
GAGTGTCTGTTGCGTCTCACGTTGGCGACAATTTCAGTTTCAGCGACTGTCGGCGATCGGCGACGGACTTCTTGACAGTGAGATTTCGCATATCGACCCGAATAGATATTTACCTGATGCGCAAAGAAAACCCTTGCCGTTTTGCCAGCGGACGCAAAGAGATTTTCTATTCCTGTTCGGACTTCCTGTAACTGATTTGGTGCACCACTTTCGTTTTCATCACCCTCGTTGCGAAAAAGCCTGCCGTAAGAGTCGCACAGCAATCCGAGCGTTCAAGAAAAACTCGAATACCGGTCACTGATTCGTATCAGAGGCGTAACAACAGGGGCCGCATCGAGACCTCGAGACACGTCGACGAACTCGCCCAGTTTGTAGGTTGATCAATCGCTTGCGATCAATGGCACAACGTATGCAGTTGGCGTTTTCGAGAAGTCGGCGGAGCGCCGGCTTCCAAAAACCGGTTTGAGGAGGGAACTCGATGAAGAAGACCTTAATGGCAACGGCGATCGCGTTGGCATTCGGGGCATCCAGCCCGTTGCTCGCAAATCCAACCAACACCAACAGCGCTGACACGACAGACACCGGCGTTACTCAGAGCGCGACGGCGGAGGCAACACAGAAGAACAACAGCGGCGCACAGGCGAACGAAAACTCGACCGCCACCACCAACGACGCATCCACCAACACCAATACCAAGACGATCAGCAATACAGACAGCTCCACCAACACCAAGAACTCCAACAACAGCAAGACCAAGACGATCACCAACACGGACAACTCCACCAACACGAAGAATTCCAACAACACTAAGAATTCCAATAACACGAAGACGTATACGGATAGCTCCACCAACAGCAAGAATTCCTTCAACACGAAAAATTCAAATAACACCAAGGACTCGAACAACGTCACTGCCAACGCCAAAGCTAACGACGGCAGCGCGGCTGCGAACAATGGCAGCACGATGTCCGACTTGCTGAACGACAAGAGCAGCAACTGGAAGAACTCGTTCAACACGAAGGTTGTTGCGGTCAGCACGCTCAACGGCGTTGTGAGCGGCAACTCGGTCGGCGGTCTCGGCAATATCGCCACGGGCGGAGTCGGCGGGAACGGCGGCAAGGGTGGGACTGGCGGCATCGGCAAGGGCGGCACCGGCAACGGCGGAGTCGGCGGGAACGGCGGTGATGGCGCCGCGGCGGCTGACGCTGCTTCAGGTGACGGCGGCTCCGGCGGCAGTGCAAGCAATGGCAGCGCGCGCAACGGTAGTGCCAAGAACGGAAGCGCCAAAGGCGCGAACGGCGGAGACGGCGGCAAGGCGATCGGCGGCGACGCAAACGCGAAGGCCGGCGCGAATTCCGACTCCTCCGCCTCGGCCAAAGGTGGCAGCGCTAAAGGTGCGAACGGCAGCGACGGCGGCAACGGAAGCTCCAAGAGCGCCGCAGGCGGCGATGGCGGTAAAGCTGCAAGCGCCCCTGGAGGCAAAGGAGCTAGCGGTGGCGACGGCGGCATCTCCAAAGCGATCGGCGGTGGCGGTGGCAAGGGCGGCGGTGCAACCGCAGCTGGTGGCGCAGGCGGCCCCGGGACTCCGGACACGACCGGCGGCAACGGTGGCAACGCAGGCAACTCCACTGGTGGTAACGGAACAGGCGGGAGCAACACGGCTGGGAACACCGGAGCCGGGGGCAATGGAGGCAACGGTGGAGCAGCCGGAAATCCAGTGGGCGGAGCAGGCGGAGCAGGCGGCACCAACACTGCCACAGGCGGCGCAGGTGGTGCAGGCGGAAGCAACAGCGCGGCGGGTGGCACTTCGACCTCCACGCCTACCACCAGCGCCACTGCGGCAGGGGGGGCCGGCGGAGCGGCTAATGCCAATGGTGGAAACGGCGGATCCGCGAGCAACGGCAGCGCGAGCAACGGTAGTGCGACCAACGGCAGCGCAACTGCCGGCAATGGTGGAAGCACGACGGGCGCAGCGGCTGCCGACGCCGCGCAGGGCGGAGCCGGCGGGAACGGGAACGGTGGCACCGGTGGCGTAGGCAACGGCGGAACCGCGGGGGTAGGCGGCAATGGTGGAAACGCCAATGCCGATGCCGGAGCGTACAACGCTTACAACAGCATCAGCGGCAGCACCTTGTCGAATTCCGCGGGGATCACGCAGGCGGTCCAGAACACCGGCCACTCCAGCCTGATCCAAAGCAGCGTCAACGTTCAGGCCAACTTCGGTCTCACTCGTTGATCTGTTTTGAAGCAAGTTCCGGGGGCCGGCGGCTCGGGCCCCCGGAACGGTTTCGCGACAGCAGCCTTGCGGAGGAGCACGAAGATGTCGCCGAAAAAAATAGTCCTCGTCGGGGCATTTGCGCTAGCCATCGGCGCACAGCAGGCGTTGGCTCAGAAGAAGCCGGAGAAGCCAAGCAAGGGCGATGTGACCGCTCTTGGAGTAGCGGTCGCCCCCAAGGCGCTGGAAACGCAGCGTGGCGGTCAAGCGGTCGTCATCAACACAGCCGACCTCGATGCGAACATGCAGAACAACCGCGCCATCGGCAACACGACCGGCAACAACTATCTGTCCGATAGCGCGTTCTCTCACTCCAGCGGGCTGCCGGTCGCGATTCAGAATTCCGGCAACAACGTCATCCTGCAGAACTCGTTCATCCTCAACCTGCAGATGAAGTAGGGCGACACGACGATCCCTGCAAATGAAGAGCGCAGTCCTCTTGACGGCTGGTGCGTGCGCTTTCCTGCCCATGACGACGGGAGCTGGCGAGGTGAATCTGTATGGTCTGCCTGGCGCCAGCAGCGGAAGCTACACGGTCCGCGTAACCAGCCTGAAGGAGGCGAAGTTCCTCAGGACCATCAAGCAGCAGTACGACTTCAGCTGTGGGTCTGCCGCACTCGCGACGTTGTTGGCCTACCACTACGGCGACCCCGTGACTGAAGCAGCGATCTTTCAGTACATGTACGAGCGCGGGAACCAGGCCAAGATCCAGCGCGAGGGATTCTCGCTGCTCGACATCAAGAACTACCTCGAATCGCATGGCTATACGGCAGACGGGTTCGAGACCTCGCTCGACAAGCTCGCGGAAGTCGGCGTGCCAGCGATCGTGCTCATCAGCGACAACGGCTATCACCACTTCGTGGTGGTCAAGGGCGTCCAGGCAGGCAAGGTCCTGGTGGGAGATCCATCCATGGGCTCACGCATCATCTCGCGCCCCGAGTTCGAGAAACTGTGGTCGAACGGCATCGTGTTCGTGATCACCAGCAAGCGCGACCTCGCGACTTTCAATGCGAGTGTCGAGTGGGGCACGGGAATGGCTCCGTTGGGCACGGCGATCAGCCGCAATGCTTTGTCGAGCACGCTGATTTTCATGCGGACCCGGAGTGATTTCTGAGGAGTGCAGCATGGAAAATATTCTCAAGAGAGGCGCCGCGCTCGTGCTTCTTTCCCTCTCTTTTGGTACCCCGGGGGCGGCTGGAGAATTGGCGTCCTACAGCTTCGAAAAGTGCCGCACGCAAAAAGAATGTCGGTTGGTCAGCCAGGCAGAGCTCGGGCAATTGCGCGGTGGCTTCTCTCTGTCTACCGCAGGCGGTTCCATCGAACTGAGCTTTGGCATCGTCCAGGCCGTCTTCATCAACAATCAACTCGTTGCGCTGACGCAATTGCTGGGCCCCGGCGCGGGTCAAGCGATCACGCTCGCACCGAGCGCGGCTCAAATGCAAGCGCTTAATGCTGCTTTGCAGGGTCGTGCTTCCGCTATACCGCTGACTCCATTCGGCCCAAGCGGTCCGAACCCGCCAGCGACGAGTGCGAACGCCGTGCAAAGCGCCGCCCCAGTGCCAGTTGCAGCGGCCACCCACACCGCGAGCGCACCACCGGCCGTGACGCTAGGCCCCCCGACTACTGGTTTCAATGGCACGCAAAGCACCGCGCAGACTCTGGCGACGGCTTCATCCACTACGGGGTTCAATGGCACACCGACTAGACCCAATGCAGCCGTGACTGCACAGGGCTCTTCGGCCACCGCGTCCATAGCGCCGCCGGCACCCACTGTGTCGGTAAACGGCACCGCGGTCACACCCGCCAACCCCGTGATCAATATTCCGACGGACACGGGAGTCCGCACGGTGATTATTCAGAATGGACCGGGAAATATCGCCCTGCCAAGCGCGGCAGATATCCGCAACGCGACGATGGCGACGGTGATTCAGAACACGATTGACGGACAGACTATCCGTGCTGCGACGCTGATGAATGTGTCCCTGGGACTGTCCAAAGCCATGACCGCGATGGCGCTTCAAAGGGCGGTCAGCCAGGGAATGGCGACCACTGGACGGTAGTTAGCACTCTCCACACGCTAGCCGCACCTCACGATCACGACTCGAGGCAAGGGAGAATGGGGTGGCGGCTTGGGCTAGAAAGGGGCGTGCGTGAGGAACATGCGTGCGAGCGGGCAGCTTGTCCACGCTATGGTCGCCGCCGCCTTCCTCCTGAGCTGCGCTGCGCTGGCCGACCCGCCAGCCGAGAAGAAAGACAAGCAGCCCCAACCGACGATCGAGCAGCTGATCGAAGAACTCGAACAGCAAAACAGAGTACTCGCACAGCAGCAGAAGCAGCTTGCTGAGCAGGAGAAAAAACTCCGGGAGTACAAGGAAGCGCTCCAGCGGGCACTAGCGCAACAGCAGAAGTTGCGTTCACAGGAACTTGAGGCTCAGCGCGGCGCCGGAGCTGTTGCGACGGCGACTGCCGATGCGGCGACGAATCCCGCTGCCGAGCCCGAGGACGCGAAGAAAAAGCGGGCTGCCGCTTCCAGCACCGTCGCGCAGGCCAAGCCCGATCCGAATCCGCAGGCTCCCACCAAGCCCACTGGTCAGGCACCGGAGAGCAGCAACCGCCCTCCGGAGATCGCTCAGATCACTGAGTATCCCGGAGTGCTCACGCCGGCCGGCAAGTTTGTGTTGGAGCCGGCCCTCCAATATTCCTACGCCTCCAACGGCCGCGTCGCTCTGACAGGATTCGCCATCGTCCCGGGACTAGCCATCGGGGAGATCGACATTCAGAACGTCAACCGGGAGCTGTTCATCGCGTCGCTCACCGGGCGCTATGGCCTTACGCCTCGCTTCGAGGTTGAGGTCAAGGTCCCTTATGTTTACCGGCAGGATACGACGACCGGACGGCCGCTTTTGGTTCAAAGCAATTTCGACAGTGTGTTCAACGCATCTGGGAGTGGACTCGGCGACGTCGAGTTGACCGCACGCTACCAGATCAACAAGGGCGGGCCTGATTCACCGTACTTCGTCGGTTCTTTGCGTTTCAAAACCGTAACCGGCACCGGGCCATTCGACGTGCCGACCACGAGTCCCTTTACTGGCGTTGTGGTCCAGAGCCAGCTGCCCACCGGCACCGGATTCTATGCACTGCAGCCGGGGATCACGGCGCTTTTTGCGTCCGACCCGGCGGTGTTTTTCGGCGGGGCTACCTACATCTGGAACATCGCGCGCAATATCGACACGGTCGATGCGTCGGGCAATACAATCGGGCGGTACGATCCGGGCGATGGCGTTACCGTAAATTTCGGCTTAGGACTATCGCTCAACGAGCGCACTTCGTTCAGCGTCGGATATGAGCACGATGTGTTCTTCAAAGACAAGCAGAACGGGGAGTACATCATAAACGCACAGAATCAGACACTCGGCACGCTGCTGATCGGCTATTCTTACCGATTGTCGAAGTCTACGACCTTCAATCTAAGCCTGGGCCTGGGCGTCACGCCTGCAACACCCAACACCACCATCTGGGTGCGGCTGCCCGTAATGTTCTAGCACGCCGAGGCTAGCCGGGTTTTTACTCCCTGGGCCCAAGGTAGCTAGTCCTCGAGGTCGGGTGTCGCCGCGCGACTCCAGTTGCGCACTCCAGCGCCGCGTTCTGGTCTTGCCGGGCCATGCTGCGCTCGCCAAACGCCAACTTCGAGATGGCGCGTTGGCGGCTCACCCTTGAATTGACACCCAACGGAATCTGGCCGTACCCTCGCGCACGCCCGACAACCTTTCATCGGACTCGACTCATGGCCATGATTAAATGTCCGGATTGCGAAGGCGCGCTCTCGGACGGCGCGAGACTCTGTCCGCACTGCGGGTGGGAGAAGGGAACTTATCTCGATGCCAAGGGAAAGGTGCGTACCGTGTTGCCCCAGCGGGTCTCAGTTGCGGACATCGACCTGCCGTTTTGGTCCATGATCAGGATCGCGCTCAAGTGGGCGATTGCGTCAGTCCCCGCGGTACTCCTGCTGATCCTGATCGGGGTGGTCGCCATCCGGCTCTTTTCAATGCTGGTGGATCAGCTCCATCTCGGTCAGTAGCCCGCAAGCGTTGCGGTCACATGACCGGGAAATAGACCTCCTGCAAAACCACGCTCGGGACGTCGCCGGACCGTCTCGTCTGCCAGCGGCCCGGGACTCGAAATGTCGACGAATCTAGGCTGCCGGCGCTGGAGTCGCGCCTGTGTACCTAATCCGCTCTTGGGCGCTGGAGCGATCCGTCCGGTCCAGGCGATAGCCATACCCATAGACTGCCACCAGGCGCCATCCGTGCTCCGGCACCAGTTGCAGTTTGCTTCGCACCCGGCTGACGTGCGTATCCAAAGTGCGAGAGCTGACTGGATGACTCGAAACCCAGACCGTTTCACGCAGATGCCCGCGTGACAGCAACCGTCCCACGTTGCGCAGAAACAGTGCGGCGAGATCGAAATCCTTCGCCGTAAGCTGCAGCGGAACGCCGTCCCGTGCGATGGTTCTCATCTCGAGATCGGCCTTGAATACGTCCAGTTCGATCACACCGGTCCGCGGCTGCGCTTCGCGCCGGCGGAGCGCCAACGACTCCAGACGAGCCAGTAGTTCCTGTCGGCGCACCGGTTTCGTCACGTAGCCGTCCGCACCTTCACGCAGCGCGCGAACGACATCCTCCTCGCGGATGCGGGCGGTGCTGAACATCACCGGTATCGCGGACTGGAGGCGCTGCCGCAAATGCCGCAGGACATCGATGCCGCTCATCTCGGGGACGTTCCAATCCAGCAGAAGAACGTCGAATGTCTCGTGCTCCAACGCACGCAGGAGACGTGCTCCTTGATCAAACAAGTGCGGATGGTGGCCGGCACATTTGAACCAGTGACTGAGCAGTTCCGTCTGCGACGGGTCGTCTTCTAAAATGGCGATTCGCATGGCGATTATCTTGATTGTTTGGAGCAGCAATGAGATGAACCGATGAGCCTATCCGGGCAATCCACGGAGGATCGCAGACCTCGACAGTAGCGAGGCGCCGTTGGCAATGTTCGGTCTGCATCATAGCACTTCTTATGCAAGCACGACTTGACCGAATCCCGAGCGCGATGACACTAACACTTCACCAGTAGCTTCCGCGAAGACCGCATCGAGCAGAACTCGACGAAAGTTATACGGGGCGACCCGACCTTCGGATCAGGAGGCGCGGAGGATGGAGTGCAGGGGGAAGGCCGGGCCCGAGAGGCGCCCCGAACCACTTGTCAGTTCAGTACCGCTTTATCGATGTCGCCCGCGCACGCGCGAGTCGCTTTGCTGTCGAACAACTGAAGCGGCCAGTCGCCGAGCAGCTCACGCGGGCGCCTCTTTCAATTCCGCCTAGTCAGTCTCTCCCGCGCGTCGGCGCCTTGCTAGCTCACGCCGCCACCTGCTCGGACTCGGATGCGGCCTCGGTCAGCAACGCCACCGCAATCTCGTAGAAATTCACGCGCAACAGCATGCGGGGAATGAGATCCGCAGCCAAGCCCTCGACTGTGGGCAGCGTCTCTGCGACCGCTTCATACAGGGCGGCCGATATCTTGGGAATCGCCGCGCTACGTTCATTCCTGACCAATGCGTTGGCTGCCATCGCCAACCAGTAGTGGCGGCGTTGTTCGTCGGCCTCGATCCAGTTGACGACGGTAATCGTCTCAGCGCTCGTGAAGTCGACAATCACGTTGCTCCCTCCATACTCAAAGTTGTGCTCTCCGGTCTGATGAGCGATGGCATCCGCGCAATTGTCCTCACACAGCTGAAACAATATGGCTGCGCCGCGAATGAGTCTGCTTCGAAGGGTTAGCAGGAAACGTTCCCGCTCCTCGACCATGCTCATTAGCATCCGGCAGCCACGTAGCTACCGGTGTTCTTCGATCAATCCAACACGTGTCGCGTCCGTCCGCAGAACCGTCTTCGAGTTGAAGACGCGTGACAAAGGCGGCACCCGCGATCGTCTGCTTGCTGATTCTTCGCAACGCCAGCGTACCGCGGCTGCGGCTACGGAAACACTTGTTTGACCATTCTTGGACTTCGCGAACACGGACCGGATACTAGAGCAGGCCAAGGTTTGATTGGCGCTGTTTGCAAGGTGGCATGTTCATGGCAGAGGGAGGCGCACCGTAATGGGCACCAGAGAGTTCAGATCTTTCGCACGCATGGCTCGACCAATCTTCACGGAGCGCGACTACGAAATCGTTCTTAAGCTCGTCACGCAACGCGCCCGAACCTTTTTCTTCGTAGAGGCGGAGCGACTGGAGGCTCTCATCCGCGAGCTGACGGACTATGAGGGACGGTGTGCCGAAATCGACCCGGCCTGCGCCGTCGGTTGGGCCGAGTGGGCGCTCGTGCCCGACACCGGCAGCGACGCCCGGCCACGCAGACGCTGGTCCGATGGATCGCACTGAAGCACTGCCAGACCAAGGCGTGAGCAGGTAATCTAGGGGCTGCAGGCCGCGCAGCGGGGACAACCCCGTTTTGCGCGTTGCCGGCAATTCTTAGGGCCGCGTGTCGTATGGAGTTGCTCGCATCCGGGATGGATCCGTTCGTTTGGCTGTGTGGCGGCGTTATTCTTTGTGTCGTCGCCGTCACCTTGGCTGTCGTCGCATTGAGTCGGCGCCTCGACCGACTGAGCGAGGACCTGAAGGGTCTGCGCAAGCTGGGGATCTCCCTTCCACCGATCGAGCCCAACCAAGAGAGCAACCTCACCGCGGCTCTTGCCTCAGCGGCGAACGCACTGCCGCAGCCGAGCGACCTCAAACTCCATTTAGGGCAGATCAAACGACAACAACTGATCCTGATGGAGAGGATGACCCGGATATCCAGTGAGCTTTCGAGTCTCCGTGCAGTGCCCAACTCTCTGGAGGAAATCAAGGACGAGCAGGCGCGTGTGCTCGAGGCGCTCGTCGCCATCTCCGCCGACCTGGAGGATTGGATCGCCAGGTTCGACGATACGAGTTCCGAGCTCACCCACCTGCTGGAATCGGAGCCGGTGGTCGAATTTCAGAACAGTCTCGATCCGAAGTAGACATCTTCCGCCGTCCGGCTACCGCGGTCACCCGGGCCAGTCAAAGCCGAACCAGGAATAGCGGAGCAGCGAGAATCCCCTGCACTACCGCTGCCAGGCCAAACAGCAGCGATGTGGCGGCGGCAAGATCGCTCGGAACGCCAGCCAGTCCGAGCACCACCACCGCGGCCACCTCCCGAGTTCCGAAACCAGCCACCCCGACCGGCAACGCCGCCATGATGAAGATCGGCGCGGCCGCTGCCAGCATGACCGGATAAGACAGAGACACACCCAGGGCCAACCCGCATATCCACAACGTGCAGGCAGACAGGAACTGTACCCCCAAGGACTGCCAGACCGACGCGAGCAGCGCAGGACGCGCCTGGCGCAAGCGTTGACGCAGGCGCTCCCAACGCGATGCCAGCGCCGCAATCCACGCTACGCTCGAGCGCTCGAGCCGGCCAAAAGGGAGAGGAACAAACGGGACGAGCGCGATCCCACCCAGAATCAGCAAGTACACGCTCATCTGATTCGGAGCGACGGGGGCACCATTCCCAAGCGCGGCCCACAGAGTGACGCCCGCCGCGGCTGCGAGCGAAAGCATGCACAGAACCCATAGCCCGCTGAAGCGATCGAGAAAAACCGACAATGCGGAAGCGACCAGCGAATTGCCTAAGCGCGCGAGTTGCACGCTGCGCAGCAAGTCCCCGGAGAGAGTGGCACCGGGCAGCAGCATGTTCGTCGTGATCCCGCGCGCGTAGATGACCACCAGCTTTGCGCTGGGCGCAAGCAAACCCAGGCCACGAGCGATGACCGACCAGCGCAGCGCTGATAGCGTGTTCGCGGTGGTTGACAGCAGTACCGCCAGTACCACTAATCTTGGGTCGGCCCGACTCAGCTTGGACCAGAGCACCGCCGGGTCAGCGTACCAAATGACTACAGCGAGCAGCGCAGCGCCAACGGCAATGCGCAGTATGAGTCCACCGGGGCCACGCGGTCTGGCTGCGCCCGCAGAGGGGGTGCCGGATGCGTCCGACTCAGCGGACGGTCTCGTCTGCCTGGTCAGAGACGGGCCTCCGCCGCGCGCGGGGCTGCGGACGCAGCACATATTGAGGACGCCCCTCCGGCTCATGATAGACGCGCGTGAGCAGCTCGCCCAGCACTCCGGTTGCCACCAGTTGCACGCCGATCAGGGCCAGCAGCACGCCGAGCAGCAGCAGCGGCCGGCCGCCGATGTCGTGGCCGAGAACCAGCTTGTCGAAGCTGAGATACAACAGGATCAGAGATCCCAGGCCGAGCATGCCCAGCCCGACACCACCGAACGCCTGCATCGGCCGATGCAGAAACCGCATGAAAAACTTGATCCACAACAGATCGAGGATCACGCGGAAAGTCCGGTCGATCCCATACTTCGACGTGCCGCGCGTGCGTGGATGATGATTCACGGGAACCTCGATGATATTGGCGCCGACCTCCGCGGCCAGGGCGGGAATGAACCGGTGCAATTCGCCGTAGAGCTTGAGGTCGCTGATGATCTGAGCGCGGTACAGCTTCAAGGCGCAGCCATAGTCGTGCAGGCGCACTCCGGTGACCTTGGAAATGACACCGTTGGCGATCATCGACGGAAGCTTGCGCGAGACCGCCTTGTCCTGCCGGTTCTTGCGCCAGCCGGAAATCACATCCACGTCCTGACGCTCGTCCATCAGGTCCAGCAGGCGAGGAATGTCGGCCGGATCGTTCTGCAGGTCGCCATCCAGCGTGACGACGATCTCCCCCCGGGCTTGATCGAAACCGGCCTGTAGCGCCGCCGATTGGCCATAGTTGCGAATCAGATAGAGGGGCTTCAACCAGCTGCGCGCGGAAGCAAGCTCGGCCAGGATCGCGGCCGAATCATCCTTGGAGCCATCGTCTACGCAGATCAGCTCGAAAGCGCGACCAGTGCGCACCAGTGCATCGCCCACGCGCGCAACCAGATCAGGCAGATTCGCTTCCTCGTTGTAGATTGGAATGACGACGGAAACCTGCAGATGCTCGGAAGTCATCGGTGGCGCCGCGACGGGCTGCGACCAGCAGAAAGGTGTGCGGATTCTATCATCCCGGCGCCGGCCGGCCCGTGCGCGGGGGAACAAAAGTGGCGGCAAGAGCAGCGAGACAGATCGCTCCAATAGCGCGCTGAAACCAAATCGCCTGTGGGTAGTCAGTCACGGAACTGAACAGCAAGGCGACGGCGCACCCGGTGAGCGCGAAAGTGATGATCCATTGAGCGCGCGGCCGCGCACCCGCTGGAATTTTCTCCGCCAATCTCAAACCGAGCACAGCGGCAAGCCAACCGCCGAAGGCGCCTCCCAACAGGTCCAGCGGCCAGTGGACTCCGACTGCGCTGCGCGATACTGCGACCGCCACTGCGACCGCGACCGGCAACGCGCCCCATACGCGCAGCTTGAATCCGAGCACGCAAAGTGCCGCGAGGGCAAATGCGGTAGTCGCATGACCGGAGGGAAATGAGTGGAAATGGTAGGCCGGTCCCACCACGTGGATCGCGTCCGCCGTCAGCACGGTTGGTGGGCGGGGAACGTCTACCAGATATTTGCATGCGCGCGTCCACGCCGTCGCCAGGAGCGATGCCGGAACGACGGCCCACAACAGATCGGGACGGCGCCTGGCCAGCACCAGACACAGGGCGAGCGCTACCGTTCCGTCTCCAAGGATAGTGAGGTTGGCCCACAGTGCGTCGCCGGTGACCGTTGCCAGTCGGTTCAACCACATGAACACGCGATCGTTCGCGCCGGTCGCGACCAATATAGCGGCACAACCCAGCGCCGCAACCGGTACCAACCAGACGCGAGGGTTCCGCCAGGACCAGGCCGGCACTGTGCCCCTCATCCGGTCACCCGGATGAGCACGATGCCATTCTTCGCATAGAGTATCTCCGAGCCATAACCGGGAAGCTCGGCCAGGCGCTTGGCCTTTGTAATCACGATATCTCCCGGAATCGGATCGCGGGTCGGGGTCGGGTGGCCATAGTAGACGCTGAAGCTGGGAGCGTTGAGCCGCCACATGATCACTTCATACCCCTTTTCGCGTGCAAATATTGCAGCTTCCTTGATCGGCTCTTGCTGCACACCCGCACCCACTGGCACCACGAACGCGGACAAGCCCACCACCGCGAGGATTCCGGTCAACACGAGCTTGCGCGGCAGGTCGAAGCGACGCTCCAGCATGAAATAGATGGTGAGCAGTACTGCCACTCCGGCATATGCGTAGTATCCCAGGCCGAAGTAGTCCTCCACTTCCGCCAGCGCTTCGCGGTAGTAGCCATCGTCAACCCAGGGAAGCACCCGCGCGACCAGAAGAGGCAGCGCCAGCAGGAACAGGTAGAACAGAAGCGGCGCCAGCAGAGCCCAAAAGCGCAGCCGCATCTCGGGACCGTAAATCGCCATGAGGATGAAAAGGCCGGTCATCCCGTACAGCAGGTAATGCGGCAACTTCGTCCCCGACAGCGAGAAGAAAACGAAGACGAACGCGAACCACAGCAGCAGATAGCACTGCAGGTCATCGCGCCACGCCATGCGAATGCGTCGCCCAGTCTGGAGCAGAAACGCGGTAAAGGGCAACGTGCCAACGACTAGCACAGGAAGGTAGTAAAGCAGACTGCCCGCGTGCCCTTGCAGCGGACCGCCGAAGCGGCTCAGATTGTGTTTGAAAAAAAATCCCTGCACGAAGGCCCAGCCATCGCGCTGCAGAATGTAGACGTACCAGGGTAGAGCAATGATCGCGAAAAGCAGAAGGCCGTGCCAATCGAACACTGCGCGCGCCCAGGTTTTCAGATCGCGCCGCAGGAAGCAGAACATGAAGGTCACCGCGAGCGGAATCAGGATGGCAACCGGGCCCTTGGCGAGAAACCCGAGTCCGATGCTGGCGAACGTCGCATGCGACCATGCACGCTTCCCGGTTTCGAGATACAGCCAGGCTGAAAACATCGAGGCAGCGATCAGCATGTTGAGCAACGCATCGGCGGTGGCCGCACGGCCGATGATGTATACGCCGAGCGACGTCGCCATGATGGCGGCCGCGAGTAGTGCAGTGTTCATACCGCAACGCCGCCGCGCAAACAGGAAGGTCAGCAACACCCAAAGCGACGCGCACAGCGCGGACGGTAAGCGGAAAGCGAATTCATTCGCGCCGAGCGCCATCACGCTCGCCGCCTGCAGCCAGTAGACGAGGATCGGTTTGTCGTAGCGCGGTACGCCGTTGAGATACGTCGACAGGAAGTCGCCGCGCTGGAACATCTCCATCGTAGCCTGGCTGAACGCGCCCTCGTCCACGTCGAACAAGGGTGCACGGCCGAGTGCGAAGAAGAAGCTCAGCAGCACGGCGAGCACCGTGAGCACCAGTAGCGATCTGGATGCGGCGGGAGCGGGTGGTGTGATAGGCAAGACGCTCGACATGGTGAAGTAGGGCAACCGCGCAGCTCAAATCGCCCCGCGGCCACGGTCGCGGCGTATTCTACTCGCCCTGTGCGCGCTTCTGCCGAATCGGCACCCTGCTTGTGCTCGTGCTAGCCTGCAAGTCGAAAGTCGCGCTCCAGGGTGGCGCGCATTTTCAAGGGGGATCAGGTGAGAGCAGCGGAACTGTTCGTGCAATGCCTGGAGAATGAAGGGGTCGAGGTTATGTTCGGCATCCCCGGTGAAGAGAACATCGACATCATGGATGCGCTGCTCGGGAGCCGGATCCGTTTCATCACTACCCGGCATGAACAAGGGGCCGCGTTCATGGCCGACGTCTACGGCCGGCTTACAGGCAGAGCCGGGGTATGCATTTCCACCCTTGGACCCGGGGCGACGAATCTCATCACCGGTGTGGCGGACGCCAATATGGACCGTGCGCCTGTGGTCGCGATCGCCGGTCAGGGCTCCACCAGACGGATGCACAAGGAGAGCCATCAGATCCTGGACTTGGTGAATCTGTTTCAACCGATCACCAAGTACAGCAGCCAGATCCGCGAGCCCGATATCGTGTCCGAGGTTGTCCGCAAGGCCTTCAAAGTGGCCCAGACCGAGAAACCGGGTGCGTGTTTCATCGACTTCCCCGAGAACATTGCCGAGGCCGAGGTCGGCGATCGCAAGCCGATCGAGGTGCAGGCGGCTTACACGTCGGCACCGCCCGATTTCAAGATCGCGGAGGCCGCGCGCATCATCTCCGATGCCGAGTGCCCTGTGATCCTGGCGGGCAACGGCGTGATCCGTCAGCGCGCCTGCGATTCCCTGCTGAGCTTTGCCGAGGTGCTGCGCATACCGGTCGCGACCACCTTCATGTCGAAAGGCGCGATTCCGTTCTCGAGCGAGTATTCGCTGGGCACGATCGGACTCAAATCCCGCGACTTGATCTCGTTCGCCTTCGAGCGAGCCGACGTCGTGATCTGCATCGGCTACGACATGGTGGAGTATCACCCCGAGGAATGGAACCCGAACGGCGACAAGATCATCGTCCACATCGACGCGCTGCCGGCGGAGGTGGACGAGCGCTATATCGTCGCCACGGGGGTCCTCGGCGACATCGGCGAAGCGCTGCGCGGCATCGCTTTCGCAGCGGGGCCAAAGCACCGCTCGCCGCTCGCAGCGCTGCGTCGCGCGATCGTCGAAGAGTGGACCCGCTACGGAGCCGATCAGGGTTTCCCGGTGAAACCGCAGAAGATCGTATACGACTTGCGAGAAGCGCTCGCTGCCGAGGACATCGTAATTTGCGACGTCGGGGCCCACAAAATGTGGATCGGCCGAATGTATCGGACCGAGCGTCCTAATACATGCATCATCTCCAATGGCTTCGCCTCGATGGGCATCGCCGTCCCTGGTGCGCTCGCGGCCAAGCTCGCCAACCCCGACCGCAAGGTGGTAGCGGTAACGGGTGACGCCGGATTCCTCATGAACTCCCAGGAGATCGAGACGGCTTTGCGCAGTGGCACGCCGTTTGTGATCCTCATCTGGAACGACTCCGAGTACGGGCTGATCACCTGGCACCAGCTGCGGCACTTCGGACGGCCAAGCCATGTGGCATTCAAGAATCCGGACTTCGTGAAGTACGCCGAGAGCTTCGGCGCCTGCGGTTACCGCATCGAGAGAACGGCCGACCTCGTCCCCACGCTGAAAGCGGCGCTCGCCGAGGATCGGGTCGTCATCATCGACTGCCCAGTCGACTACGGGGAGAACATGAAACTCACGCAATGGCAGAGGGCGTTGAAGAGTCCCTTTTAACTCGCGCTCAAGCGCTGCTACAACGCGATGGCTTTCCCTTCACGCCACGATCGCGTTGCTGCTTCTGCCAGCTCCAATGCCCTGACCCCGTCTTCGAGAGTAGTGCGTACGGCTCTGTCTTTGGTCACTGCATCGAAGAAGTGCCCCAGCTCATTGGCATAGGCGGTGCGATACCTTTCGAGGAAGAAGTGCTCGGGCTTGTCCTCGCACACGCCGGCTGCGGTCTGCACCACGACTCGTGTCGGCGTGTGGTTACCTGCCTGCAGCAATCCTTTGCTGCCGAGAACCTCGAAGCGCTGGTCGTAACCGTAAGACGCGCGACGGCTGGTATTGATCTGGCAGAGACGACCGCCGCGCGTGCGAATGCTGACTGCCGTGGAATCCACATCGCCCGCGTCCCCAATGGCGGTGTCGACCAGGCAACTGCCGGTGGCGAAGACGCTCTGCGCTTCATCCTCCAACATCCAGCGGAACACATCGAAGTCGTGAATCAGCATGTCCTTGAAGATCCCGCCTGAGACCTTGATGTAGCTGACCGGAGGCGGCCCGGGATCGCGACTGGTAATGATCAGCATCTCCGGGTTGCCGATCTCGCCGGCATCGAGCCGCGCCTTGAGAGCGGAAAAGGTAGGGTCGAACCGGCGCTGAAAGCCGATCATGCACAGGACCCGCGCTTTGGATACGGCGTCGACGCAGGCGCGAGCACGCTCCAACGCCAGATCTACCGGCTTCTCGCAGAAGATCGCCTTGCCGGAAGCAGCCGCACGCATGATCAGATCGGCATGGGTGTCGGTGCTCGACGCGATGACTACCGCCGAGACGGCAGAATCGCGCAGCGCTGCGTCAACATCCACGGACTCGGCTGCGTAGCGCTGTGCCAGCTCGCCAGCAGCTGCAGCGCTGACGTCGACGACGTACTTGAGCCGGACATCGGGGTGGGCGGCCAGATTGCCGGCGTGAATCTTACCTATGCGACCCGCGCCGAACAAAGCGACTTGGATCATGGTGCCTCCTTCGCGACTGCGGCCGCCCGGCGGTCGGGTGACCGCGGGGCAGCCGCAGGACCATCGAACTGCTGAGTTGAGATTTACTTTGCGATGCAGGTGGCCGCGGTCGAGGGCTCGCAGACATCGAGACCTGTATAAATCGGATCGTCCACCTTCTTCCCTTTTACGATGTCCTCCAGAATGAACATCGATTTGTAGCCCATATCGAACGGCCGCTGGCCGACTTGGCCGCTGCTGTAGCCCGCCTTCATGAGATCCATCTGAACCGGAAGCGTGTCGGCAACAACCAGGATGGTCTTGCCGCTCTTGATGCGCTCCATGTTCTTGTCGACGACCTGCTTGTACGCGTTGGGCACGAACTGCGGGAACCCGCCGGTCGGCACGAATGCCGTCAGGTTCGGATACTTCGCCAGGATCTCACCCATTTGCTTTACCGACAGGGGGAAGTCGTCGTTCGTGTAGAGCGGACAGCCCTCGACTTCGGTCCATCCGTTCTGCCCCGTCAGACGATCGCCAGGCGGTTCTTTGGACTTCTTGCCCGAGATCGTGTCCCGGATTCCCTGCATGCGCTCGTTGTGGTTCGCCGCAGCAGGACCGCCGGACTGGATGCAGATCGTGCCGCCCTTGGGCTTGAGCTTCATCACGATCTTCGCCAGGTTCACGCCGATGTCGTAGTTGTGAGTCCCGATATAGGTCTTGCGCAGGCCTTTATCCGCCGGAAGCAGATCGGAATCCCACGTCGTCACCGGGATGCCCGCGGCCTTGGCACGCTCCAGTGCCTTGGCCATCGCGGGTGCATTCGAAGGCGAGACGGCAATGCCGTTCACCTTCTTGGTGATCAGGTCCTGTACCACCTGCACCTGCTCGTCGCCGCCGCCATGCTCGCCCGGTCCGATGTAGTAGCACTCGATCTTGCCGCCGCTTTCCTTCTCGGCCTTCTTGCAACCGTCGCGCGCTTGATCGAAGAACGGGTTGTTCATGTTTTTTGGCACCAGGGCAAAGACCATCTTGCTCTGGGCGCTGGCCAAGACAGGCGCACCGATCAGCGCCAGGGCCGCTGCTGCCAGAAGGGTCCTCTTCATTGCCTTTCCTCCTCGTAGTTATAAGAACCGGGGTTTATCCCGACCGCATTCCGCGGAACTTGCTCAACATCACCGCGAAAACTATGAACAAACCTACAAAAGTCCCTTCCCAATTGGCGTCGACGCCAGCCAGCAGCAAGCTGTTCCGGATCACCTCGATCAGTGCCGCGCCGATGAATGCTCCGTACGCTCCACCCGCCCCGCCCATGAGGTCGGTCCCGCCGATGACCGAGGATGCGATCGCACGCAATTCGTAGCCAGTACCCATCGCGTTGATCGCGGCACCCTGCCAGCCCACCAGCAGCACTGCGCAGATGCCGGACATCAACCCGGACAGCATATAGACCGAGAGCTTTACGCGGTTGACCGGCACGCCGGTCAACCGGGCGGCATGCTCGTTACCGCCAATTGCGTATACCCATCTTCCCCAAGTGGTATACCGAAAGGCAATCATAAAGACGATCGTGAGGGCGAGCAATACGATAAAGGTATTCGCGATGCCCAGGATGCTGCCGCCACCGATCTCTTCGAACAGTTTCTCGTCCGGGCCGAACTGATAGATCATCCGATTCTGCGAGAGTACCTGCGCAAGGCTGCGGGCGACCGCGAACATACCCAGCGTGACGATGAAAGAGGACAGATTCATGTAGGCGACCAGCACGCCATTGACGAAGCCGCACGCGACCGCCGCCAGCAAGCCGGCACCAATTCCCACCCACCAGGAATAGCCCGCATTCAGCACCATCGCGCATACGATCCCTGAGACCCCGACAATGGACCCGACAGAGAGATCGATACCGCGGGTGATGATGACTGCCGTCATCCCCAGCGCAAGAATGCCGATGAAGGAAAAGTTGCGCGTGACGTTGAAGAAATTGTCGTCGGTCAGGAAGACGTCCGATACTTTACCCATGACCGCGCACATGATCGCCAGTGCGATGGTGACCCAGAACGGCTGGCTCATGACCA
>Ga0335076_10002401_pt1 | contig 18615 bp, 18 predicted proteins | sample Lox_Sample_25_FD_206717 | JGI IMG/M metagenome (GOLD analysis project Ga0335076, IMG submission 206717) | Soil microbial communities from Loxahatchee National Wildlife Refuge, Florida, United States - Lox_Sample_2.5 | ecosystem: Environmental > Terrestrial > Soil > Wetlands | place: USA... | reverse complement strand
TGCAGGAGATAGTCTGACAGATTCGTGGCTACTGCATGAATTTGAGAACGAAAACTATCATCTCAAGGTATACGGGCCGAATGGATTCTTCCGAGAATTTATTGGGAATGCCAATGATCCGCTGGCAGTTGTTCTGTGTACATATCATCGCGATCCCCAAAAAGGGATCAGCGGGAATATTGAGCTCCATTTATCTAATCAGGATAGTCATAGCCGTTATACCGCAGAGATCACTGACAATGCCTATAAATCACCTGATCGCAAAATAATTCTGGCTCCGATGGGACAAAGTGGATCGGATTCAGTAATGGTGATTGATCTAAGTAAGAGTTTCGGCTGGTACGATTTCAGTGTAAAAATAAAGGGGTATTCAACATTCGAAAAAAGGTATGCGGGCCGGGTAGAAACCGGCAAAGCGGGCTATAGTGATCCGGCCATGGGTCGCGTCATTTAAATACGGGTTCTCATGCGAGAAGTCATTTCAGCCGCTCAAAACATTGTTCAATATTAGCCAGCCACTTTTTCCTTTTTTGGTCGGAAACGAATTTTACCATATTCAGGCTGATCCATTTTCTGTTCGGGTACCCCATTTTCCAGAATGTGCCCGTGAAGAATGATCTTTTAATCGCATTGCCAAAGAGCAGCCTGTACATGATTGAAGGCGTGTTCATGGTCGTAATCAGCGTTACACTTTTTACATCGCTAAGCTTTTTTATCATGGTTCGTTTCCCATAGTCATATACTATTCCCGGAAATACAACTTTGTCGATAAATCCTTTTGTCATTGCCGGCATGAGTTCCCACCAGATGGGGAAAATAAAAATCAGATGCCCTGCATGTCTCATCCTTTCCCGATATTCCAGCACTTTGGGATCAAGTGAAGTAAGAGAAAGAGGTTTATTTTTGGCTTGTACAAAAGCCTGAAGATCTTTTGCACGCATCACAGGATCAAATTCTTCCTTATCGAGATGGATAAGGTCCGCTTCATGCCCCGCTTTTTTCAGTCCTGACAATACCGATTGCAAAATGGCATTGCAATAACTTCCTTCATATGGGTGATTAAAAATAATGACGACTTTCATACATAAAAATTTTGTTCTGCAAAACTGATATGCATTTTTCCGGCCTCCATTAACAATTGTAAAGAAATCATCAACCTCCGGGGTTCCCGGGTACCCCGGGGGTTCAAATTAATCCCCTCTTTGTGGTATTGGTTCAGGATACCGGAGGAGTTACTTTTGACGATAGGTTTGTGGATGGTTTGGCAAGATTAAAGGCAGCAGCAATGCTGCCTTTGGCATTGAAAATATTCGGAGCAGAAAAAGTTATTTATGGATCATCCCCGAGAGGAGCTATTTGTTTCTCGCTGCTTTCACATCAGCAGGTGTTATCGATGCACCTTTATTTTTCCAGGAATTGCGGATATAATTCAGCACATCACTGACCTGCTCATCGGTCAGGTCAAAGCCGTTCATAGGTGTATTATACGTTTTCCCAATGACTTTCATTTCTCCGGTCGCACCATACAAGACTTGTTGTATCGACCTTTTCTTATCGGCCATCAGATAATCTGCTCCCGCCAGAGGCGGATAAACTCCCTCAATACCGGCGCCGGTTTCCATGTGGCAGGAAAGACAGAATGCTGTATATACATCTTTGCCGCGATCAATACTTGCTTTCAGATCAAATTTCTGACGGACATGAAAGGAGGATAACAGAATCAATCCTGCAATTGCTGGAGCAATGAAAATCCAAAATCTATATTTCATGAAAATTATTTTATGACAATTACTAATAATATTAAGATCCTCAAACAAAGATCAAAAAAAAATTCCAAAAGCCGTCCGCTTTTGGAATGTGTATAGATAATTTAATCACACCTCATCCAGGTTAAACGGTAATTTTCGTATGCGCTTGCCTGTGAGGTCAAAAATCGCATTGCATAAGGCTGGGGCAAAAGGGGGCAGGCCGGGTTCTCCCACACCGCCCGGTCTTTCTTCATTTTCCATAACATGCACTTCAATCTCCGGGATATCGGGTATACGGGGCATTTTGTACACATCAAAATTTTTTTCTATCGCCTTCCCATCTTCAAAATGTGTGGCATGCTTGGTCGCAGCTCCCAGGGCCATCACAATGCTTCCTTCCACCTGCTGCCTGATAATATCGGGATTGACATACCATCCACAGTCCATTACAGCAATCGCCTTATCGATCTTAATTTTCCCATTTGTATTCCTGGATACCTTGACCGCTTCACCTACAATGCTGCCAAAACATTCCGTAATTGCCACACCCCATCCTTCATTTTTCTTCCTTGCTTTCCAAGCTGATTTTTCTTCCAGTTCATCGATCAGCGCCTGGTATCGATCATGGTCTAAATATCCCCTCCTGAAATCAAGCGGGTCTTTACCGGTTTCGTGTGCCAGCTCATCCATAAAACTTTCATAGGCAAATCCGTTTGTCGAAGCATATACGGATCTCCACCACATAACCGGGATTGGAGAAACGGTCGGAACATCGCCGAAACTATAATTGGGAAAAGAATCGAAATAAGGTTTGAGCAATCCTTCCACTGTACTGGAATTGTAAGCTGTTCTGTCCGAATCAGGCGATTGGAGATCCATATCCTGAGCTGCCATTTTCGTCTGGAAAGCCTGAATGCGTCCATCCTCGTTGAATCCGGCTTTACATCCATATACTGCTCCGGGTCTGAAGGGTCCCTGAGTCATATCATCCTCGCGTGTCCATACCACCTGCACAGGAGCTTTGATTGCCTGTGAAATAATACAGGCTTCCTGCGGATAATCAGTAAAAGCTTTTCGTCCAAAACCTCCTCCCAGAAAAGTCATATTTACGATTACATTCTCGACAGGAATTTTTAATCTTTCACTCAAATCACTCTGAATCCAGTCAGGGCCCTGAATCGGACCCCAAACCTCACAATGGTTTTCAGTCACATTCGCTATACAATTCACAGGTTCCATGCAACTATGCGATTCATAGGGCGTTTCATAAATGGCTTCAACCTTCTTCGCTGATTTTTGAAATGCTGTTTCGAAATTTCCTGCTGCCTTATCAAGAAGAATGGGTTTATTCAGATCCTGCCTCATGCGATTATATAATTGCTCGGTACTGAGATGCTCGAAACCCGAATCATCCCATTCTACCTTCAAAACTTTTCTCCCCTGCATGGCGGACCAAATACTATCTGCCACAACTGCGACTCCTTCCTGTGTATATCCGAAAACAGCGCGTCCAACCTTCATCACATGTTTAACTCCGGGAACTGCTTTTGTTGCAGAATCATCAAAGCTTTTTACTTTTCCTTTAAAGCGGGGACTGCGTTCCACTACCGCATACAACATCCCCGGTAATTTTTTATCTATTCCGAATATGGCTTTACCGCTGGTTTTTAGCGGAGTGTCCTGCCTCGGCAAAGGTTTGCCGATTACTTTATAATCCCTTCGCTCTTTGAGCTTAATATTTTTCGGAGGTTGCAGCTTGGACGCGTCTTCAACCAATTCCCCGTAGCCAAACTTTCTTCCTGAAGGCCGATGAATAACCTGCCCGTTTTCAGCATAACATTCTTCTTTGCTTACGTTCCATTTTTTCGCTGCCGCTTCGATCAGCATCTCACGGGCAGCCGCACCTGTCTGTAACAATCGTTTATATGATTCGCGGACTGTAGAACTTCCTCCGGTAACCTGGCTTCCAAATTTTTTCTGATCGCCGGGGGCAAAAACAATGTTCACCTGGTCCAGGTTGACTTCCAGTTCCTCTGCGATCATCTGCGGTACAGCCTGAAATGCACCCTGTCCCATTTCTGCACGATGACTCAGCAGGGTCACTTTACCTGTTTTATCGATCGAAACCCAGCTAGTTAGTTCGATGCCCTGGGGTTCGGCATTCTCAGCCGTGATGAGCTCACCTTTCTCAGCAGCCCAGGCAGGAAAATAAAATCCAATTACAAGCGCTCCACCCGACATACCAGAGAGTCGGATGAAATTTCTTCGTGAAATATCTTGATTGGTTGTACGCATAACCGTTAGTTTTATTTGATTCAGGTTGTCGATGCGAGTTTGGCCGCAGTTTTAATAGCTGCCCGAATGCGCGGATAAGTACCGCAGCGACAGATATACCTTTCCATCAATAAATTGATATCCTCATCGGTAGGATTGGGTTTGGTTTTCAGTAAAGCTGCAGCAGCCATGATCTGACCGCTCTGGCAATAGCCGCATTGCGGAACCTGTTCGGCTATCCATGCCCGTTGCACCGGGTGTGAATTATCCGGCGATAAACCCTCGATCGTGGTGATTTTCTGATTGACCGCTGAAGAAACGGGAATAGAACAAGACCTCACGGGGTTACCATTAAAATGAACCGTACAACAACCGCATTGGGCAATGCCACATCCGTATTTGGTGCCTGTGAGGCCAACCAAATCCCGGATAACCCATAACAAAGGCATTTGTGGATCTGCATCAACAGTATGACTAATTCCATTGATCTGAAGATTGTAGGATGGCATAATCAGAGTATTTGATGTGAATACGTTAAGTTACAAAAATAGTTGAGGCCAAATTGGGGAAATTATGCAGATGGTATGAAATAATTAGCAGCTCGATTAAAGTGCATATTTCTAATCCAAACTAAGTATGCATTAAGCCGTTCAGGAATGCCTGAGCCCCTCAGCAACCGGAAAGACATGCAGAATATATGGGAATAAAGCCTCAATTGTTTCTTCAGCGCCCCGAACGGAACCGGGTAAGGTGATAACCAGCGTATTGCCGATAAAACCAGATACACCACGGGAAAGCATCGCATAGGGTGTTCGCTCGTGGCCGTAATGCCTGGCTGCTTCCATAATGCCCGGAATTTCCCTGTCGAGTAAAGGAGCAATCGTATCAGGTGTGATATCCCGCGGCGATAAACCTGTTCCTCCGGCAAAAAGCACGAGTTGATAATTTTCCCGGGTTAATTGCGATATTGTACTCCTGATTTTTTCAGCATCATCCGCAATAGCTTCGCAAAAAGTAACCTGCAGCTCGTATTTTTTTAATTTTTCTACTATTGCCTTACCGGTGAGATCTTTGCTTTCTCCTCTCGTCACAGAATCAGAACAAACAATTACTGCACATTTTACTTCTTTTTTTCCCATGCGCTTTATATCCGACTTACCACCCTTCTTTATCAAGAGTTTTACTGAACTTATTTCTATGCCTTTGTCCAGCGGCTTCAGCATGTCGTAAATAGTCAAAGCTGTAATAGCAGCGCCATGCATAGCTTCTACTTCAACACCGGTTTTATAAATCGTATGCACTTCAACGTTAATAATGATATTTAATCCTTCCATATCATAACTTATGGCTGCATATTCTACGGGAAGCGGATGGCAATCAGGAATTACTTCACTGGTTTTTTTTATAGCAAGAAGGCCCGCGGCCCTGGAAAACTCAAACACATCTCCCTTCGGCACTTTCTTATTTTTTATTGCATCGATGGTCTCCTGGGCAGAAACTTTTACTATCGCTGTGGCTATGGCTTTGCGAAAGGTATTTATTTTATGTGTAATATCGATCATATCAATCTTACTTGCTGTTTTCTTTCCACTGATAGCTTTGATTGTCAAAAATTTCTTTTCCCCACACCGGCAATTCTGATTTAATTCGTTCTACAATTTCTTCGCAGGCATCGATAGCTGCTTTCCGATGAACCGATGAGGCAAAAACAAAAAGAGATATTTCTCCGGCTTTAACCTGGCCCAGGCTATGATACACATGCAGACAGGTAAGCGCATATTTTTCAAATATTTCTTCTCTTATCTGATGCATTTTTTCCAGCGCCATATCTTCATAAGCTGAATATTCGATAGCCATCACTTCTTTATCGTTGATCTTATCTGCACGAACCTGTCCTAAAAAAATACTGTGACCGCCGATATTCATCTTGCTCTTATGTTTTTCGATGCTTTCTGCAATAAATGCAGCGGAAATAGCTCCTTGTTTAAAAATATTTTTCATACACTAATTACACGGATTACACTTATTACACAAAATTAACCGCCGGAGTAGGGTGGCAAAAGAGCAACAACCTGATCACCGTTTAACAAAGTATTTCCCGAAATGATGTCCTTATCCACGGCAATAATATATGGCGTCTGGGCCAGTGCCGGATACTGATGATGCAATACCTGAATCAACTGATCCGTATCAGCCACGTCCTTCACTTCAAACTGTTGGTCGCCCATGATATCCTTCACAGGGCCAAACGAGATGATCTTTACAGGCATAACCAAAATTATTATTCAGTTACCGATTTAATAACAATTTGCTGCAGACCCCTGATATAAATATGCCCTCTGCCTTTTCCCAGAACGATCAGGATGGCAATTCTGTCATCGATATCCTTTAATTTTTTCCCATTTTTTTCTGTAATAATATAGGTATTGTCTCCATTCAGGGTATTGAAAATTTCATTCCATGAAAAAACCGTTGTAAATCCATCCGATGCGGTACATTCCATATAATAACTGAATGACTGTTTGGGGCTGGGTGTATTGAGTTGAACTTTACTCAGCACGTCTTTCAATAAAACGCCGCGAACATTTTTTATAGTTGACAATGCCTGGCCCATATGATTCACGGTAACGATGTCATTCAGCATTTCTGTCTTGAAAGTATCCAGAGAGGCGATGGTGAATGCGACAGGATTCTTTATCTTCCCTTTGACAACAAAAGAATCAGTCTGTGGAACATTGTTTTGTGCTGAACCCACCACGTAAATCATCAAAAAAAATACCGATGCAATAATCAGTCGCATATCATCAGGCTTTTGTAAATAATAATTTATATGATGCAAACATCAGCACTACTGCCAAAATATTTTTAAGCCATGTTTGTTTAAATCTCAGCGCTCCAAAATAAGCGCCGCATAGTCCTCCCGAAAATGCAAGAACCACGTAAGTATACATGTTAGTTGTAAAGTGAATCCCTTTTGTAAGTTGCCCAATGAGTCCTGAGAATGAATTTACAAAAATAAACAAAGCGCTGATCGCTGCAGTTTGCTTCTGGTTGGTCCATTTCATCAACAAAAGTATGGGCGATAAAATAATTCCTCCCCCAATTCCAATCAGTCCGGAAAGAAACCCGATGGCAGCACCGATAACCAACGACAGGTATACATTTGATTTTCTCGTTTCCGAAACATTGAAATTGCCGAAAAAAAGAAAACGAATGATAGGAATGATTAGTAGCAACCCAAGTATTTTTTTATACACTGTTCCATCAACAACGATCAAGCCGCCCAAAAAAGCCATGGGAACGGAGGCAATCGCAAAAGGAAGAAAAATTTTCCAGAGAAAATGCTTTCCCCTGTAAAACTGGATGAAGGAAGTTAGCGAAACGAAAAGATTTAACAACAGGGCAGTCGGTTTCATAACCTCGGGAGCAACACCATAGATTGCCATAAGGGCAAGGTATCCGCTCGCACCGCCATGACCAACGGAAGCATACAAAAAAGCGACAAGGAATAATAATAAATAAAATAGCAGCAAACTTGCATCCATATATTCATTTTAAAAAGGTAGCAAATGAATTTCCACCTCGTCTCCTGCTTTCCACTCCTGCCTGTTTTCTTCCATACAGATTAAGCAATTCGCCCTGGCGAAAGAACTCATTCGATAGGACTCCTGCGCATCCAGTGCAGTTACTTTGTTTTCTGCATAAATCCCTTTAAGAAAATGAGTGAGTCCTGTGAATTTGGAATAGTCATGAGTTAATTCAGCATGTACTTTCTGCACGAAGCTATGGCTGATCTTCTGCATTTTTTCGATAACCGGCAATACATATTCATAAAAACACGTCAATACGGATGAAGGGTTCCCCGGCAGACCAAAAATTATTTTCTTTTCTTTTTTTCCAAAATACAATGGCTTCCCCGGCCTTTGTTTCACTTTGTGGAATATTTTTTCCACTCCGCAATCTGTGCAGGCCTGCAATACATAATCATAGTCACCTGCGCTGATCCCTCCGGTTAATAAAACCAAATCGCTTTTTTCTATCGATTCAGTTAATACAGTTTTTATCAAAGCAGGGTCATCATCCACTTTGGTAATTCTTATTTCGCTCAGGCATAACTGTGCTAAAGCAGCTCGCAAACCGGCCGAATTCGATTCGTATACCTGGCCATATCGCAGTGGAATGCCCGGCTGTTGCAATTCCCTGCCCGTAACAATAATACTTATTGACGGGTGAGGATAAACCTTCACTTCTGTGATACCAATTCCTGCCAAAAAACCAATCGCAGCAGGCGACAAAAAACTGCCTTTTTCCAATGCAAGCTTACCGGCTGCAATTTCCGAACCCCTGGGCCGGACATTAATTCCTTTTTTCAATTGCGCATCATCGATAATGAGCCTGTTATCTTTAATATTCACTTTTTCCTGCATCACTACTGTATCAGCCCCGGGGGGTACGGCAGCTCCTGTAAAAATTCGCATTGCCTGATAAGAACCAAGTGTTATTTTTTCTGTTTGCCCTGCAGAAATCTCGCCCCCGACAAAAATTTGATTTCCTGATTTCCAGTCATCAAAATTAAAAGCATACCCATCCATTGAGGATTGATTAAAAAAAGGAATATCTGAGACTGCAAACACATCTTCAGACAACACAAGCCCTGATGCATGGCGGAGAGCCAGCTTCACAGGTGACAATACATGCGCATGTCCTTCCACGAATGTTTTGGCTTCATTAACAGAAATCGGGTTGCTCATCATGAATCTTTATAACATCGACGAGGGGGGATGCCCGTCTGTTTTAGAACAAACCAGGCTCAACCTCCGATTGAAATCATGCTCCTGTTTTGTATTGCGCCTGCTTCCAGGTGTTCAAAATCTGCATTAAATTGTCCACCCAGTTGCCAGGCTTTTTTGCTGATGCACTGGTGTATCAGCGGCTCTACATCCTCACCCTTACGCATAGCCGATAATAAATCAGTTTCTTCTTTTGAAAAAAGGCAATTCTTCATTTTACCATCAGCAGTAAGCCTGATGCGGTTGCAGCCATCACAAAAAGGAGCGCTCATCGTGCTGATTACGGCAAAAGTGCCTGCATGCCCCGGCACAGCATATTTCTTTGCGGTATCATGTTTTCCATCAGACAAATGTTCAAAAGAATATTTAGTGCCGATCACCGCCAACATTTCCTGCCAGGTAAATACCCTGTTGCTCGTCCAGCGGTTGCCACTGAACGGCATGAATTCGATAAAACGAACATGCACAGGAGTATTTTTCGTCCATGCGATAAAATCATTAATCTCATCGTCGTTCAGCCCCTTCATAACCACCATATTTACCTTTACGTGAATGCCATTATCAATCAGCTGGCTGATATTGTTGTACACGACTTCAAATTGGTCCCGACGGGTAACCAAGAGGAACCTTTCCGGTCGCAAAGTATCGAGACTGACATTCAGGGAGGAAATGTTTGCTTCTTTCAGCACAGGCAGGTATTGTTGTAGTCTCGTTCCGTTTGTGGTAAGCGTCAATTCGACGGGCAGACCAGAGAGCAGGAGAATAATTTTTGATGCATCTTTTCTAACGAGTGGTTCACCCCCTGTCAACCTGATTTTTTTTACTCCCAGCCTTACAAAAATCTTCGCAAACGCGTCAATCTCCTCCGGTTTCATAAGTCGTTCGGACGGCGTGAATTCGTAGTCTTCTTCCGGCATGCAATAGAAGCACCGCAGGTTACAGTTATCGGTTAGAGATATCCGTAAGTAATCATGAACACGGTTATAGGAATCAATAATCATTTGCATCAGAACTTGATCAATAAAAATACGATTTTCCTGTGAGGACAAAGGCTCAGCCTTCTCCACCCGCCAGGCTACCCAGGTTTTGATAATCCTGCATGGTATCTATATCTATATAACCCATCGGAAAGGAAATGGTTTCCAACTCGCCGGCATGTTGCCACAGAATTTTTTTTGCTCCATCCTGTCCCTGCAGTTGCATCAATTCCGGAAAGTGCATGCTGCTGAATAGCGCCGGAGTACCCATCGTCTCCTTATATGTGCAGGCAATAATTGATTTTCCGGTCGATTTTTTTTTATCGACCAGGTCGTTAATCAGAGAAACTGATACAAAAGGCTGGTCACAAACCATAAAAATCGCACCGGCCAGAGAGGGGAATTGATTTGTCAAAGCAGAAAGACCACAACGTATCGAGGAAGCCATGCCTTCTTTCCAGTCTTTATTTTGAACAATAAGCACGTCCTGCTGCTGAACATAAGGCAGAATCTGGTCGGCGTTAGCGCCTAATACAACCGCTATTTGTTTGCAAATGGATGACAATGCAATTTGAAGAATATACTCTATAAGTGCCTTTCCCCGATAGGCAAGCAATTGCTTCGGTTGTCCCATCCTGTTAGAAGATCCTGCAGCAAGCATAACCAGGCCATATGACTCCATGATAGTTATTTAAATAAAGTACCTCACGTTTTGGTATCATTTCGGGAGAGAGCCTCATTGCATGACTTCATCGGTCGGGCGCGCATGAATAGCTCCTTCACTATCGCGCAAAAATTTACCCGTTCTCCCGGCAAGTACCGCTTTAATTTCCGCGATGACAGACAATGCGATTTCGTCCGGGCCCTCAGCTCCGATATCCAGGCCTACAGGAGCATAGATATGTGAGAAATCGATTTCTTTGTAAACTTCTTCTTCTTTTAATTCAGCAATCAGCTTTTCAAATTTCTTTTTTGGACCGAGAATCCCAAGATAGGTAACCGGATGAAGAATCAGCTCCCTGAGTACTGCCAGATCATAGTTGTAATTATGTGTCATCAGTACAAAAACGGTCTGGGCATCCGGGGATATTTCAGAAAGAATATTTCCGGGTTTTGATATGACTACCTGTTGAGCCGAGGGGAAGCGGGTAGAGTTAGCCTGGTCCCGCCTTCCATGAACGATAATAACCTGCCACCCCAGCAAGTTCGCCAGCTGAACCAGGGGAAGCACATCATTTCCTGCCCCCACAACAACAAGAGAAACCACGGGCTGAATCAATTCCACAAAGGCTGTAAAATTATTTTCCAGCAAAGGATATTCCCGGATTACTGAACTTTGAGCGGTAAGAACCGATTCAGATTCCCTTTGCAATGGCTGAAATAGCGCATGTCCATCCAGGTTTGTATACAAAAATCCGTCTTCCAACCTTAACATGCAGGTTCCCGGCTGAACACCTGATCTGTCTGATAATGAAAAAACTGTGGTTAATACTGCATTTTGTCTTTTTGCGCAAACCATTTTAAGTAAAGCAACCGGATGATAGGGATTTGAAAGATCAATCGGTTCAAAAAGAATGTGAATAATTCCGTTGCAACCCAGTCCGACACCTAATTTGGCATCGTCTTCATCCATAGTATCGTAAGTAACCAGCCTGTTTTTTTGCCTGGCAATGACGGCAAGGGCCTTACGCAACGCATCCCCCTCAAGGCATCCTCCGCTGATTGCCCCCGTAAGTTTGCCATCGTCTGTGACCAACATTCTTGCTCCGGGCCTGCGGTAAGATGACCCTTCTACATGCACTACAGTTGCCAAAGCCATTTGTCTGCCCAGTTTTTGCGCTTCGTCAAATGCCCTGATAATATCATTAATCTCTTTCATATAATCTGTACACTAAAATTAACAAATTGTCGCGAGGAGTAACCGATCCATTTCTTCAGAATCTATTCAGTTTCGATATAGTAAATTCGGAGTTTTTTTTAAAAAAATGAAACCCTCTTCTTACTCTGTTTTCCCTAAACAGATTCAATTTTAGGACATCCATTTCCTCTTTTGCAGAGTCAGTGATATTGAAATTTCACATTCTTGTATATACAACAATTTTTTTTGTATATACAAGAATTAGATAAACTATATTCGCTCTTATATAAATTCCTGACAACCCTGCTTATTGCAAATACCGTTACTGCTTATGCAAAAATACTCTGGACAGAAACATGTACTTGCTGCTGTTGACTGCATTATTTTCGGATTTGATGGATATGATATCAAACTGCTTTTGATACAAAGAGGATTCAAACCGGAAAAACAAAAATGGAGTTTGATGGGAGGATTTGTCAAACCAAATGAAAGCCTGGAACAGGCTGCTAACCGTGTGCTCAAACAATTGACCGGGCTCGAAGGCGTGTATATGGAACAATTGCAAACCTTCAGCAATCCTTCGCGTGATCCGGTAGAGAGAACCATCTCAACGGCCTATTTTGCCCTTATTGATATCCATGAATACGAGAAGCAGTTGAGCCACGATTACCACGCGGAATGGTTTCAGTTGAAAGACAGGCCGGCTTTGATTTTTGACCATGAGGAAATGGTTGAACAGGCGCAAAAGCGCCTGCGCTATAAAGCCGCCCTACATCCCATCCTATTTGAATTGCTTCCCGAAAAATTTACCATTCCCCAACTACAATGCCTATACGAAGAAGTCTACGATACCCGGCTGGATAACCGGAATTTCAGCAGGAAGGTTTTATCCACAGGACTACTCATTAAACAAAAGGAAAAAGACAGAGTCAATTCTAAAAAAGGCGCTTTTTATTACAAATTGAATAGAAGAAAATATAGAGCAAATTTCCAGGCATTCCTGAATTTTATTCCAAATCCTGACAAATTATTAGCATAGAAGATAAAGGGTCAGGGCCAAGGGGCCTTATACTTTTCAGAGACCCGGGTCTTTCGTTAATATTTTGGCTAAATACATAATAAGTGTTATTTTGACATAAATTAGGTCAGTACTCAGTTGTATGCAAAAAAATGCTTTTGTCATAGGAGTTGATTTTGGTACCGACTCGGTTCGCTCCGTCATGGTAGATGCCCACCATGGTATGGAGATAGCTTCTTCTTTGTTTTACTATCCCCGGTGGAAAGATGGTTTGTACTGTAACGCATCAGCGAATCAATTCAGGCAACATCCCAAAGATTATATTGAAGGTCTTGAACAATCGATCCGAGATTGTCTTAGGAGGGCCGGGTCAACCGCGCCTGCACAGATCAGGGCCATCTCTATTGATACGACCGGTTCTACTCCTGTTGCTGTTGATAAAAATGGAACGCCACTTTCTTTGCTACCCGGCTTTGAAGAAAATCCCAATGCCATGTTTGTGCTGTGGAAAGATCATACCGCAGTAATTGAAGCCGCTGCAATTAACGAACATGCAAAAAAATTCAACACAAACTATCTGCAATTTGTCGGAGGTATTTATTCATCGGAATGGTTTTGGGCAAAGCTCTTGCACATTTTGAGAACCGATGAACAGGTTCGTCATCATATGTATTCCTGGGTAGAACATTGTGACTGGATTCCTTTTTTACTTACCGGAAGTAATAATGTATCAATGATGAAACGTGGAATTTGCAGCGCCGGTCACAAAGCTTTATGGGCCGAAGAGTTCGGCGGCCTGCCTCCCGAAGATTTCTTTGCTTCACTCGATCCTTTGCTCAAAAATTTCAGATCTCATTTATTCACCAGAACCTATTCCGCAGATCAGCCAGTGGGGCATTTAAGCAAAGAATGGGCCGAGCGGCTGGGACTCTCTGCTGAAGTGATCATTGGTGTGGGTGCCTTTGATGCGCATGTGGGTGCAGTAGGGGGGCAAATCGAGCCTTATCACTTGAGCAAGGTCATGGGCACTTCCACCTGCGACATGCTGGTGGCGCCGCTGGATGAAGTAAAGGGCAAACTAGTGAAAGGTATCTGCGGGCAGGTACCCGGTTCCGTTATACCCGGCATGATGGGTATGGAAGCAGGTCAGTCAGCTTTCGGTGATGCCTATGCGTGGTTTAAATCCGTAGTAAGCTGGCCGCTTCGTCATGTATTGACAAAAATACCTTCAATCAATGGCCAGCTTAAACAATCAATTCTTGAAGAATCTGAATCCGGCATCATTGCAGAATTGAGTAAGGCCGCAGCGCAATTACCGCTGAGCGAAGAACATGAACTCGCGATCGACTGGTTCAACGGTCGTCGCACACCCGACGCCAACCAATTGCTGAAAGGGGCCCTGACCGGGCTGGATCTGGGCACTGATGCACCAGCCATTTTCAGAGCAATCGCAGAATCCACCTGCTTCGGTGCAAAGTCAATCGTGGAGCGCTTTCGCGAGGAGGGTATTCCGGTGAAAGGGCTGATCGGATTGGGAGGAGTGGCAAAAAAATCAACTTACATCATGCAGATGATGTCCGATGTAATGAATATGCCAATTCGCATTCATCGTTCAGAGCAGACCTGCGCCATAGGAGCTGCCATGTTTGCTGCGACTGCTGCGGGTGTCTATGAAAAAGTGGAAGATGCGATGAATGCAATGGGGAGCGGATTTGATAAAGTTTATCATCCCAATCAATCAAATACCTGCCTTTATGACAAAAGATATAAAAAATACCTTGGTCTGGGAAAATATATAGAGCACCACCAAATAGATGACAAAATAAAATGAGTAAATACGAGGATTTACGACAGTCGGCTTATCATGCCAATATGCAATTGCCTGAATTGGGCCTGGTCATTTTTACGTTCGGAAATGTGAGTGTGGCGGACAGGCAATCAGGAGTATTTGCCATTAAACCAAGCGGAGTGGCTTACAAAGAACTCTCTCCGGAAAAAATGGTCATTGTGGATTTTGATGGCAATATCGTGAAAGGCAAATTGCGGCCATCTTCCGATACGAAAACGCATGCAGTATTGTACAAGCACTGGGAAAAAATCGGAGCCATTGCGCATACACATTCGACCTATGCTACTGCCTGGGCGCAGGCACAGCGCGAAATTCCGATTTACGGGACTACACATGCTGACCATCAGACAGTGAATATACCCTGCGCTCCTCCCATGCATGATGATATGATCAAAGGAGATTATGAATTCGAGACGGGTTTCCAAATCATCAATCATTTCCGCGATCATGATCTTAATTATGAAGAGACAGAAATGATACTGGTGGGGAACCATGCGCCTTTCACCTGGGGTAAGACCGCAGAAAAAGCAGTGTACAACAGTGCCGTGCTGGAAAATATCGCACAGATGGCTTATCTGACGGAGCAGATTAACGCCAATGCCCCCACGCTGAAAGAGTCCTTAATAAAAAAACATTATGAAAGAAAACACGGCCCTGATTCGTATTATGGACAATGATCTTCATAAAAAGAACATCGCAGATACCCCAAACCTGAAACTTTGAACCTTACCCTTAAACCGTAAACACTTCGACATGATCAATTTAAAAAAATTAGAGATCTGGTTCGTAACCGGTAGCCAGCACTTGTATGGAGAAGCCACTCTGCGACAGGTGGCTGACCACTCGCTGACCATCGCAGAATTACTGAACCATTCTACTGAGATACCCGTGACCGTTAGTTTCAAGCCGGTAGTAAAAACTCCGGAAGAAGTTGATCATATTTGTGCTGATGCGAACAACACATCCCACTGCATTGGCATTATTACCTGGATGCATACATTTTCGCCAGCAAAAATGTGGATCAATGGATTGAAGACCCTGCAGAAACCGCTATTGCATTTGCATACGCAATTCAACAGGGATATCCCCTGGAGTGAAATCGATATGGACTTCATGAACCTGAATCAATCGGCTCATGGTGACCGTGAATTTGGATTTATTATGAGTCGCATGCGGATGAACAGGAAAGTGGTTGTTGGGCATTGGCAGGATAAAGAAGTATTGAATCAAATCAATGCCTGGTCAAGAGCTGCGGCAGGATGGCATGACTGGCAGGGAGCAAAATTTGTCAGGTTTGGAGATAACATGCGACAGGTAGCCGTTACAGAGGGGAACAAAGTGAGTGCAGAATACCAGTTTGGCTATTCGGTCAACACCTATGGCATCGGAGATCTGGTAAATACGATAAAACAGGTGAGTGATGCTGATACCGACAAGCTGGTTAATGAATATGAAGAAAAATATTCTGTTGCCGACTCATTGAAGAAAGGGAAAAAACAGTATGCCTCGTTAAGAGAAGCTGCCAAAATAGAACTTGGATTGAAATTTTTTCTCGAAGAAGGAAGTTTCAAAGGTTTTACGGATACATTCGAAGATTTGCACGGACTAACTCAACTTCCGGGCATCGCCGTACAACGTCTGATGAATGCCGGTTATGGATTTGGCGCGGAGGGTGACTGGAAAACTGCGGCTCTTGTCCGTGCCATGAAAACAATGGGCAGTGGCTTGCAGGGAGGTAATTCTTTTATGGAAGATTACACCTATCATTTTGATCCGGAAAATCAACTGGTGCTGGGTGCACATATGCTAGAAATCTGTGAATCCATTGCTGAAGGAAAACCTTCCTGTGAAATTCATCCATTAGGAATTGGCGGAAAAGATGATCCTGTACGACTTGTTTTTAATTCCGGAGCAGGTCCTGCTATCAATGCCTCGGTCATCGATATGGGCAATCGTTTTCGTTTACTCGTCAATGAAGTTATTGCTGTTGCACCCGTTCAGGGTTTGCCGAAACTTCCTGTAGCCCGTGTACTTTGGAGACCCTACCCGGATATGAAAAACGGATGTGCTGCATGGATCCTGGCAGGTGGTGCACATCATACCTGCTATAGCCAGAATCTTACGGCAGAACACATGGAAGATTTTGCTTCAATTGCAGGAATCGAATTTGTGCTGATAGGAAAAAATACTGATATCTATCAATTCAAAAATGAGTTGCGCTGGAATGAAGTGTATTATAAGTTTAGCTCATAAAAAAATATCGCGCGAAGGCACAAAGAAAATAAACCACCTGAGCGCCTTTGCCTTTGATAAAATGCTGAACGGAACTCTTGTCACTGAAGAGTGCGATCCCGCATGATGCAGGACTAACTGCAACCGAAGTCCAATAGAAATTCAAATGCCGGGCTCATTAAAAAATTTCAGTCTAACGGGGAAATTGTGTTTTATTTGTAGATCATTACACAAAATATCTAACGCTGCTGTATGAACAATCAACTGGTCTTTAAGGATTATTTTATTTTCATCATTTATTTCGTCATTGTAGCTTCTTACGGTTATTGGATTTACCGGAAGAGAAAAAGCCGGGAACATGATTCCAAGGCTTTTTTTCTTGCAGAAGGTTCGTTGACCTGGTGGGCTATTGGCGCTTCGCTGATTGCTTCAAATATTTCTGCGGAGCAGTTCATCGGAATGAGTGGCAACGGTTTTTTTGTAGGTATCGCGGTTTCGGCCTATGAATGGATTGCTGCACTTGCGCTGGTGATCATTGCGGTCTGGTTCATGCCCGTATACCTGAAAAACCATATCTACACCATGCCTCAGTTTCTGAAAACCCGCTATAATGAAACAGTGGCATTGATAATGGCCATATTCTGGTTGTTCCTTTACGTTTTTGTAAATCTCACTTCTATTCTTTATCTCGGCGCCATTGCAATCAATGGCCTGCTTCCAAATAACGCTTATCTGCACACGGTCATGATTGCATTGGCAGTATTCGCTATCATCATCACTTTGGGCGGCATGAAAGTGATCGGTTATACGGATGTGATACAGGTCAGTGTGTTAATCATCGGGGGACTAGCAACCACATATATGGCGCTGATTGTGGTGAGTGAAAAATTTGGACTGGGGAAAGATGCAGTTGCCGGATTCAATGCCTTAATGAAAGATGCGCCGGACCATTTTAAAATGATATTGGCGAAACCGGATGAAAGCTCATCGCAGGAATATATCGACAAATATCTTATCCTTCCGGGCATTTTGATGTATGCAGCAGGTCAATGGATCGTGAACCTGAATTATTGGGGATGCAATCAATATATCACACAAAGAGCACTGGGTGCAAATCTACAGACAGCAAGAACAGGAATTTTATTTGCGGCTTTACTTAAGCTAATGATGCCCGTTATAGTGATGCTTCCGGGTATTGCAGCGTATGTATTGCATAAAAATGGTCATCTGCCCAATCTCCAGGGAGGAATGGACGGCGCATATTCTGCCGTGCTTGGCTTTTTACCAAATGGATTGAAAGGCTTATCCATAGCGGCTTTGACAGCAGCTATCGTAGCCTCACTGGCGGGAAAGGCAAACAGCATATCAACTATTTTTACACTTGATATTTACAAAAAATATATCAGGAAAGATGCATCAGAAAAAAGGATGGTATGGATGGGAAGATTTGTGGTCCTCTGCGCGATGATTCTTGCCATCATGTTCACCTGGAAGGATCTATTAGGAATCGGAAGCACCGGAGGTTTTACATATATTCAAAAATATACAGGATTCATTAGCCCGGGTGTATTTGCCATGTTCATCCTGGGAATGTTTTGGAAAAGAACTACTGGTCCTGCTGCAATAGCCGGCCTGATCACAGGATTGGTGTTATGTGTATTCTTTAATGAGTTCGCTCCACAGGTGCTTGGTCATGAAACATTTTTCTACAAAGCCTATCCCACACATGAAAATATCGGAGGCACAATGAAAGAAGTATGGCGCATACCTTTTCTTATTTGCATGGGCCTTGCATTTTTCTTTACCATTGCGGTGATGGTTGCGATAAGCCTGGCAGGTCCAAAAATCAATGCAAAAGCATTTGCACTG
>Ga0335076_10002400_pt1 | contig 18616 bp, 12 predicted proteins | sample Lox_Sample_25_FD_206717 | JGI IMG/M metagenome (GOLD analysis project Ga0335076, IMG submission 206717) | Soil microbial communities from Loxahatchee National Wildlife Refuge, Florida, United States - Lox_Sample_2.5 | ecosystem: Environmental > Terrestrial > Soil > Wetlands | place: USA... | reverse complement strand
CTTCTTGCAGCGCTCGCATTATGACTTGGTAGATGATGGCGTGGCGTGGACCGATAATGGCTCCACGATTGAGGCGTGGAAAGTTATTCCTGGATCGCCCGGCGCGGCCGCCGGTATACGGCCGGGCGACGAACTGCTGGCCATAGACGACGTTGCGGTCGAAAACGAAACCAACGTAGCACAGCGGTTATATCGCGCCGGCCTTTGGACGCAGCTGCGGTATAGGCTCTCGCGCGGAGGCGAAGACTTTGAAACGCGGCTGATCACCGCGCCCGCCCCGAAGCCGTTAGCGGTGGAAAATTATGAACGGGTAGTGGGCCTGCTGTACCTGTTCATCGGGCTATTCATTTTCGTTCGAAGGTGGAATGCGCCGAAGGCGGTGCATTTTTATGTGTTCTGCCTGGTTTCGTTCATTCTGTACTCGTTTCACTACAGCGGCAAACTGGATGCATTCGATTTGGAAGTGTACTGGTCTGGGGTAATTGCCCAATTGCTGGCTCCCACTTTGCTGTTGCACTTCGCGTTGGTATTCCCAGACCGTTCTGGAAAAGAGCGCAAGACGCTGCTGAAGATTGCGGGGATTTACGCGGTGCCCGCGGCGATTCTGACCATCCACCTACTGACGGCCTTCAATGCGCTTGGGTTTGTGCCCTCGGTGCGTTCGCGGATCGTCCTGGAGCAGATTGAATACAGTTTCCTGGGTGCGTATTTCCTTGCGGCTGGCCTGGTCTTTTACTTGAGCTACCGGCACTCCCGGTCGGGAGTTCTGCGCCAGCAATTGAAGTGGCTGACCGGCGGAACGCTGGCGGGCAGCTTGCCGTTCACGGCGCTATACGTGTTGCCATACCTGGTCGACCCACAATCGCGACCATGGACGCAATACTCAACCATCACGCTGGTGCTGATTCCATTGTGTTTTGGGTATGCGATTATCCGCTACCGGTTGATGGATGTAGACATCATTTTCAAGCGCGGGTTGGCATATACGGCGGCGACCGCGGCAGTGGCGGCGGTGTATTTCGGACTGGTCGCCTTGATTGCGGAGATATTCCACGCGCAGGCGCCTGGACCGGTGGCGGGAATGATCGCCATCGTAATTGCGGCGTTTCTGTTCCAGCCCTTTCGGGAAGGGATTCAGGCGCGGCTGGATCGCTTTTTCTACCGGGACCGGTTGAATTACCGACGCACGCTGATCGAGTTCGGACGGACCCTCACAAACGAAGTTCGACTAGAGCCGATGCTCGGTTCGGTGATGGACCGCGTATCACAAACGCTTCTGGTAGATCGCCTGGCGATCTTTGTGGAAGACCCGCAACGATTCGGGCAAATGCGGCTGGCGCGCTCGATGGGAGTGCGGCTGGTGGAACCGCTGGACCTCAGTTTTATTGCGGCGACGCGGCCGGAATTCCAGAGTGGCCCGATCTTCTTCGAATCACCACGCAGCGCCCGGGACGTGAGCGAATCCGTGAGGCGCGCGTTGGAGCAATTGGAGCTGAACTATTTCATCCCGTGCCGAATCCGCGACCACACCGTAGCGGTGTTGGGCCTGGGCAAGACGGTCGATGGGGATTATCTGTCCAGCGACGACGTGGAACTGGTGCAAACCATCGCGGGATATGTAGCCATCGCGCTGGACAATTCGCAACTTTACACCTCGTTGGAGCAGAAGGCGATCGAGGTCGCGCGGCTCAAAGATTTCAGCGAAAACATCGTGGAATCGTTGAATGTAGGTGTATTCGCGGTGGACCTGCTGGGCACGGTGGACGCATGGAATAGCCGCATGGAGCAGTTGATTGGAGTGCCGCAAAACGAGGCGGTGGGCAAACCCTATGCGCAGCTGCTGCCGGCGGACCTGGTATCGGAGATCGAAGCGCGTGGTGACGAAGAGCAGGTCACTGGAATTTACAAACACCGCCTGGAGCATTCCGGACGCTCCGTAGTGCTGAACGTTTCCATCACATCGCTGGTCAGCAAATCGGGCGAGAAGATCGGGCGGTTGTTATTGTTCGACGATGTGACGCAACGCGAGCGGATGGAAGAGCAGATGTCGCAGACCGAGAAGTTGACATCGCTGGGCTTACTCGCGGCCGGAGTGGCGCACGAAGTGAACACGCCGTTAGCGGTGATTTCCAACTACATACAAATGCTGGCAAAGCAGATGCCGGAAGGGGATCCGCGGCACGCGATTATCGACAAGATTGTGAAACAGACCTTTCGTGCCAGCGAGATTGTCAATAACCTCCTGAACTTCTCGCGCACCGGGCCGAGTGAACTTGGCGATGTGGACGTGAATCAGGTGGTAGAGGAGACGCTGTCGCTGGTGGCGCATCCGCTGAAGACCTCGCAAATTCAGGTAGTAAAGCAGTTGGGCACGGCGTTGCCTGCAGTCCGTGGATCCGCGAACAAATTGCAGCAGGTATTTCTAAACTTGTTCCTGAACGCACGGGATGCCATGCCGGGCGGCGGCATGTTAGAAGTGCGCACCGCGACGCACAACGGGAGCGTGGAAATTGAGGTGGTAGATACAGGCAACGGGATTTCTCGTGAACACATCCATAAAATTTTCGACCCGTTCTTCACTACCAAACCGGGAGGGCGAGGCACCGGGCTGGGGTTGAGCGTCAGCTATGGAATTATTAAGGAGCACGCGGGAAAGATCGATGTGCGTTCGACACCTGGCCGAGGAACCTCGTTCCACGTGGAATTTCCTGCGGTAAGGAAAACAGTTCATGTCTAAGGGATCCATTCTGGTGGTGGATGACGAATCGGAGATTCGCGAAGGCCTTGAGCTTTTGCTAAAGACCGAGGGCTACGCGGTTTCCAGCGCGGAGACGGCCCTTTCCGGATTATCGCGGCTGGAAGAGCGTCCGTTTGACCTGATGTTGTTGGATGTGAGCCTTCCGGACCGCAACGGAATCGAAATGCTTAAGGATGTCCACCGCCAGGATCCGCACTTGCCGATCGTACTGATTACGGCCTATGGCTCGATTGAAATGGCGCGAGCCGCGTTCAAGAGCGGGGCAATGGACTACATCACCAAGCCTTGGTCTAACGATGAGCTACTGGCGCAAGTGGCTCAGGCGGTGGAAGCAAGGCGGTTGCGCGATGAAAACGTCCAACTCAAACGCGCCCTGAAGCAGCGATTCAATTTCCCGAATATCGTAGGCAAAGGCGAGAAGATGCTGACGCTATTGGACCTAGTGGCCCAAGTCGCGCCGTCGCGGTCCACGATTTTGATCAGCGGGGAAAGCGGAACCGGAAAAGAACTGATCGCGAAAGCGATTCATTCGGCTTCGCCGCGCGCGGACAAGGCATTTGTTCCCGTAAACACCGGATCCATCCCGGTGGATTTGCTGGAATCCCAATTGTTCGGGCACGTGAAGGGCGCCTTTACCAGCGCGGTCAGTTCAAAGAAGGGTCTTTTCGAAGTTGCGGATCAGGGAACCATCTTTTTCGATGAAATTGCCACGGTCAGTCCGGAAACGCAGGCAAAACTTCTGCGCGTGATTCAAGAACGCGAGTTCATGCGGCTGGGGGGCACCGAACAGCTGAAAGTGGACGTTCGTATCGTGGCGGCTTCCAACATCGATCTTCTTTCGCTGGTGAAGGAAGGCCGGTTCCGCGAAGACCTGTATCATCGTTTGAACGTCATCCACTTGAGGTTGCCTTCTCTGCGAGAGCGGCGCGAGGATGTTCCTCTGCTGCTGGCGCATTTCCTGGAGCGGTTTTGCCAGGAAAATGCGAAACCGCTGCGGCACTTCACTCCCGGATCCATGAAGTTGCTCATGGATTACGAGTGGCCTGGAAATGTACGTGAACTAGAAAATGTGGTAGAGCGCGCGGTAGTGCTTTCCACCCACGAACGGGTCGACGTGGACCTGCTGCCGGACGCGATTCGCAGCAAAGAAATCGTGCGCGGTGTGCGATTGCAAATGTCCGAGTTTCTGCCGCCGTTGCCGGGAGAACCTGGGGCGCGCTCGGGGGCGGACCATCCGAACCCGACACTTTTCCAAATCATGGACGAGGTAGAGCGAAGAATCATCGTGGACATGCTGGAACGATGCGGCTGGAACCAGACAGAAGCGGCGGAACGATTTCTGATCCCGCTGTCCACACTAAATCAGAAGATTAAGCGGTTGGGGATAGATGTGCGGCGGCGCGGGCGCGGCGAAGAAGGCGGAAACGGCAAGTAACAATTCCATTTTGGGACTACCGGATTCCTCCCTAGTCTCAGTTTCATGTTGCATAGCTGGTGCCGGTTTGGGCAGAGTAATCTCAGATGATTCTGCGCCTGTCGGATTCCCTGTCACGCGGGTTAATTGTGGCCATAGCATTGGCTGGTGGTTTGGTGGTGTCTTTTTTTGGGGTACGAACGGCGATTGCGAGCTACGAGTCCGAGGGTGACACGGCCACAGGTCTGGAAACCGCGGCTCGGCTGGAACCGAACAATTTTGCGTATTGGTATCTGCTCGGGCGCTACCAACAGTACAATCTGGAACAACCCGACGCAACCCTCGCTGAAATCTCCTACAAAAGAGCTATCGCACTCAATCCGTACGCCACAGATGCGTGGCTGGACCTCGCCACGGCTTACGAACTGGATGGAGAGGCCAAACAGGCACGTCAAGCTTACATGGAAGCGAAGAAGAGCTACCCGGGTTCGGCGGACGTGTCGTGGAGATACGGGAACTTCCTGTTGCGGCAGGGTGACCAAGGTGACGCATATGCGGAATTACGCCGCGCCATCGACGTGGATCCATTGCGGGCGCCGGCAGCGTTTTCGCGGGCGTACCGCACGAACCCCGACATTCAGGACCTGCTTGAGCGGTTGCTCCCTGCCAAACAAGATGTTTACGTCGGTGTGATTTGGGAAGCGTTGAGCGCGGGCCAACTGGCGGTGGCCAAAACGGTGTGGGCGCGGTTGATGACTGTGCATCCGCAGTTGCAAATGCGCGATGTGAATCACCTGGTAGAAACTTTGCTGCAAGCCCGCGATTACAGCGAGGCTCGGCAGGTTTGGGATCAAGGCACCGCAACGATGAGGCTGCCTGCCCTTTTTCAGCCGCAGACCTCGGTTGTATGGGATCCAAGCTTTGAAAGCGGCATGCGGGGTCAAGCATTCAGCTGGCATTATCGAGCGCTCGACCAAGGTGTGAGCGCCGGACTAGACCGAAGCGAAGAGCTCTCCGGAAAGCAATCGCTTCGTCTGGTTTTCGATGGACGGCACAATCCAGAATTGGAGATCGCGTGTGCCCTTGGTGTCGTACAGGCCAGTACAACCTATCGATTTTCGGGCTGGCTTAAAACGAAAGAGTTGACTGGGGACCAAGGAATCGAGTTTCACCTGAGATCGATTGAAGACAGCGGAACATCCACGACCTGGAAGTCTCGACAAGCGATTGGCACAAATCCTTGGACGCTATTCGAGCAAAAGCTGACGACCGGGCCAAACGTGCATCAGGTACAGATTTGTGTCATACGGGAGGCGAGTGCAAACACGGATGCGCACATTTCGGGCACCGCGTGGATTGATGATGTCAATCTGCTGCCGGACTCCTCGGAGCACGGCAAACCATGAAATGGTACCGGGTGGGTATCTGTGGCCTGCTGGCTTTTGCGGTATTCGCTTTTGGCGGGGTAGAAGAGTGGGCTCAGGCGGTGCTGGAGGTCGGGGCGGCCATACTGCTGATCGCGTGGTCCATTCGACAATTCCGGCTTAAGAGCGACCGATTGGTGTTGGTACCGGAATTTTTGCCGCTCTGCGCGTTTGCGCTGGTAGGAATTGTTCAATTCACGTTTCGTCTAACCGCCTCACGCTACGACACCCGTGTCGAACTGCAACTGCTGTTTGCGTACTTGGCGATTGTCTTCCTGATGTCCCAGGCGTATACGCGAAGAGGGCACTGGCGCGGGTTCATCTGGTTTCTGATGACGCTAGGATTTTTCGTATGCGTTCTGGGGATTCTGCAACACCTGACCTTCAACGGAAAGCTCTACTGGTTCCGGGTAATGCGATACGGTGGTTTGCCTTTCGGGCCATACGTGAACCGGAACCACTTTGCGGGGTTCGCCGAGTTGATCATTCCGGTAGCGCTGGTGCCGCTGGTGCTGGGGAAAGTGCGACGCGAGCGGGTGTTCCTGGTGGCGTTATTTGCGGTGGTGCCGATCGTTTCGTTGATTTTGTCGGCATCGCGCGGTGGAATCGTCAGCTTCGGGGTAGAGATGGTAATTCTATTTGTCCTGCTTCTAATTCGCAGGGCGCAGAGCCGATATGTGATCGCTGGGGGCATGGTCTTGCTGATTGCGGCGATAGCAGTATCGTGGATCGGCGTGCAACAAGTCCTGGCGCGATTTTCGGGACAGAACCTAGAGGTATCGGTGGGAAAACGAGCGGCGATGCGGAGCGACACGTGGCGGATATTTCTAGACCATCCGATTTTAGGGACGGGATTAGGGACGCTGGAGATGGTGTTCCCGCCGTACGATTCGCTCTACGACGGAAAAGTGGTGAATCACGCGCATAACGATTACCTGGAAGCGCTGGCAGAGACGGGGGTCGTTGGAGGGCTCTGCTGTGCGTGGTTTTTGGGAGTGCTGTCGATAAATGCGCTGAAGGGGATAGCGAGTCAGGAGAATTCGTTTGGCTCGGCGCTGAATCTTTCCGGGATCGTGGGCTGCAGTGGGATATTGGTGCATAGTCTGGTAGACTTCAACCTGCACATACCTGCGAACGCCCTGCTTTTTTTGGTCTCAGCCCACATGGCGGCGGTTCGCCTGGCGCCCACCGACCCAGCGACAGGAGATGGCCAGTCGCATAGTATACGCAAGCGAAAACAGTAGAATTGCGGTCAGAAACAGACTGTATAATGGCGCAAGGGGGTCATCCGAGGTGAAAGGCGTGGCTGTTTGCCGGGGGGTGCGTTATCTACTGGCATGGCTTGGGTTTATTTTGTTTTTCCACAGCAGCTGGCGAGTAAGCGCGCAGGATCTTTCGGTGATCGGCACCACTCAGGAAGCGAACGACCGAATTCGTTCGTTGGGAACTTCCACAAAATCCAGTCCACACGAATACACGATTGGCAGCGGCGATTTGTTGAGTATCTCGGTGTTTGATGTGCCCGAGCTGACCAGGGACCTGCGGGTCAGCCAGTCCGGTACGATTGCGCTGCCGCTCGTTCCGACGCGTTTGCATGTCGCAGGGTTGACGGAGAGCCAGGCAGAGCAAGTGATCGCGGACGTGCTGCAGGCGAACGGTCTGATTAGCCATCCAGAGGTCGGCGTGATGGTGAAGGAACACCGGAGCAAGCCGATTACGATCGTAGGGGCGGTATCGCATCCCATGGTGTATGAGGCCGATCAATCGGTAACGCTGCTGGAGGCGCTTGCGCAGGCAGGGGGCATTGGCAATGACGCGGGCGACACAGTAATCGTCACGCACCCGCATCACACGGCTTTTGTAATGGTACCGAATCCAGAGCCGCTGGAATCGCCGGCGCCCGGGGCGGCAGCCACGGTGGAGTCCCACGGGGAAAGTACCGCAAACGACCGTGACCCAAAAACAGGTACGGACCAAGTGTTTCCGCCACCGCCGGCGGCGTCGCAAACCACAGCAGCTCCGACAAACGGAGACGGGGGGGAACCCTCGAGTCAATCCGGGAACATAATCACCATCAACCTGAATGAACTGCTGGAGAAGGGCGACATGAAGAACAACATTGTGCTCCAGGCAGGCGATATTGTCACTGTACCGCACGCGGGAATCGTTTATGTGCTCGGAGCGGTGTCTCGACCCGGCGGGTTTGTGCTGTCCAATGACCGTACCCAGTTGACGACCATGAAAGTGCTGGCACTTGCCGGCGGCGCAACGAAAATCGCAAAGTTAAACCATGCGGTGATTATTCGCAAAGACCCGCAAGGCAATCAGACGCACACGGAAATTGATTTGAAGAAGGTGCTGAATCAACAGTCAGAAGACCTGCAAATGCGGGCCAGCGATGTTTTGTACATTCCGGACGATCGCTCCAAGGAAGTGCTGTACCAGGCATTGCAAATCGCTGTGGCGGTCGGAACGGCGGTAGCCATCTATCGAGTTGCCTATTAGCCGAGAGTGCGAATGAACGACGACGACAAAATCGTGCCCCGGGACCCTGGATCCAACGGATCCAACGGAAATGTGCAGATTCTTTCGAATGGTTCGCGGATACCGGCGATTGAGCTTTCTCCGCGGGAACCCCACCTTTACGATTACCTGCTGATTCTTCGCAAGCATCAATGGCTGATTCTGTCATTCCTGGTTGTGGTGGTCACCATTGTGAGTATCGCGACGTTCCGGATGAAACCGGTCTATGTGGCCAGCGCGAAGTTGGAAATCGACCGGGAAAACATGAATATCCTGCCGTTCCAGGGAACCGATTCCTACGACTACATGATGGACCTCGATAACTACATCGAGACGCAATCCCGTGTCCTGACCAGTGAGACATTGGCGCTGCAGACCCTTCGCACTCCCACCTTGATCGACGCCCCGGAGTTTGGCGGGGGCACGGGATCCGAGGCGATTGCCGCGGGTACGCTGGAGAACAAGAAGTTGCCGCCGCAGGTGGGCGCCTTCCTGGGCAGCTTGATGGTGAAACGCATTCCGAATACACGACTGTTGGAAGTTAGCTTCGAGTCCACCGATCCCAATATGGCCGCGCAGATTCTTAATGCGCACCTTCATAATTACATTTTCCAGGATCACGCGAGCCGCTATGAAGCAACGGAAGAAGCGTCGCAATGGCTGCAAAGGGAATTGAATGATCTCAGCGTGAAGGTGCGCAAGTCAGAAGACGCGAGAATCGAGTACGAGCGGAACAATCAGATCTGGACGGTTGACGACAAGAACGACAAGAGCAATGTGACCACCGAGCGGCTGTCTGATTTGAATAAACAGTTGACCGACGCGCAGAGCGAAAGCTTAAAGAAGCAGGCGCTGTACGAATTCGCGAAATCCGGAAATGCCGATTCGGTGCCGCAGTTGCGCGACAATTCTGTACTCCTGGACCTGCAGCGGAAGCGAGCGGAGTTATCGGTGTCGTACACCGACGCAGTAAATCAGTTCGGCCCGAATTTTCCGAAGGTGCAGCGGATCCAGGCGCAGATAAAAGAAGTCGACGACCAGATTGTGAAAGAGCGCAAAGGGATTGTTGCGCAGTTGGAAAGTGAATATCGCGAAGCGAAGCAGCACGAAGACCTGCTCTCCCGTGCACTGGATCAGCAGAAGGCCGAAGTGAACGCGATGTCGGAGAAGATGATCCAGTACAACATTCTGAAGCGGGAAGCGGAAGCGAACAAGGCGTTGTACGACAGCTTGCAGACAAAATTGAAAGAGGCCGAGATCTCGTCCGGTTTGAAGTCTTCAAACATACGAATCGTGGACCCAGCTATGGTTCCTTCGACGCCTGCGCGGCCAGCAAAGACCCGAAATATCGCATTGGCGTTTTTAGTTGGTCTGGTAGGAGGCATAGGGCTGGCGCTGCTGAGAGAGTATTTGGACAATACGGTGAAAACGCCGGATGACATTGAGACGCTGGCTCGGCTGCCCTCCCTGGCGGTGGTACCGGCGTTTGGGGAAGGGCCTGGAGCCGCGCGGCGCACGGGCTTTTTGAAAGGCGCAAGCAATGGGTATGAAAAGCGCATAGAACTGGTGGCCCAGCATCTACCGAAGTCGCAGATGTCCGAGGCGTTCCGCGCGCTGCGAACGGCGCTATTGCTGTCGCAACCGGATCATCCGCCACAGGTGATCCTGGTAACCAGCGCGCTTCCACGAGAAGGTAAGACCACCGCCGCGGCAAATCTGGCAGTCACACTGGCGCAACTGGGCGACAAGACCGTGCTGGTCGATGCTGATTTGCGAAAGCCCGGCGTGGGACGATTGTTGAATCTGGGCAGCGGAAAATACGCTGGATTGAGTTCGTACCTGGCGGGCGTGTCTTCCCTGGACCTGGTGACGGTGCCGCATCCCGCGATATCGAATTTAGCGGCAATTCCCACGGGACCGCTGCCGCCCAATCCTGCGGATCTGCTCTCCTCGCATAGATTGAGCGAAGCCATCGCGGAACTGCGCCAGAGATTCAAATTCGTAGTGATTGACTCGCCGCCGATCATGGCGGCAACGGATGCAGTGATCCTGTCAGTGCAAACTGACGGAGTGTTGCTGGTTGTACGAAGTGGAGAAACTCCGAAGGAAGCATTTACGCGTACACGCGACCTGTTGACCAGCGTGAAGTGCCACCTTCTGGGTGTGGTGCTGAACGCCGTGGATTCGAGCGCACCGGATTATTACTATTCTTACCGGTATTACCCGTACTCGTACGGATACGGCCCCCAGGAATCGCTGGATATGGGACATGAAGAGGCTCCCGTCCATGCTTCGGTTTCCCCCGCGGACCGCGACGATTCGGACAAACTCTAAGGAGGCACTTTGCGTTATTTGATTACCGGCGGCGCGGGGTTCATTGGTTCTCACCTGGCCGAACGCCTGCTGGAAAGAGATGACCGAGTAGTGCTGCTGGACAATTTGTCCACCGGCAGCATGGAGAACATCCGGCATCTAAAAGGTTCAGAAAATCTCGAATATCACCTGGATGGAATCGAAAACCGGCAGCTGCTGGCTGAATTGGTGGATGACGCGGATGTCATCGTGCATCTGGCCGCCGCGGTGGGTGTAAAACTGATTGTCGAAAGCCCAGTGCGAACTATTGAAACAAATGTAAAGGGAACCGAGGTAGTTCTGGAGGCGGCGTCGAAGAAGAAGAAGTTGGTGGTTTTGGCGTCGACGTCGGAAGTGTACGGGAAGAATAGCCAGGTGCCGTTTACGGAAGATGCGGACCTGGTGCTGGGCCCGACCACCAAGGGTCGCTGGAGCTATGCGGCATCGAAGGCTCTGGACGAATTTCTGGGGCTTTCCTATTGGAAGGAAAAGAAACAGCCGGTGATTGTGGTGCGGTTCTTCAATACCGTTGGACCGAGACAGACCGGGCGGTACGGAATGGTGCTGCCTAACTTCGTTCAAAGGGCATTGAAGAATGAAACGATAGAAGTGTACGGAGACGGCAAGCAATCGCGTTGCTTCTGCGATGTTCGAGATACGGTGGAGGCCTTGCTGCGACTATTTCCACTGGAAGCTGCTGTCGGTGAAGTGATCAACGTTGGGAACACGCAGGAAGTGACCATCGAGGATTTGGCAAGATTGGTAAAGCAGCGCACGGACAGCAACTCAGCGATTGAGTATGTTCCTTATGATCGGGCGTACGAGCCAGGGTTTGAGGACATGATGCGGCGCGTGCCGTCCATTGATAAGCTACATAAGCTCACTGGATTCCGCCCGCGCACCAGTTTGGAAGAAATCATCGATAGAGTGTGTACCTTCTACCGGCAAAAAGATGGGGTGCTGGCAAGCGCTGCCAAAAAGTCGGTTGGCTGACTAGTTTGCGACTACCTGCTTGTGAAAGAGTGGGGCCATGTTTCCGGGAAGCGGGTGTGCGCAACTGACATTTCATGAACCCTCCCTTATTTGACAGCACCCGCGCGTCGAGAAAAGCGCGATGGTCGTATACGCGAATCCTCTGCTTGTTCTTCCTTGTTTCATTGCCGATGGTGAATCCGATCGTGCATGGCGACGGAGTCGGCTACTACGCTTATGCGCGGGCAACACTGATCCAACATAACCTCCACTTCGAAGAGGACTGGCGCCACGGGAATCAGTATTTCGCGCAATCGAGGACGGGAGCGGGTGGACAGATCCTGCCAGAGGAATATACAGAAACCGGATACATCAGTAACTTGTTTACGGTTGGTCCCGCGATTCTGTGGCTTCCTTTTCTCGTGCTTGCCCACGTTTTTGTGCTGGTGTGCGATTTATTCGGTGCACATATCGCGGCAAATGGATTCAGCTTGCCGTACTTGATCGCCATGGCGATCGGCACTGCGTTTTACGGGTTTCTAGGCTTGCTCTTGTCGTTCTCGCTCGCCAGGAAGTACGTAGGCGAAAAATGGGCATTTCTTGCAACGCTGGGAGTATGGACGGCAAGTTCCCTTCCGGTGTACATGTACTTCAATCCTGCATGGTCGCACGCGCATTCGGCGTTCACGGTAGCGCTGTTTCTATGGTATTGGGAGCGGACGCGGACCAGCCGCAGCACGGCTCAGTGGATTTTGTTAGGGTTGATTTCCGGGCTGATGGTGGAGGTATATTTCCCGAATGGTGTTTTTCTGTTGGTTCCGTTAGTGGAATCGATTCGGACTTACGCGCGGTTTCAGGCCGTAGGAATGCGGCAGGTTCGGACTCTTTTTCTGCAAAACGTGTTGTTTCTCGTGGTCCTGATTGCCACTTTGATTCCGACCTTTGTAACGCGAAAAATCGTCTATGGTGGCTATTTGCGATTTGGGACCTATCCGCATCTGGCCTGGGACTGGTCCGCGCCGTATTGGCGTCAGGTTCTTTTCTCGGCCGACCACGGATTACTGACCTGGACCCCTTTGCTGGGATTCGCTCTCGTTGGTTTATTTTTTGCACCGCGTCAAGCGCGAATCGTCGCCTTGTATCTTGGGACGGGAGCGGCAGCATTTTACTATCTCATCTCGAGCTATCCGTATTGGGATGGCCTTTCCGCCTTCGGAAACCGTTTTTTTATTTCGGTGACGCCGATTTTCGTATTTGGTCTGGCTGCACTGCTGGAGTTTGTAGCGCGGCATTTCTCGTCACAGCGAACCTCATTTGTGACTCTGGCGGTTGTACTTGTTTGCTTCTCGTTATGGAACTTCGGTTTTGTGTTTCAGTGGGGCGCTCACTTGATCCCGGTGCGAGGGCCTATTTCCTGGAGCGAAATGGTGCACAACCAATTCGAGGTGGTGCCGAAGGACATCGCCACACAGCTTCGCACCTACGTTTTTCGCCGGAACACGTTGATGCGCCAAATCGAGCAGAAAGACATCGAGCAATTGCACAAGCCATCGGACAATAATGCGCAACCTTAGCTTTCGAGATAAACTGAAAGTTCCCCGCCCGGGGTACTTTCCGGCACGGTATCCTGCGCTGAAATTCCAGGAATTGGCAGGAATACGCTCGCGAGTTTGGCGAGTTCATGCTTTATGGCATCAGTAACTTCCAATTCAACGGTGGGGAGTGCTCTAACGAGACGGCAAGCCGGCGCGGTCACCGTCCGGATTGAGCCGCCGCGGGGCTGGTTCGATCTGCGTTTGAAGGAGTTGTGGGACTACCGGGAGTTGCTCTATTTCTTTGTATGGCGCGACGTAAAAATCCGTTACAAGCAAACAGCTATCGGTGTCCTGTGGGTGGTGCTGCAACCGCTCCTCACCATGCTGGTGGCCACGCTGTTTTTCGGCAAACTGGCCAAACTTCCGTCGGCGGGTCTGCCGTATTCGGTTTTTTGTTTCGCGGCGATCGTGCCATGGACATATTTTTCGACCGCGCTGCTGACAGCGACCAACGTGATGGTGGAACATCAGCGCGTAATCACCAAGGTGTTTTTCCCGCGATTGATTCTTCCCTTCTCGTCAGTGCTGGCGGGGTTAGTGGATTTCACCATCGCGTTCCTGGTTTTGCTGGGCTACACGTTGGCGTACGGGATTAGACCTACGGTCGCAGCATTGTGCCTGCCGTTATTTCTGCTATTGGCAGTCCTGACGGCGTTGGGGGTAGGCCTGTGGCTATCAGCGCTCAACGCCCTGTACCGTGATGTCCGGTATCTGATCCCGTTCATCATTCAGTTCTGGATGCTGGCTTCGCCGGTGTATTACTCGAGCGAGATGGTGCCGGGACGCTATCGTTGGATTTATGGCCTGAATCCGATGGCTGGAGTAATCGATGGCTTCCGATGGTCGCTGACGGGCGTGGGCCATCCTCCGAGTGCGATCTTGATTGCCTCTGTGGCCATGGTTTGTCTAAGCGTAGTGGGCGGGTTGCTTTTCTTCAATCGCATGGAAGTCAATATAGCGGATCGGGTGTAGAGCCGGAATGTCAACCGCAGTGATCAGGGCAGATCAGCTGAGCAAGCGCTACCAGCGGGGGATGGCGGGAACAAGCGGCCTATTGCGGGATAAGCTGGCATTGGCATTTCGCGCTCCCCACAGATTGTTCCGGCGGGAACGAAAAGAGAGCTTTTGGGCGTTGAAGGACGTCTCTCTCGAGGTGCAGCAGGGCGAAGTGCTTGGGCTGATTGGGCGGAATGGTTCCGGGAAAACGACCCTGCTGAAGGTCTTCTCGCGCATCACGCGGCCCACGTCTGGATGGGCGGAAATTCATGGAAGAGTGGGCAGCTTGTTGGAAGTCGGCACCGGGTTCCATCCCGAATTAACCGGACGCGAGAATACATACCTAAGCGGCGCAATCTTAGGGATGGCGCGAGAAGAAATCACACTCAAGTTTGACGAGATCGTTTCGTTCGCGGAGCTGGAACAGTTCATCGACACTCCGGTGAAGCACTATTCCAGTGGGATGTACGTGAGATTGGCGTTCGCCGTAGCGGCACATTTAGAGCCGGAGATCCTCCTGGTTGACGAGGTTCTGGCGGTGGGCGATATTCGGTTTCAGAAGAAGTGCCTGGGCAAAATGGGAGACGTCGCGCGGGCCGGCCGTACTGTAATCCTGGTGACCCACCAGTTGAACCAAATCCGCCGACTCTGCCAACGGGTGATCTGGCTGGACGGCGGGAAACTCCGGCAGACGGGACCAACCGCAACGATCGTGAGCGCGTACGAAGAGGACATGACCTCGGGAGGACCGGAGGATATACGTCCAGTTGAGGGCGCCGCGCAGTTCCTTCACTGGAAATTAATCGGCGAGAATCGCACATCGGACCATATATTGCCCTCCGACGGCGAAACCTCAGTCAGCTTTATGTTGCGTGTAAACGAACCACTGAAAGCTGTTCATCACGGAATTGGGCTCTACGATCAGGACAGGCACCTGCTTTGGGGCAATTCCTTGGATGGAGTTACCCTGGAGCCTGGTCTGCATGAATTCCGCTATACGTTGCCGACGCTGCCACTGCGTCCGGGTGTGTACTCCTGGCGCGTGGCTCTTTATGACGCGGGTGTGCGGATTGACGACTGGGAGTGCGTGCCAAGCATGCATGTGGTGACGATTCCCATTACGCATTACCGCGATGAGGCGGCTGGTTTCCTGAATATTCCGTCCACAGTTGAAATCGTTCCTGCATCCGCCGGGTCATGAGTTCAGAAGCGCGAGTGCCTGAACGCATTACGGTTTACATTCCCGCCTACAATGTCGCTGAGTTCCTGGGGCGCTGTATCGAAGGTCTGCTTGCGCAGACGTTGACGCCTGACGAAATTCTGGTCGTCGATGATGGATCCAAAGACAATTCCAGCGAAATTGCTTCGCGCTACCCTCAAGTGACGCTGCTGCAGCATGCGAAAAACAAAGGACTGGCGGCGGCCCGGAATACCGCGTTGCACGCCGCGCGCAACAAATTGATTGCATCCATTGATGCCGATTGCGTTGCCGCTCCCACTTGGCTGGCGGAACTTGCCGGAAGCCTGTCGGAGGTCGGCGCCGTGGGCGCCGGAGGAAAGCTGATCGAGGGGGTGCAAACGACGATTGCGGATCGTTGGCGGGCGGTGCACATGCCACAACACTGGGGAGACCTCCCGCTGCGCAACCCGCGGTTTCTGTTTGGCTGTAATAATCTGTTCCGCAGCGACGCTGTGCTGGCCATTGGCGGGTATGACGAGAGAATGCGCACCAATGGAGAGGATACGGACCTGTGTGCCCGGTTGCGCGAGAGGAATTGCGAATTTGTTTACGCACCTTCCGCGCAGGCTACGCACCTTCGTCACGATACCACCGGCTCGATTCTGGACGCGTATTGGCGTTGGTGGCGATTCGGAGTCAACGCTTACGGCGACGGTCCGCGACTTCGATCTGTGCTCGGCCACGCAATTTTCGTGCACTTTCGTTACAATTTTCTCGAAGCATGGCGGGCGGATTGGAGGGCCCGTCGCTGGCAGCTTGCGGCTTTCGATGTGTTGATTTTGTTTTATTTTCCTTATCGGGATTTGCGCTTGTGGCTCGCCAAGAAAGCGAGCTGATAGAGACGCAGAGGCGCGAGAGGAGCTTCTTTTGCATGTGCTTGTAACTGGCGGTTGCGGCTTTGCCGGTTGTCATCTCGCGTTGCATTTCCGCGAGCAGGGGCACCAGGTGTGTGTGATGGACAATTTGGTGCGCCGCGGCAGCGAGCGAAACCTCGGCGTGCTGGGTCGGCATGGAGTGCTATTTGTTCACGGAGACGTGCGCAATCCCGAGGACCTAGATCAACTACCCGGTGGAATCGAGTTGATCTGCGATACCAGCGCGCAACCTTCGGTCGTTACGGGCTATGCGAATCCGCTGTTTGACATTACAAATAATGGGCTGGGCGCGATCCACATTCTGGAATACGCACGTCGGGGAACAATTCCGGTGATGTTCTGGAGTTCGAATCGAGTGTACGGCGCTGACCGGCTCAACGCGCTGCCTCGCCGGGAAACGTCGACTCGCTATGAGTACGATGCAGAAGCATGGAAGAAACTCCCGATGGGACAGAGGCCACCTGGATTCGATCCTATTCACGGCGTTTCCGAGGACTTTTCCATTGACGGCGGACAGCGCAGCATCTATGGATTGAGCAAACTGATCGCCGACACGGCTTGCCAGGAATATGCTCACGCGTACGATGTGCCGGTGGTTGTCAATCGCTTCGGAGTGCTTTCTGGTGCCGGACAATTCGGCCATACGGATCAAGGATGGGTAGTCTGGTGGGCGATTGCGCACTGGTTTGGACTGCCGCTCAAATTCTTGGGCTGGCATGGTAAGCAAGTGCGGGACGTTTTGTTCATTCCCGACATGCTGCAGTTGGTGGACGCGCAGCTCGGCCGCATCGACCAATTTCGCGGAGAAGTGTTCAACGCCGGCGGTGGAGCGGGAAATTCCATTTCATTGAGTGAAGCGACCAGAATGATGCAGGAGATGACCTCCCGCACCACGCCGGTCACGGATTCCGAAGAGGTTCGCAAAGGCGATATCGTTCTTTATTGGACGGACAATCGCAAGGCTGAGAACCAACTAGGCTGGAAGCCTCGAACGGATTTACGCGCCGGGTTCGACTCCATTTTCCAATGGATTCGCGAGAACGAAGCGGAACTCCGCTTGCGGTACTGCTCATAGGAGTTAGTCTGGATGGCAAACGCCGCTGGGATTGAGGGAAAATAGAACATCGCCGGTTTGTCGGTGCCAAAGGACAGTGTCGATCCCATGAGTTCGAAACGCATATTAATCACGGGTTCCAGTGGGTTGATTGGGTCGGAGGCGGTCGAGCACTTCGACCGGCAGGGACACCAAGTGTACGGCATAGACAACAACATGCGCCGGGTCTTTTTCGGAGAATCGGGAGATACTACTTGGAACCTGGAGCGGTTGCGTCGCACTTGCAAGAATTTCATCCACCATAATTTGGACATCCGCGATCGCATCGGGCTGGAAAGCTTGTTTCGTTCGCAGCGTTTCGATTTGATCGTGCACTGCGCGGCGCAGCCATCCCACGACAAAGCGCGCGATATTCCGATCCTTGATTTTGAAGTGAATGCTCTCGGGACAGTCAATCTGCTCGAGGCGACGAGGCTGCATTGTCCCGAGGCGGTGTTCATCTTGCTCAGCACGAACAAAGTGTATGGAGACGCGCCGAATGAGATCCCGCTCAAGGAGCTGGAAAAGCGTTGGGAGTACGCGCGGCCCGAGGATTACAACGGGGTAACGGAGAATTGCCGGATTGATCGCACGTTGCACTCGCTGTTTGGCGCTTCCAAGGCTTCGGCCGACCTTATGGCACAAGAGTACGGCCGCTATTTTGGAATGAACGTGTGTATTTTCCGCGGAGGCTGCCTCACGGGGCCTTCGCATTCCGGCGTGGAGCTGCACGGATTTCTGTCCTATCTGGTGAAGGTGGCGATCGCAGGCGGCAGTTATTCGGTGTTCGGGTATAAGGCAAAGCAGGTTCGCGACAATATTCACAGCCATGATGTGGTGCGCGCGATGGAGGAATTCGCCGAAAATCCCCGGCCCGGCGAGGTGTACAACATGGGCGGCGGCCGCGGGAACAGTATCTCCATGCTGGAAGCGATCGCGAAAACCGAGGAAATGTCGGGCAAAAAACTGAACTGGAAGTACGTGGATGAGAACCGCAAGGGCGACCACATCTGCTACATTTCGGACTTGTCTAAATTCAAGGCGCACTACCCGAATTGGAAGGTGAGCATCGGTTTAGACGAAATTTTCAAGCAGATCATCGCCGATCACACACAGAGGCTGAAGAGTGCCGGGGTTTCCTGACCTGATTAGCTAAGCGGTTTTTGTATGATTTATGGCCCCGCTAAGAAGTCCACTTCTAATTTGACTTGCCTTTCCGCGTGACCTAACATCCCAGCCAGAAAGTCCGGGACCACGTCCAGCATGTCTGTGCATCCGCTGTGGGTGCTTTTCGCTTGAGTTAGGAGGCAGTATGAGCACGCGCCCAGTAAGAAAACAGGAACCCTTCGCAAAGTCCGATATTCGCATCAAGGT
>Ga0335076_10002399_pt1 | contig 18621 bp, 18 predicted proteins | sample Lox_Sample_25_FD_206717 | JGI IMG/M metagenome (GOLD analysis project Ga0335076, IMG submission 206717) | Soil microbial communities from Loxahatchee National Wildlife Refuge, Florida, United States - Lox_Sample_2.5 | ecosystem: Environmental > Terrestrial > Soil > Wetlands | place: USA... | reverse complement strand
GCGGGCTTGCGGCCCCGCGACCCAGCCCGCCGGCAGGGCCGGACACCTCCCCATCAATCACTGACCGTCACACCGACTTTGGCAAACCCCTGACACGGCCTCAGCAGGCCATTCTCAGGTTCTCCGGCTTAACAACAACCTCGGCATAATCGGTGTGGTGAATAAGGCCGTCGAGCGATTCATGACGACGTGCCCAGATCGCCATCTCCAGCGCATCGATCGCAAGATCGGAACGCAAGTTATCCGCGACCTGCCAGCCGAGAACGCGGCGGGCAAACAAATCCATAACGAACGCGGTATACACCCACCCGGAAAACGAATCCACATAGGTAATGTCCGCCACCCAGCGGCGATTCGGCGCAGCCGCGAAGAAGTGCCTGTCCAGCAGGTCATCCGGCATGCCGGCCGTATCACCCGGCTCAGTCGTCCGCGGCCGCTTGCGGCCCGGCCGGACACCCGCGATGCCCAGGTCGCGCATCAGCCGCTCTACCACTGCCCTTAACTTCCAGGACTTCTGTGGCTAGATGTCCGGTTTCGGTGGCGTGGTTGCGAATTGGTCACGATGCTGTCTGTGAGCCATCGCGCGCCCTGAGTGCAACAAAGCCCCTGGTATGACGTGAGGTGTCGAGCCATCAGCGTCGTACCCAGGAGCTTCGTTGTCCGCCCAGTTTGCCATGGTGCTTCCGTCTGCGTCCACCGTTCCCGCTGCTCCGGGAGGGGGTGACGCGGCGGCTGCGGATGCGGCGGCGGCATTGCTGGCGCAGGCGGCGGCCGGGCCCGGGTTCTGGGAGGACTGCCCGGGCGAGCTGCGCCGGGCGGGCCTGATCAGCGAGCTGCTGGCCGGCGAGGTGATCGCCCGGGCCGTGGCACAGGCGGACCACGGACACAAGCTGGACCGGGCGCTGACCGCGGAAGTGACCGCGATGTGCGTCATCACCGGCGCCCTGTTCCCCGGTCAGGGCTATGACCTGATCCTGGCCCGGACGTTCAAGATGCCCGGCCTGCCGGTCAAGCCGGGCACCGTCACCCCGTCCGGCCCGGCCCTGTCCAGGGCCCGCGCCCTGCCGGGCGAGCAGGTGATGCGCCGCGTCTTCGAGATCGACGCCGCCCGCACCGACCTGGAGCTGGGCATCGGCGCGACCTGGCACGGCCTGGAGACCACCGGCATGGACGGGACCACGATCGAGCTGTTTAACAACGACGAGCTCGCGGACGCGTCCGGGGTGCCCGCGGGCGGCACCAAGCCGAAGATCCGGATCGCCGCGCACGTGCGCACCGGCTCCCGCCGGCGGATCGCCGCCGCGGCCGGCGGCTACCACGACGGCGAGAACGCCCTCGCCGGCCAGCTGGAAGCCTCGTTCACCGCGGGCATGGTGAACCTGGCCGACCGGGGGTTCTTCTCCATGGACAGGTGGATCCGGTTCTCCGCGCACGGCGCCCGCCTGGCCTGGCGGGTGAAGAACGGCGCGAAGTCCGTCCCCTTCACCACCCTCCGGACGCTCTGTGACGGGTCCGAGCTGGTCTTGCTCCGCGAATCGGCCTCGATGCCGGGCAAGCGGCGCCGGGATGCCGGCGACAAGACCCTGCCCCGGCTGCCGGACACCATCGCGCGGCTGGTCAGCTTCACCGTCACCGCCCGCACCGCCCGCCGGGCCAGGACCACCACCATCAAGGTCCTCACCACCTTGCTGGACCCCGCCGCGTTCCCGGCCCGCGAGATCGCCGTCCGGTACGCCGAAAGATGGCAGGCGGAAATCGCCTGCCTGCACCTGAAGAAAACCGTCAAGGGCGCCGGCCGCGTCCTGCGCGGGCGCTCATCCGCTCTCGCCCGGCAGGAAACCTGGGCGCTGCTGCTCGTGCACAACATGACCGCCACGGTCGCTGCCCGCGCCGCCGCCAGCGCCGGCGTCGACCCGGACCAGATCCCGTTCACCGCCGTCCTGTCCCTGGTCCGCGACCACGTGACCGCCGATACCTGCTGCCGGCACGCGGCCGGCCAGCGGAAACGACCCCATCACCCTGCTCATAGCCGGCATCCTCGCCCAGCCGCCCCACCGCGACCGCCCGGCACGGACCTCCGGAAGGACACCATTTCAGCGACGCGCCTGGCACACCGAAGAAGTCGACTACACGATCACGATCATCCCGTCAAACCTCCCAAAGGCCACCACAACTCCCGGAAGTTAAGGGCAGTGGCCCTGACCCCCAACGACTTCACCGGCCCGGACCAAATCCGCGGCCGCCTCGCCGCGTTCGAGACCCGCTACAACACCATCGCCCGGCCGTTTGACCGGAAGTTCACCCGCGCCGACCTACCACGCACCCGGAGCCGCGCGTTCGGATCGGCAATCCCTGCACCCTGGTGATCGTTCCCCTGCGGGTCCTTGCAGGTGGAGAACCAGCCCATGGCCGGAACCGGCAGCGGCTCGTTCGCCTCTCCGCCGAGCTCCTTAACACGTGCCGAGCCGGCCTTGATGTCGTCGACCGCGAAGTACGGCCGCATGCCGCGCTTGCCCGGCTCCATGTTCGTGATCGCCGCGCCCTGCTCCCCGCTGATCTGCGTCGTGTGGTACTCGAACGGGCCGGGGTTCGCCTGGAACTGCCACTCGAACAAGGAGCCCCAGAACTCCTGGCTCCTGCTGGTGTCGTCCGCCGGGATCTCGATGTGCACGATCTCACCTGCCAATGCTGCCTCCTGGTTTCATCGGTCACGGCGATGCCGCCGTGGGCCCTGACACCATCCGGTCGCGTGATACTCATCGTCGCTACCCGGACGTCGGGCCACCGGGCTATTTTCGCACACGTGATCGGATATTACGAGCGCGGTTACGCGCCATTCCCCGGCGGCTCGCATCCGGGCAGCGCCAGGAGCGGGATCCACCGTGGTATCCGTCCGGCGGCGCGCCGTCTCACCCGGCCTAGTCCGGGGGCGCGGGGGACTGCTGGGGCGGCCATGTCCGGCGGGATTCCTCCACCGGGCTCATCAGGCCGACGTCGTTGCCGTCGGGATCGGCCACGATCGCGTACCGAGCCCCCCAGAACGCGTCAAACGGCGGCTGCCGCCCCCGGTAGCCCGCCGAGGTCAGCTCGGCGTAGCGGTCGTCGACGGCCTGCCGGTCCGGCAGCACAAACCCGAGGACCACCCTGGCGCTGGCCGGATCGCCGCGCCAGCCCGCGTGCCACAGCCGGGCCGACTCGGCGGTATCCAGCTCCAGGCTGAACCCGCCCGGCATCTTCAGCTGCACGTGGGCGCCGGGGGGATCCGCGGACGCGGGAACGGCGATCCCCAGCCGACGATAGAAATCCAGGCTGGCCGCCATGTCGCCAACCACCACATTCAGCATGTGCAGGTCCGGCGGGCTGTCGCTGCTCACCTTCGCAGTCTGCCAGAGCAGGCGGACGGCCGCCGCACGAGCACCGGACATCCCTGCCTGGCCGCCAGGGCCGGAGCCGTCCGTCTCAGCCTGAACAGCAGACCGCCCCCGAACCAGGCGACGGCCATGGGGCCTCCCCGGACCGGGCCGGCAGCAGGCGCCGGCGTGTTCGTGCGGGTCATCGGGCGGGCCGCCTGTACCGGGGTCTGGCCCGAGGGACTGCGCACGGCGAGGATGGTGGCGATGGCTCAGCTGCAGACGGCGCATACCGCAGAGTTGGACGCTGCCACCCTGACGGCGGCGCGGGCCCTGCTGTATGAGGTCTTCGATGACATGACCGACCATGACTGGGAGCATGCCCTGGGCGGAGTGCACGCCCTGGTGTGGGAGGGGGCCGACCTGATCGGCCACGCGTCGGTGATCCAGCGGCGGCTGCTGCACGGCGGCCGGGCCCTGCGCACCGGCTATGTAGAGGGTGTCGGGGTACGCGCCGACCGGCGCGGACGCGGCCACGGCGCGGCCATGATGGACGCGCTCGAGATGGTGGTGCGGGGTGCGTACGAGCTGGGCGCCCTGGGCGCCGCAGATACGGCCGCGGCCTTTTATGCGGGCCGCGGCTGGATGTTGTGGCGAGGGCCGTCCTCGGCGCTGACCCCGTCCGGCATCAGGCATACCGAGGAAGACGATGGCTGCATCTATGTCCTGCCGATGGAACTCCCGCTGGATCTGTCCGGTGAGCTGACATGTGACTGGCGCGACGGCGATCTGTGGTAGAGCCGCCCGCTGCGCCGGCCAGGCCCGGCGGTGCAGCCAGGCCCCAGGCCGGCCCGGCCGGCCGCGGCGATGGCGGCGCGTGCGGGGATTCGGTCGTCGCCGTCGCGAGCGATTGCAAGAATGCAGAACGCCCGCATCTGGACGGGCAGTGTCCATGCCGGTACCCGAGCCAAGATGCGCCAGATCGGCGGGTACGCGTGCGGGTTGTCCAGGCGACTCGATCACGTGCCGTGATCAGCATCCGCCTGATGAACCGGCGCCGCGGGGTCCACGATGCCTCGTCTCTCGGCGGGGGCGTTCCTCTCCGTCTGTCAGGCCCGCCTGCCAGACGACGGTGATCCGACGCACCTCATCGCGGCAGTAGAGGATATTGACGGTGACTTCTCGGCGGCGCCTTGCCTGTTGTACCAGTCTGAGCCCTGGCTTGCGGCACCAGGGGCTTACGCTCATTTCATTTCCGTTCGGCAAAGCCGCAGGAGCACGGTGTCGCCACACACGGTCAGCCGGTGAGGAATCCGCGGATGGCTGCGGCGATCTCATCAGCGTGGGTCTCGAGCGCGAAGTGGCCGGTGTCCAGCAGTCGAACGTCGGCGTCGGGGATGTCACGCTTAAAGGCTTGGGCGCCGGCGGGCAAGAAGAACGGGTCGTTGCGGCCCCAGATGGCCAGCAGTGGTGGCCGGCGGGTCCGGAAGTACTCCTGGAACGCGGGATACAGTTCGATGTTGGTCGCGTAGTCGAGAAACAAGTCCAGCTGAATCTCGTGCGCGCCCGGACGAGCGAGGTAGTGGTTGTCGAGCGTATAACCGTCCGGCGAGACCAACGACGGATCGGGTACTCCGTGTGTGTATTGCCACACCGTTGTCTCCGGCTGGAGCATGCTGCGGATCGCGTCGCGGTTGGCCTGCGTGGGTTCCCTCCAGTACGCGCGGATGGGGTTCCAGCCGTCGCTAAGCCCTTCTTCGTAGGCATTCCCGTTCTGCGTGACGATCCCGGTGATTCGCTCCGGCTGCCGGACAGCCAGGCGAAACCCGGTTGGCGCGCCATAGTCGAATACGTAGAGTGCGTACCGGTCAAAGCCCACTGCGTCGGTGAAACCCTCAATGACGTCCGTCAGGGCCTCGAAGGTGTAGGTGAAGCTGTCACGGCTCGGCATGTCAGACTGGCCGAAACCGATCAGGTCGGGCGCGGCGACGTGGAAGCGGTCAGCCAGTTGCGGTATCAGGTCCCGGAACATGTGGCCGGCGCTCGGGAAGCCGTGCAGCAGCAGCAGCTTCGGGGCGTCGGAGGGCCCTGACTCGCGGTAGGAGGTTTTCAGGCCCTTCACGTCAGTGCTGCGGTAGGTGATCGGCGTCATCGCGTGCTCCTCCCGGGCGTCGTTGTGAATCCAAGCTGCAGCAGGACGAGCGGTGCGACCGGCACCCCGACGAGCACGTAGCCCCACGCAGTGAGAAAGCCCACTGCAGGGTGCAGCACGCGGGCCGCGTACGGGGCCGGCGATGCCGCCGAGGGCAGCTCGCGGGCCAAGCAGGCCGATGCACGAGGCTGTCAGCAGGCAGGCGACGAACGCGACCAGCGGACAGCGGCAATGCTCCGCGCGCGTACGGCGCGCCCGTCGGGATCGAGGCCGCAATGGCCGCTCCCGGGGCCATGTCCGTGATCGACTGGAACAGCACCTCAGGCAGACCGATCGTGTCCCGCCGCAGCGCTTGGTCCGTGGCTGCCATGGCGTCATGATCCCACGGGATTCCCTCACGCAAATGCCTGACCCGGGGTCCTAGCCTTTCCGAGCACCGCGACGGCGCCACGCGAGGCGCGCGAGCACCTGCGCAGCGACCACGACAGGCTCGAAGCCATGGGCATTGCCGCGTCCGCCAAACGGGCCAGACGCGAGCTGCAGGCCACGGGCCGGCGGCCTCAGCCGCGCTCGCCCGGACAGTCCGGGACCGCGAACAGGTACCAATCAACAGGGTCGTCACCGGTGGTGGATCTGACGATGTGCGGTCGGGTGGTGGTGGCCAGGCTGGTCGGTAGGCAAGCCGCCATGCCATCGTGGGAGGATCAGATAACAGTGGTGACCATGTGACCGGCTCCAGGCGAGTCCTGATGCTCGGGCTCGGTCTCCCAGAAGGCTCGGCAGGCGACGCCTCGCTGACAGTGGCGGCCGGGGTGGCCGTACGCGTTCCTGGTGTCATGTCCGAGCTCGAACAGCCGCTGCCCGATGCGTGCGAGCAAGCCATCAGCACCAAGAGGTTCGACCTGACCGATGAGGCTCGATCGTCGCTCTCGGCGTACAGCTTGGTAGCGTTTCGACATCGCCGCCCGGGACGCGCGCGGCGATCAGGGCACTTCAGAAAGGAAAGGGACAATGGGACTTTCCTGGCAGCAAGGACCGCTCGCACCGGGGACAGTGGGCAGGTTCCTCGTCCCCGATCCACTGCCCGAGCGGCTGCTGTTCGCCGAGCCGCTGCGCAGGCGCATGCGCGTCAGGTTCGGCGACACCTGGATCGCCGACAGCGAGGACGTAGTCCTGCTGCACGAGCCGGGCCGCTACCCGGTGGCCTACTTCCCGGCCGGCGACATCGCCGACGGGGTGCTGGAGCTCGCCGAGTACACCACCAGCCACCGCGACCTCGGCGCGACATCCTGGTATACGGTCCAGGCCGGCTCGCAGAGCAAGGCAAGGGCGGCATGGCAGCACGGCGAACTGCCCGACTACGCGAGCATGCTGAAGGGACGGGTCGCGTTCGCCTGGCGGGCGATGGACGCCTTCTACGAAGAAGACCAGCGGATCGTCGGTCACGCCGCCGACATGTACCACCGGATCGACATCCGGCCGACCAGCCGCCAGCTGGTCGTCCGGCACGGCGACCAGGTGATCGCGGACACGACCCGTCCGCTGGCGCTGTATGAGTCCGGCTTCGCGCCGCGCTGGTACGTCCCGCGCGCCGACGTGGACGAGTCGGTGCTCACCCGTGTGCAAAGGCAGACGTTCTGCCCGTACAAGGGGGTGTGCAGTTACTACGACATCGGGGATGCGCGCGGGGCCGCCTGGTCTTACCTGGACGCCTGGCCCGAGGTGGGACGGGTCGCCGGCTTTGTTTCCTTCGAGCCGGACAAGGTCGAGGTGCACCTCGACGATACGAGGCTGCGGCTCGAGCCAGGCCAGGCGGTCGTGCCGCACGGCGTCGACCGCGACCTCACCCTCGATGAGGCGCCCCCCGGCGGGCGGCCGTGACCGGAGCCCAACCGGCCGCGACGCTGCTTTCAGTCAATGTCGGCATGCCGAAGAACGTGCCCTGGCAGGGCAAGACCGTCTACACCGGCGTATGGAAGCAGCCGGTCGACGGCCCGGCGATGGTCCGCCAACTGAACATCGACGGCGACGGCCAAGGCGACCGCAGCGGTCATGGCGGCGAGCAGCGGGCCGTGCTGGTGTACCAGATCCAGTCGTATGAGCACTGGCAGCGGCACTTCGGGCGTGATGACTTCAGCTACGGCCAGTTCGGGGAGAACCTCACCGTCGACGGCCTGCCCGATGACGAGGTCTGCATCGGGGACCGGTACCGCATCGGCGAGGCTGAGTTCGAGGTGACCCAGCCCCGGGTCACGTGCTATCGCGTCGGCCTGCGGATGGGCGAGCCGCAGCTGCCCGCGCTGCTGGTCAGCCACCATCGTCCCGGCTTTTACATGCGGGTCATCCGCGAGGGCCGTATCCAGGCCGGCGACGTGATCGTCAAGACCAGGGCCGGGCCTGGCGAGCTGACCGTGGCCGACACCGACGCGCTGCTCTATCTCCCCGGCCGGGACGTCGCCAGGCTCCGCATCGCGCTGCAGATCCCCGCGCTCAGCCCCGGCTGGCAGGGCTCGTTCCGTGACCTCCTCGATACCGCTGAGCACGGGATGAGGACCGCCGAGCCGGCGTGGGCGGGATTCCGGCCGCTGCGGGTCACCAGCATTGTCCCGGAGACCAGCACGGTCTCCTCGATTTACCTGGACGCGGCGGACGGGACCCAGCTCCCCGCCGCCCAGGCGGGCCAGTACCTGACGCTGCGGATCGCCGGCGCTGGCACGCCGGCCCCGGTGCGCAGCTACTCGCTGTCCTCGGCGCCCGCCGTCGGCAGCTACCGGATCAGCGTCAAACGGGAGCGGGACGGCTCCGCCAGCGGCTACCTCACCACCCAGCTGAAACCGGGCGCGGTGCTTGACGCCGCCGCCCCGCGCGGCGACTTCGTCCTCGACCACGGCGACGGCCCGGTGCTGCTCGTCTCAGCCGGCATCGGTCTCACGCCTGTGCTGTGCATGCTGCACGAACTCGCCGCCGACCGCAGCCAGCGCGCGGTCTGGTGGATCTACGGCGCCCGCGGTCCGCGCGAGCATCCGCTGGCCGCCGAAACGGACACACTGCTCGCCGCGCTGCCGCACGCCCGCGAGGTGCTGTTCTACAGCGCGGCCACCCCACAGGAGCGGTCCCGGGCGCACGCCCTGCAGGGCCGGCTGAGCAAGGACAAGCTCGCCGCGCTGGCCCTGCCGGCCGGTGGAAACGCCTACATCTGTGGTCCGGCCTCGTTCATGACGGACATGCAGAGCGCCCTGGAAGGGCTGGGCGTCGACCCGTCCCGCATGCACGCCGAGTTGTTCGGGGCGCTGGCCCCGATCACCCCCGGCCTCACCGGACAGGCCAGCGTGCCGCCCCACCAGCCGCAAGGACCGCCCGGCACCGGGCCGATGGTGACCTTCGCGCGCAGCGGCATCGCCACCCGTTTCCCTGACGGCAAGCGCAGCGTGCTCGAGCTCGCCGACGCCTGCGACGTCCCGGCCAGGTGGAGTTGCCGCACAGGCGTCTGCCATACCTGCATCACGCCGCTGCTGTCCGGCGACATCACCTATTCCCCCGACCCGCTCGAACCGCCGGCCGACGGGCAGGTGCTCATCTGCTGCTCCCGGCCCGGCACCGATACCGTCCTGGACATGTGAAGGACCACAAGAGGAACAATGTCCGATATCCCAGACGGCCTGCGATACAGCGAGGACCATCTATGGGCACACCACGATCCCGCAACGGGCCTGGTCCGCCTCGGGATCACCGACTTCGCGCAGCAATCCCTCGGCGACGTGGTCGAGGTAATCCTGCCCAAACTCGGCGAGACGATACGGGCGGGCGAGGCCTGCGGCGACATCGAGTCTGTCAAGAGCGTCAACGACCTGATCGCGCCCGTCACAGGGACAGTCCGCACGCGCAACGACGACCTGTCCGCGGCGCCCGGCATCGTCAACACCGATCCGTACGGCCAGGGCTGGATGTTCGAAGCCGAGGTCGACCCGGCCACGCTCGGCGAGCAGTTCGCAGGCCTGCTGGACGCCGCCGCCTACCGTACCCTGGCAGGTGCCTGATGGACTGCAAGATCGAAGTCATCACGCTGTCCGTGACCGACGTCGACCGTGCCCTGGAGTTCTACACGCAAAAAGCCGGCTTCGGCCTTGACGTCGACTACCACCCCGCCGCCAGCTTCCGCGTGGTCCAGCTGACACCGCCAGGCTCCGCGTGCTCTGTCCAGATCGGGGCCGGGCTCACCGATGCCGCGCCCGGGTCGACCCGGGCCACGTACCTGGCCGTCACCGACATCGAAGCCGCTCACCGCGAGCTCACCGGACGCGGCGTCAAGGTCAGCGACATCCGGCACAAGGCACCGATCGACGACTGGAAGGGCGGCTTTGAACCAGGCCCCGACCTGCAGCGCCGCGACTACGCCAGCTTCGCCGACTTCGCAGACCCGGACGGCAACACCTGGACCCTTCAGGAAATAGGGCACCGAGCACCATAAGCACGCCAGCCGGCTGCCGCGCCCAGCCCGGGGACCAACGCCTGCCGGGTCGGAGTAGACTTGGTAATGATTCGTTTTCCTAAGCAGCGCCTGCTGGCTATCCAGCGGCCGTCAAGCGGGCTTATAAAACTGGGTCTCGCCATTTCCGAAGGACCAGTTCTCCGCGGCAGTCTCGCTGACGCTGATGAGAATGTCCTCCGGGCGCACGCCCGGGTTTGCGCCCAATCGTTCGACGATCTTCTTGTACACCGCCAACTTGGCTTCGACCGGCTTGCCCGGCGCCCAGAACACCTGGATCTGAACGAGATCGTCTGAGCGGTCGATCCCCAGAAAATTGCCGTAGGCGAAGCTGTGCTCGTCGTGCTCCGTGATCGCCATGAAGCGATCGCCTTCCTTGATGCCCGCTGTCTCGAGCATCGCCTGGTAGATCTCGTCCAGCAATGCCTGCTTGTACTCCGGGGTCTTGCCATCGCGAATCGCGATTCGGGTCACTGGCATCTCGCTAAGCCTCCGTTGTCGGGTTGCGGACTGCCTCCGGGAATCGGACTGGGCGATGCATGGAGGCTGATGTTCGTGTGATCTGTGACGGGCACCGGCGGGTGTCTTACTGCGGGAGCCCCTCTTCGATTATGTCGACGACGACCGGGTAGATCAGCACGCACCCGGGTTTAAGGCCGCCGAAGTGCCGCACCTGGGGCCGCCGCGGCGCCAGCCCGGTGGTGACCGTGACCGGCGGGCGCAACACGCGGGTATCGCTTGCCGCGCTGATCGCCGTCAAGCCCGGCTGCCGGCCCCGGCTGATCTACCGCGTGCACACCGCCCACCGTGGTGACAAGCGCAAGGGCTTCACCGAGACGGACTACGCCAAGCTCCTGGACGCCGCCCACCAGCAGCTCGGCGGGCCGCTCGTGGTCATGACCGACAACCTCAACACCTATGTCAGCCGCGCGATGACCGACCTGATCGCCGCCCGGGAATGGCTGACGGTATACCGGCTCCCGGCATACGCATCCGAGCTCAACCCGGTCGAGATGTCGCTGACTCAGTGCGAGCTGCGTAGGTCTCCTCTTCGTGATTGCCGGGCTCCTTCTCCTTCGAGGTGTCGATCAGGGTGCCGTCGTCGGTCCAGCGGCGCCGGTTGTGGTAGCCAGCCGGTAGCTGGTGCAGCGCGCGGAGGCGTTCGACTTCGGCCTGGTCTGCGGTGATGATCGACCGGTAGGCCCGCTGCCCGGCGATCGCGGCGTTGCCCAGGCCCTCACTGGTCAGGGCCCTGATCCGCTCCGTGAGTGCAGGATAATATGACAGCTGGTCGATCCGGGCCACAGAGTCGGGCTGATGGTGCTGAACCTGTCCGGCACTCACATCTCGGCCGTGACCCGCTTTGACCCCGGCATCCTGCCCCGGTTCGGGCTCCCGGCGACCCTGGGACCTGAACGCGCAGCCTCTGCAAGCCGGCTATCGCAGATCTGGACCCGTCCGGCGGCAGCGCTTGGCTGGCTGACCAGGACGATCTGGCGCCGCGGGCGAGCCGGGTTCGCTGGTGGTACCAGCGTGACCGGGCCTGGTGGCGGCGGCGCCAGTCCAGCCAGTGCCCGGCGCTGCCATCCGGGGGCGGGTGGCCGAGTAGGCGCCCGGTTTCCGGGACGGTGAGCGGGATCATCCCGAACTCAGCGGGCGGGGGCTGGTCCGGGCGCGCCGGGGCGGGGCCTGGGTGTCGGTGCGGCGGCGCAGCAGGGCGACAGTGACGGCGCAGATGGCCAGGGCGGCCATGACCAGCACGGTGTGCCGGGCGATCGCGGTGTAGAGGCGGACCTGGGACTGGTCGAGTCCGAAGCAGTCCTTGCCGAACTCGAAATCTTCTTCGGCCGGCCAGCGCAGCCCGGCTGCGCGGATCAGCCGGGACAGGGAGACCGGCTGGCGTCCGGGCACCCAGCAGTAGTGAAAGGCCAGCTCGCCGGTCTGGAGGTGGCGGCGGATCAGCAGGTGATGCCGGGCAGAGGCGGTGCCGTCGGCGGCGGTCACACGGCACGCGAGATCCGCCGTTCTGGGCGGTCGTGAGGCCCTTGGCGTTCAGGTGCGAGGAGACGGTGCGGACGCTGAGGTCTAGCGCCGACCGGGTGGCTGTCGCCGACGATGTCGAAGGCGCCCTGCAGGGCCGGGACATCGAGGAACTGAACACCCGGGCCGGCCGCCGGCCGGGCCGGGGCTACGTCCATCCGGCTGAAGCCGCCGACGAGATCCTGGACGAGGCCCTGCAGCCCTTCCTCGACGACCTTCACCGCCGGGCTGGCCTCGGCCTGCGATCCGCAGCCGCCGAACTTGCGGCGGGCATCCTGCCCGGCCTGTACAACTGCCGCCACGGCACCTCCGGGACGCTACGCCCCGGACTACGCGGCCGAACGCGCGTCAGGTGTGGTCCGCGACTGCGCGAGGCTCGGCATTGAGCTACCCGCCGTGGAACTCCTTGACCTCGTGCCGGAGTGGAGCGCCCTGCTGCGTTGACCCCCGGGCGAACTCAACGCTGCCGGAAAGGGCGGATCGTATGCTGCGGGCGCTCAGGCGGCGCCGCGGACCGGAGCTGAGGATGCTGGTTATCGGCGTGGAAGGGGCGGAGCCGACGCCAAGTGTGCGTCCCACCGGTGAGCCTGAGGAGCCGACCGGGTGCAGTTCCCGGGCCTGCAGCACACCGCCGTAGAGGCGCGCTCGGTCTCCGGCACGGGCGGCCGCGGGGACGAGCTCGGCCCGGCATGCGGCCGTGAGAGCGGCGAAGAAGTCGTCCGGGTGAGGGCCGGCCAGTCCGTGATGTCCGCGGCAGGCTTCGCCTGGTTCCCTGGCGGCCGCGCCGGAAGGAGAGCACGGTGCCGCCGGTCCCTCAGGCGGGCCGCGAGATCCGCGGGAATGGGAGCATGCGGTGATACGGGCACCAGGCAATTATGCCGGCCCTGGAAAGCTTCGGCGGCCCGGTGGCCGGCACCTGCCGCGCAAGCCGTCCCGGGAAGCGGCCGGACAGCCCCCGGCGGACTTGCGTGTTGTCAGCGACCGCGGCGTTTACCCGGGCGGGGACGCCGCCGGGGAGCGTTCCGGACGGGGCGCGGGCGGGACGGCGCGCTCAGGATCGGCTCGGCGACGAGGACCCGGAAGTCCTCGAGCGTCTCGCGCGCCGGGTAGCCGGAGTCACGCACGGCGCGGACCACGTCCTCCCGCTGGGAGCGGGGCAGCTCCCCGAGCTGCTCGCGCACCGCGCCGGGCCCTGCGATCTCCAGCAATTCCAGGACGCTTCCGGCCATCAGCCAGGCGGCCTCCGCCGGGCTCACCTCCTCAGGCCTGCGGTCGTGTTTTTCCGCGAGCAGGGCGACCGGCCCGAGCTCCGGGTCGCGCAGCAGGCTGGCCAGCAGCTCGTCTCCCTCCGGGACGGCGTTGACGAGGGTCTGCAGCAACGCGACCCGCCGGGACAGGAACGGGCAGTCGCGGATCGCCTGCACGAGCGGGTCCAGCGAGCCGCCGTGGGCGGCCCGCCAGATGCTAATCTCCTGCGCCGTGGTCTCGGGCGTGTAATGCTCGGCGACCGTGCCGAGCACCTCGGCGGGCGAGGCGCCCGCTAGCTCGCCCACGAGCCCGGCCTCCCGGCCCTCGGCCAGCATGCGCTGCCGCATCGCGCGGGTGCCCAGCGGGGTGAGGCTCACCAGGCGCCCGGGCTCGGCCAGCCGCTCCCGCAGCGCGGCGGCCCGCTCGCCGCTGACCGGCCGGTCCGCCATGGCGGGCCCCTCGTCCAGGTCTTCCGCGAACACGCCGCTGGGTACGCCATGCGTCGAGGTCACCGCGCCGAGCGCCTCGAACGCGTCGAAGATGTGCTCCACGTCGTTGTCCACCCGGCCGTGCAGGCCCGTCTGGGCGAGCGGGCTGAGGGAGTCGACGTCGAAGCGGGCCCGGACCGTGTCCCAGACCGGCTCGGCGAGCCGGGCCACCGGAACCGGTTCGCCCATGCTGTAGATGGCGGCCAGCACGTCGGGCACGATCACGTCGTACAGCAGCCGCACCGGCGAGGGCGGCTCATCCGCCCAGAGGGGACGGCAGACGGCGTCGCCGAGATCGAACGCCGCCTCGAACGCGCGCTGCCACAGCGCCCCGGCGTCGGCCAGCACCGGCCGCGCCTTCGCCACCGGCACCAGGCGCGTGCCCTGCTTGCGGGCCAGGCGTGCCTTTCTCGCCCAGGTCACGATCAGGTCCAGGCCCGGGAGCTCGGCGGCGCTGCGGAACCTCAGCCCCTCCTCGGCGGTCCCGAGCAGCGCGATCAGCTCCCGGGCATCGGCGGGCCTGATGTTCCCGGCCGGCGTGAGCGCCCGCCCCTTCGGGCCAAGCCATTCCGCGAAGGCGCGCAGCTGCCCGGCTACCTTGCTGCGGCCGGCCGCCGCGGTGAGTTCCTCCGGGGCAGGCAGGCTCACCGGAAGCTGGGCGAATCTGCGCTCCTGGCCCGGAGCGGGCCGGCCGAGCTGCCGCTCAATGGCGCGCCCGAGCAGATCCTCATCGAGCACCACCCGGCCTTCCCTGACATCATCCAGGAAGGCGGTCAGCGCCGCGGGATCGCCGATGTCCACGCCGCGGTCCCGGGCGGACATCGCCACCGTCTTCGCCATCCCGTACCGCTCCCGGTCGCCGATCGCGTCAGCGAACTGTTTCGCGGCGGCGTCGATGGCGGCCTCATTCTCCCCGACCGCGGCGCCCCGCGGGTCGCGCAGCCCGTGAGCGTCCAGGTAGCGCAGCAGGGTCCGCAGCGTCTCCGGCGCATCCAGCAGGTACTCCTCGGGGGCCGTGACCTTCTCCGGGATCCACTCCAGCAGCGCCCGGCGCACCTGCGCCGGGGTCCAGTAGCCGAGCCGCCCGTCCGAGCTGAAGTGCCGCGAATCCAGCAGGGCCTCGGCCAGCGGGAGCGACATCACCAGGCCATTCGCCTCGGCCCAGGCTCCGCACCGCCTCAGCAGCAGCTCGCGGGCGGCACCGTAGGCATCGGTCTCCTCGATGTCGTAACAGGTACGCACCTGTCAACCCTAGCCACCCGCGCCCGAGAGGCCACGGACCAGGGGCGCAGCGGTCAGACCGTGGCCGGAGGCATGCGGGCTGCGCACAGCCGCCACCGTCCGTTCGGAGTCAGATGAGATTCCCGAACCGATGGCGGTGCTTCTTCCGCGGATCGCGCGGCCGCTCAGCCGCGATGGATGTGGCATGCTCGGACGGGTGAGTCCGAAGAGCCGTGGTCGCAAGGTCAAGACGGACAGGCGGGGGCAGCGCCGGGTCCGGGGGAATACGGCGCGGGCGTCAGCGGATGCCGCGACACGGCCGGGCGCTGCCGGGCAGTCACCGTCGCTGGCCCGCAGTGAGTTCGCCGACGCGCTGGCCGACCAGCTGAAGGTACTGGGTGACCCGGAAAGTGTTCCGTCGGCTTTCCAGGCCGAGGTGGCGACCAGCGTCGTGCTCGGGAACGTGACAGAGGCGGGAACCAAGCAGGGGATCAAGCCGGAGACCACCCGCGAGCTGCTGGTCGAGGCAATCCGCCACATGGTGGAGGGGCTTGAGCGGCGCACCCCCCCGTACGCACAACCGGTGCTGCGGGCGCTCGCGGTGCTCGCGCCGCCGGAGGTCGCCGAGTACGCAGCCGAGGCCGCAGCGGAGCTGGCGGGGGACCGCGGCGCGCTACCGGGCGCGGACGACGGCACCGCCTCGGCCGCAGCGGGAGCGCCTCCGTGGGTCGATGACCTGGCACGCGTCACGCCCGGGGCATGCCACGTCACGGAGGACGAGTTCGGCGAGACGCTCGCGGTGCTGTGCGAGTTCAGCTACCGGGGAGGGACGGGGCCGCATTGCGTCTTCGGGGTGATCGACAGGGCGTGGCACGGCGCGGTCACCACGCTGGTGGTCGCGGATGAGCCAGGAGACAAGCAACTAGGCCGGATGGAGAAGGACGCGCGGCGCCGCGGCAGCAAGGTCCGCGAGGTCAGTCCCGCCGACGCCGGGAGGCTGCTGCGCGATGCGATCGCGTCGTTCTGGAAATACGGAGCGGCACCGGGCACGGACCGCGGCGAAAGGTACGGCCTGCTGTGCTCGAGCCTGGCGATCGCGAGCGCCCGGACGGCGGTACTGGCTCCGGGCGCGGCGGTCACGGACACGGCAGCCGAGCGGTGGCCGGCCGAGGCGCGGCGGGCGCTGGTCGAGGAGTTCCTGGCGTCACCGCAGGCGGCGGAGCTGCGGGACCCGATCGCGCGCAAGGTGCCGCACATGCTGGCCATGTGCTGCGCTGGGCACCTCGGGTGCGAGCCGGTACTGATCGGGCCCTCGATGCTGGAGCGGGTCCTGGTGGACGCGCTGCCGGGGGCGGCGATCGCGCCGGACCGGTTCGGCAAGGCCGTGCCGCAGGCCGTGCGGGCCTGGACCGACTGGCTCGCGGAACGGAACAAGCTGACCGACAGGTCCCGGCGGCGACTGGGGTTCAGCCTGCGGGCGGCGCTGGTCCGGTTCCCCGGCGCTTGGTACGGGCCCGCGGCGCATCCGCTGCGCCGGTACCTGGAGGACCTCAGCGACGAGGACGCGAGCACTGGCAGCGTCGTGAACGCGGTCATCGAACGGCGGGTGTTCGCGGTCCCGCTGCCGATCGAGCGGGTCGGCGGGCTCGCGGAGCAAAGCGACGGGTCGCGGCGCGAGGCCAGCGAACTGGACGCGGCCGTCCCAAGCGACCGGACCCTGATCACGGTGATGGAGGCGAGCGCGCGCGGGGCGCCACAGCAGCGGTTCCCGTCCTTCGTCACCGTCGTGCAGCAGCTCTGGGACGGCGACCCGCCAGAGGCGTGGCAGGCAGCGCGGCGGCTGCGCGACGCAGGGCGGTCGCGGGACCGGGTGCTGGACCGGCTGGCGCGGACCTGGGACGCGCACGGCGGCGATGACCAGAGGTATGTCGCGGCGCTGAAGGAACTGTGACGGTCCGCCCAGGGCAACTGGGCTGACCTCCCGGATAGCCCTTCCGGCTCTTCCGGTCCACACCGTGGGCGCCCAGGGTCTTTCCGGACTGAGTCACCATCGCTCGTCCGGTACCTGGATCGGGCCCGGCCGCAGCGGCGCGACGGCGTAGCGGCGAGGTGCCCGGGTCCGCCGCATCCCGCGGCCACCCCGGCCAGCCAGGCGGCATGATGGTGCTGTGCGCCCCTGGAAGCGACAGCTGTCCGATGACGAGCGTTCCGTCCTGCTGTCCGAGTTGCTCCTGCGGCACCCTGAGCTGGCCGCCGAGGCGGAGGAGATCACGTCCACGCTGCTGGTCGTGGAAGACGATCAGGAACTCGCCGACGAGATCACGACCAAGCTGCGGGCGCTACGCGCGAGCGGGCCGGTGTCCGTCGATACGGGGCGGGGACGGGTCCTGGATGTCCTCCAGCCGTACATCGACGACCTCACCCGGCGCAAGGAACGCGGCGCCCGGCGAGCGGCCGCGGATGTCGCGACCGCCGTGCTGCTCGGATTGTACGAATGCCGCGAGGACATCGGCGAGGACATGCTGCTTGCCCGGATGGGCCTGCCCGGGGCGGCAGACGATCTTGCACGCATCGTGTACGCGAAGGTGAAGCCACTGCACCTGTCGTTGCCCTCGCTGGCGGACGAGTGCCCCGAGTGGGAGTGGTACGAGGAGAGCTGGAACCCGTACTGTTGAGCCATTTCGCGCTGGCGTGCTCTTCGTCTCAGTTCCCGTCTCGTTCATGTCCGTGAGGAATGCTTGAAACCTGCGGATCTGCCGGGAAGGGGGTGTACCTTCCCGGATCATCAAGAACAGGCTCTCAAGCAAGGCCGGCGGGCCAACGCCGGCCGGGAAGGTACACCCGGTGCCAACAGTAGTCCCTGACCTGTCCGTCGTGCTGCCCGCAGATGAGCAGGAAGCCTCGCTGATCGACCGGATCGTCCGCGAGGGTGCCCGCCGGATGCTCGGTGCGGCGCTGCAGGCCGAGGTCGACGCCTATATCGAGCAGTTCTCCGGCGAGCGCGACGAGAAGGGGCACCGCCTGGTGGTGCGCAACGGCACCGCGGAACCGCGCACGGTGCTGACCAGCGCCGGAGCGATCGAGGTGACCGCGCCGAGGGTGAACGACAAGCGCACCGGCCCGGCGACATGTGAGCGGATGCGGTTCTCCTCGGCGATCCTGCCGCCGTGGGCGCGCAAGACCCCGCAGGTCAGCGAGGTGCTGCCGCTGCTGTACCTGCACGGCCTGTCCTCCGGTGACTTCGTGCCCGCCCTCGGCCAGTTCCCCGGCAGCAGCGCGGGCCTGTCCGCGCCGGTGATCACGAGGCTGACCGAGGACTGGAAGGCCGAGGCCCGCGCCTTCATGGCCCGTGACCTGTCCGGCACCGACTACGTGTACGTGCGGGCCGACGGGATCCACGTGAACATCCGGCTGGAGGAGGCCAGGCTGTGCCTGCTGGTCATGATCGGGGTCCGCGCCGATGGCCGCAAGGAGCTCATCGCCTTGGCCGACGGGTACCGCGAGTCCACCGAATCGTGGGCTGACCTGCTGCGCGACTGCGCCCGCCGCGGCATGCGCGCCCCCGTCCTGGCAGCCGGCGACGGAGCGCTCGGGTTCTGGGGAGCGCTCCGTGACGTCTTCCCGCAGACGAGGGAG
>Ga0335076_10002398_pt1 | contig 18622 bp, 15 predicted proteins | sample Lox_Sample_25_FD_206717 | JGI IMG/M metagenome (GOLD analysis project Ga0335076, IMG submission 206717) | Soil microbial communities from Loxahatchee National Wildlife Refuge, Florida, United States - Lox_Sample_2.5 | ecosystem: Environmental > Terrestrial > Soil > Wetlands | place: USA... | reverse complement strand
AACTTTGAACTCGGTCGGATCAAATGTGGCGTAACCATCTTTGTCGCCGATGTGGCCGGAGACGCTGATCCAGACATCTTTACCCGCGATTTCAGTGAGGAACTGGCCGTGGACGAGGTCGCCATCGAAGCTGACCTGCTGATCTTTGATCGTCGGGGCGCTGGCGCCGATATCGGAGTTGGGCGTGAGGGCCGCGCTTCCGGCATTGCCGAGCGATTGCGCCAGAACGGCGCCGATCTCATCGGAATTGATGTGGACTTCGGCTTTGGAAGCGGCGGGGATTGAGGACTGATCCGGTGCGGGAGTCGATTCCGCGGTTCCAGGCTCCGGCTTCTGCGTGGCCTGCTCAAACTGCGTCATCTTCTGATCGAACGATTGCGCGTGCTCGGCGATGGCCGTCGGGGTCTGCTTCTGCGCGACCGGAGCCGGCTTCTTCAATACAAGCACAATTGCCACGAGCGAAGCGATCAGCGTGGCGATGCTGATAATGCGGTCGATCTTGAATCTCTTCATGAAGCTCTCAGAGCTCATAGGACAAGCGTCTCCAGCTTCATGGTAGCGAGGGAATCGTTCCGAAACAGATGACCAAAGTGTGGGACCGGCTTTTGTGTAGGACCGGGTCTTTGACCCGGTCGCGGCCTGAAAGGCCGCGGGGAATCTGTACGAGCCTCAAAGGACCGGGATTCGAGCCCTCCAAACCCACCGATACTCAGCCAGCCATATCACACCCCTTCGGCCCTGCGGGCCTGACCGGGTCAAAGACCCGGTTCCACACAAGAGCCAAAATCACTCCAACTTCTTAGCGAGTAACTCGTTCACAATCTGCGGGCTGGCCTGGCCCTTGGAAGCCTTCATCACCTGGCCGACGAAGAATCCGAGCATGGTTTTCTTGCCGGCGCGGTATTGCTCGACCTGCTTGGGATAGGCGGCGAGAATCTCGTCGATGATTTTTTCCAGCGCGGACGTGTCAGTCGATTGTTGGGGACGGCCCTCTTCGTCGTAGACGACAGGAAAATCTTTGCCGCGTTCGAAGGCGAGATCGTAGAGATCTTTGAGCATCTTGCCAGAGATGGCTCCGGCTTCGACCAGATCGGCGGAGGCGGCCACGCCGCGCATTGAGATGGGCGACTGAGTGATCTCCATGCCTTTGGATTTCAGACGTCCCATCAATTCGCTTTGCACCAGATTGGCCACGCGCTTGGGATTCTTGGCGGCCTTTGCAGCCTCTTCAAATTGATCGGCCAGAGATTTGGAGAAGGTGAGCACATGGGCGTCGTATTCGGTGATGCCGTAGTCCTTCACCATGCGCGCGCGGCGGGCTTCGGGCAATTCGGGGAGGGAGCGGGCAATCTCGGCTTTCCACTTTTCGTCGACCACGAGCGGCAGCAAATCTGGCTCAGGGAAGTAGCGGTAATCATGCGCCTGCTCTTTGGAGCGCATGCCGTACGTTTTGCCTTCGTTGGAATTATAGAGGCGCGTTTCTTGCGTGATTTTGCCACCGGACTCGATGACATCGACCTGCCGCGCGATTTCGTATTCGAGGGCCTCGCGGATGAAGCGGAACGAATTCACGTTCTTGATTTCTGTTTTTGTTCCAAATTCCTTTTGGCCGCGAGGGCGGATGCTGACGTTGGCGTCGCAACGCAGAGAACCTTCTTCCATGTTGCAATCGCTGACGCCGGTGTAGAGGATGATTTCTTTCAGGCGAGTCAGGTATTCGTAGGCTTCATCAGGCGTGGCGATGTCGGGCTCGCTGACAATTTCGATCAGCGGCACGCCAGTGCGGTTGAGATCAATGGCCGTTTTTGCGTCTGAATCAGGAAAGCCCTCGTGCAGGCTCTTGCCCGCGTCTTCTTCCAGGTGGACGCGGGTGATGCCAATTTTTTTCTTCCCATCTTCTGCAGGAATCTCGATGTATCCGAACTCGGCCAGCGGCTTGTCGTATTGCGAAATCTGATATCCCTTGGGCAGGTCGGGATAAAAGTAGTTTTTGCGGGCGAAAATCGAAGTCTCGTTGATGCGGCAATTGAGCGCCATGGCCGCGAGCGTGGCGAACTCCACTACTTTCTTGTTCAGCACCGGCAGGGCGCCGGGCATCCCGAGGCAGACGGGGCAGACGTTCGTGTTCGGCGGCGTCCCGAAGCGCGCGGAGCAGGAGCAGAAAATCTTCGTCTCGGTCAGGAGCTGGACGTGGACCTCCAACCCAATCACGGGTTCGAACTTGGGGTGCGCGGCAATCGAGGTTTCAGCGGTAGTCGCCATAGGCAGATCAGGTGCTCGGAGTTACGGATTCACCGGCGCATTCAGATACTTGTCCATCGGGATTTCGAAAAAGAGAAGCTCGGTTCCCTTGGCGTCGACCACGCCGGTAATCTCCATGCTTGCGCCTTCCAGCGGCGAGGAAATTCCGGCAACGTCGAAGAACAGGAATCCGGACTGCGTGGAGTGCGGCTCGACCGCCTTGGCGGCAAACTGCGCCGATTCAATCTCGTCCATCTCTTTCTTGCTGACTGCTCCCTTCACTTTCTTCTGTGGAATCGGAATTGGCAGCGGGACCGGCCGCGTATTCGCCTGCGGATTCGAGAGGCGGCGGAAAATATCCTCAGGAGTGATCGGCGTGAGCTTGGAATGGTTCCCGGTGACCAGGGTAATTTCCAGGTTATTTATCGAAACGGGATGGTCGCCATCGTTGGTGATGACAAAGAAAACAGGCAGAAGTCCATGCTCGTCGAAATTGATACTGAAAATTTTCGCTTTGTCAGGCTTGTCGTAGGGATCGGCGGCAATCGCAACCTGTTCGTCGCGATGGAAGTCGTGTGCGGGGTAGTTGATGGCGCTCTTTGCCTCGGGCTTGACGAAGTTTTTGGCCCGCAGCCACACCGGCGCTGAAATCGCAGCCCACGCCACCAGCACCGCGGCCCAGGCGATCTTTTTTGAGCGCATGGCTCCGATTATAGAGTGTCACCGCTTCCAGCGCGCGGGCCAAGGCGCCCGCGCCACACGCCGGTTTAGAATGGCTCAAGTTTGAGCTATCTCCTCTACAGCATGGTGCTGGCGGCGGGCATGCTTCTGAGCCTGCCTTTCTGGCTCTACCAGATCATTCGGCACGGAAAGTACCGCACCGGATTCAGGGAACGTGTCGGTGGTGTTCCGGCGCGGTTGCGGTCTGCCTCGCGACGCACGATTTGGATTCACGCCGTCTCTGTGGGCGAGGTGCTGGCGGTGAGCGGCCTGATTGACGAGATGCGGCGCGGCCTTCCTCAATACCGCGTGGTCATCTCGACGACCACGGATACCGGTCAGGAATTGGCCCGCAAGCGTTTCGGGGCGGAGAACGTTTTTTATTTTCCGATGGACTTCGCGTTTGCGATACGCCCGTATCTGGAGGCGCTGAGGCCGGAACTGGTCATACTGGCGGAAACCGAGTTCTGGCCAAACTTTCTGCGGCTCGTGCGCGCCAGCGGCGCACGCATTGCCGTGGTCAACGCTCGGATTTCTGACCGGTCATGGCCACGCTATCGTCGCTTTCAGTGGGCGCTGCGACGCATGCTGGCCCAGGTGGATCTTTTTCTCGCGCAAACTTCCGAAGATGCTACGCGGCTGGAATCGATTGGTGCGTCGGAGGAACGCGTTCACGTCACCGGGAATTTGAAATTTGATGTCAGCGCGCCCGCTTCGCCTCCCATTGTTGAGAGCGTGCGCAAGGCGCTCGAGGCGGAACATGCGGGGCCGGTGCTGGTGTGCGGCAGCACCGTTGAAGACGAGGAGCCAGTACTGCTGAAGGCGTTTGAGAATTTGCGGGTGAGCCATCCGCGGGCAGTGATGATATTGGCGCCACGGCATCCGGAGCGATTTGCCGAGGTTGCGGCCTTGCTGCAGCAACTGAACATGCCGGCCAGCCGCCGTTCGTTCTGGGCGGGAGAGCCGCTGGCAGGCGGGGTGCTGCTGCTCGATTCGATCGGGGAATTGGCCGCGCTTTACGGGCTGGCGGACATCGCCTTTGTCGGCGGAAGCCTGGTGCCGCGGGGCGGCCACAACATTATTGAACCGGCACAGCATGGCGTCGCCATCGTGGTTGGAAACCACACTGAAAATTTCCGCGATATCGTGGCGCTGTTTCAAAGCCGCGATGCGGTGCGCGTCGCCGGTCTCTCTGAACTGCCGCTAATGTTTATGCATCTGCTGGAAAATGATGCCGAACGCCGCGCGCTCGGCCAACGCGCGCGGGCGACCATGCAATTGCAGACCGGAGCTACTTCACGCACGATGGAGGCGCTAAAAACGCTTCTGGCCGACAACATCGGCACGGAGCGGGTTCCGGCGCAGGCCGCACATACCGATTGAATCCTCTTTCGACCATTTACGGTGGCATCGTGGGAGCGCGGAACGCGCTCTATCAGCGAAGCGTATTGCCGGCGCGTCATTTGCAAGGCGGGGTGGTCAGCGTAGGCAACGTCTCGGCTGGCGGGTCGGGAAAAACGCCGTTTGTGATTCTGCTGGGCGAGTTGCTGAAGGCGCGAGGGATTAAGTTCGATGTCCTCTCGCGAGGATATGGACGAACAAGCCGCGGCGTGTTGCTGGTGGACCCCGCAGGCTTGCCCGATCAATTTGGCGACGAGCCGCTGCTGATCGCGCGCAAGCTGCAGGTCCCGGTCGTCGTGGGGGAAGATCGATACGAGGCTGGTCGCTTCGCCGAAGCGCGATTCGGAACGCAGATTCATCTTCTGGACGATGGCTTTCAGCACCGTGCCCTTGCCCGCGACTTCGACATTGTCTTAGTGACTCCGCAGGATGCGATGGACCGGCTGCTTCCTGCAGGCCGCTTACGTGAACCACTGAGTTCATTGCGGCGAGCGGATGCGATCGTGTTGGCGAGCGGCGCTTCGGCCGATTCATTCCCTCTTGATGGCAAGCTGGTGTGGCGTGTGCGGCGTGGGATTGTTGCGCAGAACGTGCCTCCGCGGCCGGTTGTGTTCTGCGGAATCGCGCGGCCCCAGAATTTTGTCCTGCAACTCAGGGCGGCAAATATCGATCCGGTGGCGGAAGCTTTTTACCGCGATCACTACACGTACTCGGAGAAAGACGTGCGCGAACTGCTGGAACTGAAGAACAGGAGCGAAGCCGGCGGCTTCGTGACGACCGAGAAAGACGCGGTGAATCTGGGAGGCTATTTGTCTGCCCTTCAGCCGCTGGCCGTGGTGCCGGTGAAGATGGAACTTGCCGACGCAGCTAACGCCGTAGATACCATCCTGCGCAGAATCGAAGAACGGAAGCGGCGAGCATGAGAGAATCCGGTGAGCTGATGAGCTTATGAGCTACGAGCTATGAGCTATGAGCAAAACCGGGAAACACAGGGTCCTTCGACTGCGGTTCGGCTTCGCTTGTTGCGAAGCCGAATCCTCGCTCAGGATGACAATGGCGGGGATGCTTCGACTCGCGCATCGAACGCGCCCGCTCAGGATGACAGAGTTTTTGGGGCAGGGTGCGGCAGGATCGCTCATGGCTCGTAGCTCAAGGACTCACTGCTCATCCTGATATCGAACAATGACCAGGCACGCGAAAGAAACCGAGCGGCTCAGAAAAATCGTTGACACGTTTCCCAGGATTACGGTTACTGTGCTGGGGGACCTGGTGGCCGACGAATTTGTCTTCGGCGAGATCTCACGCGTGTCGCGCGAGGCGCCGGTGCTGATCCTGAAGCATCGTGAACGGACCGTAGTGCCGGGCGGCGCGGCTAATGCGGCAAACAATCTCGCCGATCTGGGAGTGAATGTTTTGCCAGTGGGGGTTGTCGGCGATGACGAGCCCGGGCGCCTGCTGCTGAAATATTTTCGCCACAAGCGCATCGCGGTGAGTGGAGTGCTGAAAGACAAAAGTTATACGACCGTCACCAAGACGCGCATCCTGGCGGGCATGACGCATACGGCGCGGCAGCAGGTGGTCCGGGTGGACCGCGAGCCACAGGAAAATCCTAACTCGCATCTGACCCGCGAAATCTATCTGGCGGCAAGAAATTATGCGCATGCTTCTGATGCGCTCCTGGTTTCGGATTATGGCTATGGTGCGGCCACTCCGGCGATTGTCGATACCTTGCGGGCGAAAGGGAAACTCGGCGCGACGCCCATCATTCTCGATTCTCGCTATCGCATGCTGCAGTATTCCGGCGTGACCGCGGTGACTCCGAATGAGCCGGAAGTCGAGGAGGCGTTGGGAATTCGCGTCGGGCAGGATTGGAACAACGTTGTTGCGGCCGGCGAGCAGGTTATGCAGCAAATGAAACTGCAATCGCTGGTTCTCACCCGCGGACGCGATGGCATGGTGGCGTTTGATCAAAAGCATAAGCCGGTCGACATTCCAATCTTTGGGTCGGACCAGGTGGCCGACGTGACCGGCGCGGGAGATACGGTGATTGCGGCTTTCACTGCGGCCTTTGCAGCCGGCGCTACCACGGAAGAGGCGGCACACCTGGCGAACTACGCCGGTGGAATTGTCGTGATGAAGCGAGGGACGGCGACGGTATCGCGGGATGAGTTGCTGCGTGCGCTGGAGCAATCTCCGCCTGCGACGCGTCCTCATTGAGACGATCTCATTGTCATCGACCAACAAAATCCTGAGCCGTGAGCAGCTTCGGCGGCGAGTTGAGGAATGGCGCGGCGCGGGGGAAAAAATCACGCTGGCCAACGGCGGATTCGATCTGCTGCATGTGGGGCACGTGCGTTATCTGCGCGCGGCCAAGGCGCTGGGTGGAAAATTGATCGTTGCCATGAACGCGGATGATTCCGTGCGCGCGCTCAAGGGCGAAGGGCGTCCGATCATGCCGGCGAGCGAACGAGCTGAAATTGTTGCCGCGCTGGCCGATGTGGATGCGGTTGTGATTTTTCCCGAACTCGATGTACGCGCAATCATCCGCGAGATCCGTCCCGACATTCAAGCCAAGGGTACTGACTACACTGCAGACTCCGTGCCCGAGCGCGATGAAGTCGCCGAGTATGGCGGGCGCGTGGAGATCGTCGGCGATCCGAAGGATCATTCCACCAGCGAGATCTTCCGATCGCGGCTTGCGCCGAGGCGTTCTTGATCGTGGAGTCCGGCGGCACAACTGGAATCGATCGCTTGCTGATCGTGCGCCTCAGCGCGATGGGCGACGTCATCCATACGCTGCCAGCGGTGCAGGCCCTGCGCGAGGCGTTTCCGCAGGCTGAGATGGGCTGGATCATCGAAGAGCGGTGGGTTGAATTGCTATGTGCGCCGGGAACCTCGCGGCGTGGGGCGCGTTCACCGTCGCGGCCGCTCGTGAACTGGGTTCACACCGTGCAAATGCGTGAGTGGGGCAGGTCGCTGGGATCGATTCAGACCTGGGAGCAGATCGCAAGAACTTGGAATGACGTGCGCGCCGCGCAGTACGAGGCTGCTGTCGATCTGCAGGGCGCGGTGCGATCCGCAGTGCTGGCGAACTGGTCCGGAGCGCGCGAGGTTGTTGGGACGGCTGAGCCGCGCGAGTCTCCGGCGAGCTTGTGGTACACGCTGCCAGTGGTGGCGCGAGGAACGCATGTGGTCGAGCAGAATTTGTCGGTGGCGTCGGCTGTCGTTGGGCATGATTTGACGGCAAGGAAGGTCGAGTTGCCGCGCGACTGTGCAGCGGAGGAGCGAATGGACCACTGGCTTGCGCAGGCAGGGATGCGCGATTTCGCGATTCTGAATCCGGGTGCGGGATGGGGTGCGAAGCGGTGGCCTGCTGAGCGGTACGGGCAAGTGGCGCGAGCGTTGGCGAAAGATGGGGTCCGGTCGATTTTGAATTGTGGTCCATCCGAGGAATCTTTGGCGCGCGAAGCGGAGAGCGCGAGCGGAGGCTCGGCTACGGCGCTCGAGTGTTCGATCAGCGAACTGATTGCAGTGACGAGGCGCGCGAAATTGTTCGTGGGAGGCGATACTGGGCCGATGCACCTGGCGGCAGCGTTGCAGATTCCCGTCGTGGCGATCTTTGGGCCGACTGACCCCGCGCGGAACGGGCCTTATGGGACCAGGAGTGTTGTGTTGAGAAATCCGGAGAGCTTGACCTCGCATGCTCGCAGGGCTCAGCCGGATGAGGCGATGCTGGAGATTGGCGTGGAGGACGTGGTGGAAGCTGCAGTGGAGTTGCTGGCGAGAGGTCGCGGGCAGGAGTGCCCGCGCCACACGTGACCGAGTGGTCGAGGGTGGCTCGGCGGATTCGGGTGCCGCTGGGGTTTGCATTTGCGTTGCTTTATTTCTGGCTGGCGCGGCCGACCTGGCGATTCTTGGCGCTGGGCGCGGTTTTGATTGTGCCGGGGCTACTGATTCGGGCGCTGGCGTCGGGGCACGTGCGGAAGAACGAAGCGCTGGCGACGTCCGGGCCGTATGCCTACACCCGGAATCCGCTTTATCTGGGGTCGTTGCTGATGGGGATTGGGTTTTCGATCGCGGCGCGGAGTTGGTGGGTGGGTGCGGTGATCGTGTTGATGTTCTTTGCGATCTATCTGCCCGTAATTCGCGGGGAGGAAAAATTTCTTCGCGACAAATTTCCGGAGTTTGAGGAATATGCGCGGCATGTACCGCGGATGCTTCCGCGGGTGACGCCGTTTGCCTCGGATGACGGCGGGGGATTTTCGATGGAGCTTTATTTGAAGCACCGCGAGTGGAATGCGCTGCTGGGCGCGGCGGGGATAGTTTGCGTGCTTGTCGGGAAGATGATCTGGTGGGGGTGAGTTGGTGGGTTTGGTTTCGGCTTACGTGGCCGTTGATGTGGCAGGAAAGCAGGTTCCTCACCGCCGCTTTGCGGCGGTTCGGAATGACATCCGGCGCGGGGCGCCTTCTCCGACGTTTGCTCTCCGACGTTTGCTGACAGAATCGAAAGTTGTGTTTCGCTGCGACGCTTACTTTTTCGCCAGCAGTTTTCGGGCGCGAGAGAGTTCGGGGCGGGTGGAACTTCCACCTTCGCAGTTCTTCAGCAGCATGGCGTAGTACTCGCTGGCATCGCCCTGTTTGCCGGCGGCTTCGGCGGCTTGGGCCGCGCCGTAGAGGGCGTTGAAGCGGCCGGGATTGAACTTCAGGTCGGCCTGATATTCGGCTAACGCCTGTTGCGGGCGCTTGGCTTCGAGCAGGATCTCGGCAATCATCTCGCGCGTGGGAATGCCTTCAGGCTCATCGCCGAGAGAATCTTCTTTATCGGCGATCGGGCGGAGCAGTTCAACGGCATCATCGTATTTGCCCTCAGCAAAAGCCAGCCAGGCACGAGCTGCTTTCAGATCACTGTCGGTGGCGGCGGCGAAATTCTTCTTGTTGGCTGTGACGAAATCGATGTGAAGCGCTTCGATGGCGCTGATAGCCTTGCGGACTTCTTCCGGTTCATGAAGATGAGCGGCGCCGATGGCTTTCGCCCGATAGCCGAACGAGTCTTCGGCGGTTCCGGGGATTTGCTTCGGAACGATGGAGGCGGCAGCATTCCAATCATGCATTTCGAGAGGATAGAGCGCGGACAGGTGCGCTTCGGAGGCCAGGTGGGGATCGAATCCCACGCCGTACATGTCGTGCATTTCCGGCATGTGGTTGACTTCGTCCATCAGTGCGCGGGCGTCGGATTCCCTGCCGCTTTGCATATACGCATAGAAGAGGAAATTCATGGCGTGGAACTGATGGCCTTCGCCACCCATGTGCATGGCCGCGGTTTTGCGAGTGGCGGCGATGGAGGCGAGGTTGGAATTGATGTCGTCTTGCCACATGCCGACGCGGGCAAAGATATGTGAGGGCATGTGCAGCGCGTGAGGCGCTGCGGGCGCAACCTGGGCGTAGCGGCGCGCGGCAGGAATTCCGAGATGGGCGAGCTGCGGCTTGTCGTAGCTGTGGATCAGGTAATGCGCGACTCCGGGATGATCGGGCTCGATGGCGAATAATTTTTCGAGGATCACGGCGGCGGCCTTGCGATTCGCGAAGGTCGCGTCTTCATCGGGCTCGGAGGCGAGGAGCGAGAGAGCGTAAAAGGTTGCAGCCTCGTGGTCGTCCGGATAGGTTTCGTACACCTTCTTCATCGCGTCGGAGTAGGCGCGAGCGCGGGTTTTGTGATCGAGCTTGTCGGAGTTGGAGTAGAAGGCGAGGATTGCATCGATGTAGGCCGTCTCGCGCGGAGTGGACTTGAGATGCATCTTGGCGGGAGTGCTGGCTTCTTCGAGTCCGCGGGCGATGACTTTCTCGTCGGGCTCGTTCCAGAGTTGATGCCAGATGCTCATAGCGACTCCCCAGTGGGCGATGGCGCATTGCGGATCGTCTTTGGTGATGTCGAGGAATTCCTTCTCGGCCTCCTCATACCAGAAGGAGTGGAGCAGGGCGACGCCGCGGGCAAACGGCATCTGCACCGCGGCGGAGCAAGAGGTCGGGAAATGCACCGTGCCGACCTGCGCCTCGGTGAGATCTTCGTGATGGTGGTGGTTCTTGTCTTCGTCGTCGGCAAAGGTGAAGAAGCTGATCAGGCAGAAAAAGAGCAGAAGGGATGCGAATCGCTTCATTGGAATGTCCCCACGCAGAGGTGAGTCGATTCTAGATATCGCACCGGGGAAAAAGCAATCGACCACGGGGGACGGCAGTGGCTCAGTTTGAATTTCCGGCGGCAGCCTCGTCTTGAAATGGCGTCATCCTGAGCGGAGCCGCTCTCCAGGCGGAGAGAAGGATCTCCCTCAGACTGTGCTGAGGGAGATCCCCGTTCGACTTCTCCTCGCTACCGCTCGTCGAGCGCTCAGGGCAGGCTCTCCGCCCGCTGGTGAAGACGCGGGCACTTCGGGATGACGCCCATTGAGAGGGCGCTGGGTTAAACAGAAAAAATCGGCAATAAAAAAGCCTCTTGCTTTCGCAAGAGGCTTTTTAGGGGGAAGGACTTGGGCGAAGCGCCCGGGTGTCCGTACTAGGAGATCTACTTCGGCTGCTGTTGCTGGTCGGCGGTGACAGCCGGGGCGGCGCCGTTGCTGGAAAGCTGCTCCAGATCGTTCTTCAGCAGGCTGATTTCAACGCGGCCGCCGCTGGTCCGCTTGGTCGTCTTGGCAGTGTCATCCGAAGGCAACGGGGCATTGCCCATGCCGACGAGATAAATGCGGTAGACCGGGATGTCGTGACTGAGCACGAAGTAGCGGACGACGGACTCGGCCATCTTCTGCGAATTCGTGATCGCGGTCTGACCCTTTCCAGACGAGAAGCCCTGAACTTCGATGATGTATCCGCGCTGGCCTTTCACAGAGGTGGCCATCTGGTCGAGGGCGTCCTTCGCGTTCTTGCTGAGGACGGTCTGGCCGGGGCGGAAACGGATCTCGGTCTGATTCGAGGCCTTGTACTGGTCGATGTTGCTGACCACGGTCTCTACGGTCTGCACGCGGGTCGTAACCTGCTGGGCTGACTGCTGAGCCGCAGTGGCCTTGTTGCCGGCGTCGATGGCGTGCTGGTCGGCTTCATTGGCCTTGTCTGAAGCCAGCTTGATGCCAGCCTGGGCGCGCTGATCGGTATCCTTGATCTCCTTGCTGTTGGCCGAGGTGAGCTCGTCGAGCTCGTTGACGCGATCGCGGATGGGCTCGGTCTGGCGCTTCACATAGGTCTTGCGAGCAAAAGGATTCAGATGTCCCCAGAAACCTTCGCGCGACGGTGGCGCCAACGGGGCCTTACCGGTGGCGTTGGTATCGGATGACTGAGTCTGCTGCGCGGCAGCAGGCTGAGTTTGAGTCTGGGATGACGAGGTGGTTTGCGCCAGCGCGGGCAAAGCAAGCACGGCAGCCAGCGGCAGGGCGATGACAAGACGGTTGTTCATAAATGACTTCCTCCAATGTTTTGGGGGAGCGTTGGGGCTCCACTCCGGCACGCCTGGGGCGTGTTTGAAATTTTGATTGCGTCCCCTGAACGAAAAAGAAAGCCAGCAGACTTGCTGAGCCGGCAGGTGCTGACGCAACACCTGACCTGAAAACCTGGGCGTCAGTACAGTGGCGCCGCTGTTCTTTATATCAAGTTGGATGCCAAATCGGCAGTTCCGGTTGAGTCGCTAAGTGATTGATAGCTAGGGACATTGTAGTACTTGGGCGAAGGCTGGCATAGTCTGGCAGGGTAAATTTGGCAAACCTGATATAAAAACTGCGTGCAAGAATGTCAGATGTGGGTGTTTGAGTGTGGGGTAACAAACAATTTGGTATGACCAGCCAAAACCGCGTAAGAATGTGCAGAATGATGGTGTTAGAGGAATCGCGAGGCTGGGAAGACAATTTCGTGGAGGGCACCGAGTGGGACGGAGTTTAACCCTGTTTAGGAATCTGGTTCTTGGGATCATTGTCGTGACATGCGTGGCGCATGGTGCGCATGCAGGGTCGAGTTCGGAAGAAACTGCCGCGGGCATGGCCTCGTCGCGCGTCCCGGCGGAGCATATGCAACTTTATTCAGACCTGGCGGTGACCTGGATGCAGGCCTATCTGCGAGTCGATACGACCAATCCGCCGGGCAACGAGATGAAGGCAGTCTCGTTTTACAAGAAGATCCTTGACGACGAAGGCATCGAGAACCGGGTGTTTGAGTATGTGCCGGGGCGCGGCGATTTGTGGGCGCGGATTCTGCATAACTCTTCCCTTGGCGAAGTGAAGCGGCCGATCATCCTGCTCAACCACACGGACGTGGTGACCAGCGACGCCACGCACTGGAGAGTTCCGCCATTCAGCGGAGAGATTCGTGACGGATATTTGTGGGGACGCGGGGCTCAGGACATGAAGGACGAGGGCCTGGCGCAGCTCGTCGTGATGGTGATGCTGAAGCGGGAGAAGGTCGAACTGGACCGCGACGTGATCTTTCTCGCGGTGGCGGATGAAGAAGCCGACGGAACGGGCACGGACTGGTTCATCAAGAATCATCAGGATTTGCTGGAAAACGCGGAGTTTCTGATCAACGAGGGTGGAGAGAACCTGCTGGAAGGCGGCAAGGTGCGATACGTAGGGGTTGATGTCGGCGAGAAGACGACTTACTGGCTGCACGTGGTGGCGCATGGCAGGCCGGGGCACGGGTCGCGGCCGAATCCGGACTCGGCGCCGGACCGTTTGGTGCGGGCGCTCAACCGGATTCTCGGGTATCGCACGCCGCTGCGCGTGCTCCCGGTGGTGGACGAGTTTCTGCGCGACATGGCGCCGTATGAGCCTGCGGAGCGGGCAGCTTACTATCGCAATGTCAAAAAGGCGATCGGGGACAGCAGATTCCAGGCTGAAGTGGAGCGTGATGAGTCGTTGAATTTCCTGCTGCGCGATACGATCTCGCTGACGATGCTGGGAGGTTCAGGGCAGACGAATGTGATTCCACCAGAAGCGTGGGCCAACCTCGATGTTCGCATTTTGCCGGGAGGAGATCCCAAAGCCTTGCTGGACGCGGTGCGACGGGTGGTGAATGATCCGAATGTGACCGTGGAACCGCTGAATGAGGAATTCCGCGTGGCGAACTATTCGGGAACGGATAATTCATTGTTCAGGGCGATTCGCGAGGTCTCGGGACAGTATTTTCCGGGGACGCCGGTCGTGCCGCACATCACGAGCGGTTACACGGAGAATCAGAGGTATCGTCCGCTGGGGATTATTGCGTACGGATTCAATCCTTATACAGCCACGGATGAAGAGGGAAACACCGAACACGGAAATGACGAGCGCATTCGGGTGGAGGAAGTGCGGCGCGGGCCACGGGTGCTGTTTGACGTGGTGGCGCGAGTGGCGGCGGAATAAGTTTTAGCGTGGAGTTGGTGCGAGTCTTGTGTGCAGGGCTACAATATGCGCGTGAATTCTGACCTGCGCGTGAACTCGCGTGATAACTCGAAAGATGGGAAAGATCCGCGGTCGCACCACCGGCACGCGGTGTATGCGTCGGAGGCAACCGGGCTGCTGCTGATTGCCCTGATGTTGCTTGTCCTCACGGTCGTTCGCTATTGGCAGAACATCCACTGGAGCCTGCGCTGAACGTGGGTAGCGCAAAATCCGAAATCCTGAAAACTGATCCGTTGCTGGTGGTAATCCTGGGGCCAACGGCCAGCGGGAAAACGGCGCTTTCGCTTGCGCTGGCGGAGCGATTCGGCGGGGAAATTGTTAACTGCGATTCGGTTGCGATGTACCGCGAGTTCGACATTGGCACGGCGAAACCGACCGCGGAAGAACAGGCGCGGGTGCCGCATCATCTTTTTGATTGCGCGGAGCCGACGGCCAGCATGACCGCGGGAGAGTATGCGCGGCTGGGGCGAGAGACGCTTTCGGATATTCGCAGCCGCGGACGTTTGCCGATTGTGGTCGGCGGGACGGGGCTGTATTTGCGGGCGCTGCTGGAAGGTCTGTTCCCAGGGCCGCAACGGTCAGAGGAATTGCGGGAGCGTTTGCGTGAGCGGGCTTCTTTGCGGGGAGCTGACTATTTACATCGGATTCTGCGGCGGTTGGATCAGGCGGCGGCGGAGAGAATTCATCCCAATGATGCGCCGAAGTTGATCCGGGCGATCGAGGTGTGCCTGGCATCGCGGCAGAAGATGACGGATTTGTGGCAGGAGGGACGCGAGCCCTTGCGGGGCTTTCGGATTTTGCGTGTGGGACTGGATCCGGAGCGCGGGGCGCTGTATGCGCGGATCAATGCGCGGGCGGCGCGCATGTTTGAGCGGGGACTGATCGAGGAAACGAGGGGGCTTATTGAGAAGTATGGGATAGGGGCGCGTCCGCTGGAATCTTTAGGGTACAAACAGGCGGGTCAGCTTTTGCGCGGGGAGGTCACGCGCGAGCAGGCGGTGCAGGTGGCGCAGCAGGCGCATCGCCATTACGCCAAGCGGCAGATGACTTGGTTTCGGCGCGAGCCGGAGGTGCGGTGGCTGAAGGGGTTCGGGGATGAGGCGGCGGAGCAGCGGGAGGCGGAGGAGTGGGTTGGAGAGGCTCTCGAAAGTGGTTCGTGACTAGCATCGTCGCGTGCAACTAGCGCCATCAAATTCCCCACTTCTGGCAACTACGGCCAGAAGTGGGGCACCCGCGCTTCATATGGCACCCGCGGTTCATATGGTATCCAGTTCACACTGGCGCCCTGAAGCGTCAAATCTTCACTTCATCTGGCGATGGTGCGGGGTGGTGGAACTGCCGGCGTTTTTGCGGGAGTGATTTGGAGCATGGAGTGTCCGGCAACGTGGACGAAACTTAATTCTCGGGCGGAGAGCAGGGCGTTGACTGCTTCTTTCACTTTGGAGCGAGCCACGAAGTTGCCGAGAAAAATTTCCAACTCGGTCTGCTCGATGGCGACAACGCAATCCAGATACTTTGAGATCAGCGCGGAGAGCGCCTCGGGCACAGAGAGTCCCACGCCTTCCTTCACAGCGTCGGGCGCCCAGCGATAGAGGAGATCCCAGACCGAACCTTCAGTCGTCTTATAGTCGACGCGGGTGATGCGAAGCTTCGACCAAAGTTCGGCGAGAGCTTTATCGAGCGCTGCTGTAGAAAGGCCTCCACCGAGACGTTCGAGCAGGCGCTGCTTCGAGATGGGCCCTTCTCGCTGGATGAGGGCGAAGGCGTCGGCCGCGAGCGAGGAATACGGGGAGCGCGATCCGGACTTGGGTGGCTGCTTGGGATTGCGCTCGCCCGTCAGGGCATAGAAGTAGGGGAAGACAGAAGCGGCGACGAGGAATCCGTTGTTCTCGTCGCCGAGGTTGGCTTCGAAGGCGGCACGTTCGCGCAGCAGGCGAACCATGAGCGTGGTCGCCTCGGCGGCGCGCGGATCCTTGAAGGCGTGCTGCCACTCGGGCAGATGATCTTCAGAGCCGACGAAGGCTCCGATAAAAGTTGGAACCAGCAGGGGTGGGCGCTGCGGATACATGAGGCAGAACCCGGTGTCTTCGAGGAAAGCGCGCGCCTGCTCGATGGTGCGGATGGGCTTACCATCGAGGCGCCACTTTTCGCGACGAAGCTGCTGGAGTTCGAGGTCGGTCATAAGAACGGCTCTCAGCCATCAGCTCTCAGCTGTCAGCTTTCACCCAAATCGGTCATAAGAACGGCTCTCAGCCATCAGCTCTCAGCTATCAGCTTTCACCCAAATCGGTTTCGCTGAGAACTAGGAGCTAGAATCTAAGAGCTAAAGAGCTAAAGAGCTAAAGAGCTAAAGAGCTAAAGAGCTAAAGAGCTAAAGAGCTAAAGAGCTAAAGAGCTAAAGAGCTAAGAGCTAAGAGCTAAGAGCTGATAGCTGATAGCCGATAGCTGATAGCCGATAGCCGATAGCTAAATTCTCTTAAACGCCTTCTGAATATCCTTCACAGAATACCGCAGGACCACGGGTCGGCCATGCGGGCATGACATGGGGTGATCCGTTTTTGCTAACTCCGCCAGGAGCCAATCCATTTTGTTCTGTTCGAGCGGCATGTTGACCTTGATGGCGGCATGGCAGGCGATCGAGGCGGCAATGCGGCTGCGAATTTTTTCCAGGTTCAACGACTGGTCTTCGCGCGAAAACTGGTCGAGCAGTTCGTGCAGCATGTGTTCGACTGATGCGGCCTCGACTCCGGCCGGAGCGACTTTGATGGCTACGCTGCGCGCGCCGAAAGGTTCGGCTTCGAATCCGTTTTGCTGAAGTTCGTCGGAGATCTCCGAGAAGACCGCCTGCTGGGCTGGAGACAACTCCAGCACGATGGGCATCAGCAGGCGTTGGCTCTCGACTTTTTGGGCGGCGCGCTGCTTGAGGATGCTTTCGAATAGCACTCGCTCGTGGGCCACGTGCTGATCGACGATCCACAGGCCGTCTTCGTTGACGGCGAGGATGAACGAGTTGCGAATCTGGCCGAGGGGTCGCAGCGAGCCAAGCGCGGAGAGCGTGGGTTCTTCTTCGCTAACGTCGAGAGCCGGGGCGCAACCGTGATCAGGGATATTGTCGAATTGCGGCGGAGCCGTTGGCACGAAATTCTGGCTCAGAGGAGCATTTTCGAGGCCGCGCGCTACCGGAATCGCGGCGTTGGCCGCGACGGCGATGCCGCCTTCGAATTGGAAGCGAGCGGAGATGGGTGGAAGCTGCGGTGCGCGCAGGACGAAATTGTGGACATTTGCATCCGGGTTCCCAGGTCTCGCAACTTCGGCGAGACCTGGGGCATCCCATACTTCTTTTCCGCCGAGGTCTTTTCCGTCGGCGCTGGGTGTAAGCGCTCCGGGCGTGAGAGCGCGGCTGGCGGTGGCGTGAGCACGAATTTCTGCGACGAATTGCGGAACGGGCCGCGCCTTCATGAGCACGGCGCGGATGGAGTCGCGAACGAAATCGTGCATGACCGTCTGCTGGCGAAAGCGGACTTCCGTTTTCGACGGATGCACGTTGACGTCGACCTCTCCCGCTGGCAATTCGAGAAACAGCAGCACGACCGGGTAGACGGTCGGCGGAATGATGTTGCGATAAGCCTCGGTGAGAGCGTGCTGCACGAGGCGGTCGCGGATGAGGCGTCCGTTGACAAAGATGAAGATGGAATTGCGGTTGAGCTTTTGAATTTCGGGCTTGGAGACGAAGCCGTGCAGCCGCATCTCGCCGGGATCTTTGGGCTCGGCTTCTTCGTCTACGTCTTCGTTGCGACGCCAGGGAGGCGGCTGCGGAAGGCCGATGCGTTCGAGTGGCTGGCGCGCCGCGACGGGAATGAGTTGATCGAGAGTCTCCTTGCCGAAGACCTGGTAGACGCGCTCGCTGTGTCCGGCGACCGGCGGCGCGACCAGCATGGCGTTAGTGGAGGAGTGCAGTTCGAAATGCTTGTCGGGATGCGCCAGGGCGTAGTGCGTGACCAGCGACGCGATGTGCGAGAGTTCAGTGGACTCGGACTTGAGGAATTTCTTTCTTGCAGGTGTGTTGAAGAAAAGATCGCGAACGGTGATGGATGTGCCGAGGGGCAGGCCAGCTTCTTCGATGCGGGCGATTTTTCCGCCATTGATCTCGACTATGGTTCCGGCGGGCTCTTCGGCGGCTCGTGTTTCAAGATGCAGGCGTGAGACCGAGGCGATGGAAGGCAGCGCTTCGCCGCGGAATCCGAGCGTGGCAACGCTGAGCAGGTCTTCGGCATTCTTGATTTTCGAAGTGGCGTGGCGTTCGAAGGCGAGCATGGCATCGTCGCGCACCATGCCGCAGCCGTTGTCGGTGATCTGGATCAGCTTTTTTCCGCCAGCCTCAACCTGAATCTTGATGCGGGTGGCACCGGCGTCGAGAGAGTTTTCGAGCATTTCCTTGACGACCGACGCCGGGCGCTCGACGACTTCGCCGGCGGCGATTTTGTTGGCGACGTTTTCGGAAAGAACGTGGATACGGCCCATGGGGTGAGAGGTCAGTTTCGCAGATGGAGCGCGGGAAGGAAAGGGGCGCGAGGTTTGGGAAACTCGCGACGGAATCTTTACCCCCGGAGTTGTGGTGTGGGAGATCCCTCCGCCCGCTGGTGAAAGCGCGGGCGTTCGGGATGACGCCACTCGCTGAGTGGTTGAAGAAATAAGCGCGGCGGAACTCTTTACCCCCGGAGTTGTGGTGTGGGAGATCCCTCCGCCCGCTGGTGAAAGCGCGGGCGTTCGGGATGACGCCCTCGCTGAGTGGTTGAAGAAATAAGCGCGGCGGAACTCTTTACCCCCGGAGTTGTGGTGTGGGAGATCCC
>Ga0335076_10002397_pt1 | contig 18622 bp, 12 predicted proteins | sample Lox_Sample_25_FD_206717 | JGI IMG/M metagenome (GOLD analysis project Ga0335076, IMG submission 206717) | Soil microbial communities from Loxahatchee National Wildlife Refuge, Florida, United States - Lox_Sample_2.5 | ecosystem: Environmental > Terrestrial > Soil > Wetlands | place: USA... | reverse complement strand
CCGCTAATGGACAAGCGGCGAGCTTGGCCAATGGCTTCACCTACATCGCTGCGCCGACGGTGACGAGCGTAGCACCGAGTGCGGGAACGACGGCAGGTGGTACCTCTATCACAATCGCTGGTGCGAACTTTGCTGCGGGAGCGACCGTAACGCTTGGAGGCAACCCCGCGACGAATGTAGTAGTGGTCAATACCACGCAGATTACGGCCACCACGCCGGCCGGAGGTGCGGGCCCGGCCACGATCACGGTGGCGGTAAATGGACAAGCCGGCAGCCTGACGAACGGGTTCACCTACGATGTACCGGCAACGGTGGGCAGCGTATCACCAAATACCGGGTCCACCGGGGGTGGAACGTCGGTGACGATCACGGGGACGAACTTCGTGACGGGCGCGACGGTCACATTTGGGAGCAACGCGGCGACAAACGTCGTGGTACTGAGCAGCACGCAGCTCACCGCGACGACACCAACAGGCACGGCCGGAGGGGTCACAGTCACGGTAACGAATCCGGGAGTGGCGGGTGGTAGCCTGACGAACGCGTATAGCTACGTCGTCGTGCCGACAGTGACGAGCATCTCTCCCAATAGCGGTCCAATGGCGGGTGGAACGTCGGTGACAATCGCTGGGACGAACTTTGCTGCGGGTGCAACGGTCACGTTTGGTGGCAATGCAGCCACGAACGTGGTCGTAGTGAGCGGCACACAGATTACGGCGACGACACCGGTGGGAAGCGCAGGGGCAGTTACGGTCACCGTGACCGTGAACGGACAGAGTGGAAGCCTGGCCAACGGGTTCACCTACAATTCAGGGGTGGCGATCGGCTTCGGGCAGGTAGCGGCAGCAACGCCGCAGTCGCCGACTGCAACCGTTGCTGTGGCGTTCCCGGGGGGGCAAACGGCTGGGGATCTAAACATCGTTGTGGTCGGTTGGAACGACACGGCAGCGGCCGTTTCCACTGTTAAGGACAGCGCAGGCAACACGTATAACCTGGCGATTGGACCGACAGCCGGGACGGCGCTGCAGCAATCGATTTACTACGCGTCAAACATCAAAGCCGGCAGCAACACCGTGACGGTGACCTTCAGCCAGGCGGCGGCCTCGGTAGATGTCCGCATTCTGGAATACCGCGGGGTGACGACGCTGGACGCGAAGGCCGGGGCGAGCGGGAGCAACGCCGCTCCGAACAGCGGATCGGCAACGACGACAAGCGCCAACGAACTGATCTTTGGCGCGAACACGGTGTTCACGACGAATAAGGCGGCGGGCAGTGGCTTTACCGCACGCATTATCACTTCCCCCGATAGCGACTTGGCAGAGGATAAGATCGTGACCACGGCAGGAGGCTACAGCGCGACGGCGAGCTTGAATTCTTCCGGCCCCTGGGTCATGCAGATGGTGACCTTCAAATAAACCAGCTCCGTTTCATTGGCTGGCAATTTCCCTGGTAGGGTGTCGCTGAGCAGCGGCTTTTTTGCCCCCTATGTCATGGTCCGACCGAGAAGTTTGCGATCGTGTTCGATCCAGTTACCGGATTTGCAATCCCCTCATTGCTGAGGAAAATATTATTGGCGAGATTGTTCTTCAAAGTCGGGTCCGGATTGGGTATTAACAGCGAGATCGTGTACCGGCCCCGGCGGAAGCCCCCGATCAGAAACCTCTCGGAAAAAGTGACCGGTTTGCCCGGCGGAAGCTTGCTGAAATCAACCTTTGAGAGAACTCGCCTCACCATGTTGTGCCCGTCCTGGTCTTCAATCGTCAGGTAAATCCTGTACTCCGCGGAAGGGACTTTAGTCCCCTCATTGGTAAACATCAAATCCACCAACATAAAATCGTCTCCTTTTGTTTCAAAGGAAAGCACCGCCCGGTTAAGAACAATACGTTCACCGCTCGGGGCTCCATTTGCGGGACCGGGAGCTGCCGAGTATGTACAGGTGATTTGTAGCTTCTGAGTTCCGATAGATTCACAGGTCGGCGCGGTTGCGGATTCGGCGGGAGAGTTCGCAGGCATGGGTACAAGCGAAAAGGTTTGGAACGCAAAAAGGATTAGTCCCATCACGATCCGATACATGATCGATGACCTCGAGCCCCTCGAATCGCACCTTCAGTCGTCGGGGAAGCAGTTGATTCCGTATCTATCCTGACTCGGAATTGAATTCCGTGGAAGACCGATAGCCAGTGCACTGCTCGGTCCGCTGCGGCATAGGGTTACACGGTGTCGGTCACGGTTCAACACCCGTGAGCCTGGGCTGAAACGGGCGCATAAGGAAAACGCAGGGCGTTTTTAATGTGAACTGACCAACTGGCGATTCGGCGCAGGTTTGACTGCCAGAACAATGGCCTGCCACGAGGTCCACGAACTGAGATCAAAGGTGGAACGGTACCTACCCGGTGTTTCTGCGAATCCTGTTTCCGCGTCGAGATAGTTCGAGGAGGCCGATGTTTGCTGAGTATACCCGTACCCGGACTTCCATGTCTGGGCCGTCGCACTTTTCGCGAAGCCGATCAACAGGTCGTCGTTGGTCGTCGTGGTTATGCTCGGACTATCGGCGCGCGGAAGCCGCAAACCGGCGTCATCGCCAATCGTCGAAACCGCATCGATGGGGTCCGAGGGGTTGGAACCGCTCACCACAAATATGGAGATCACCAGGGATTGTGGCGTGGAAAGATTCAAGGTGAACGTGTGACCTGGGCCGACCTTTGGCGTCTTTGCGTACCACACCGCAGTCCTGAGGTCGAATCCCCTCCCATTGCTGGTTGGACCCACCCCAGAAGTCCACGTATTGTTGAAACTATCCGAGGGAGTCATGGTGACGCTGGAGTGAGAAGAAGCGCAGACTACAATCAAATCGCCCCCGGAACTGTCGAATGCTTCCGTAGTGTGATTCGTCAGAAACGTGCGGTTGAGATAGCGCTGGGTAACCCTGATTTTGGGCCCCGAATTGGAAAAATTAGTTGGGGCGCTGGACAGGATATGGCTGCCGAATAGGGAATAAACCAGAAGGACCACGACCAGCAAAAAGGACAGCCCCGCAAGACGCGCGGGGCGCTCACCCAGAAGCGACGAAATTCTCTTGGACTCCTCAATTACCTTATTTATCAATGACATGTGGCCTGGCACATCCTCCGCCCGATTCGTTAGCGACCTGAGAAACCACTTGCAATGCCTGTTCCGAATTGTCCATTGAAACTAAAGGACTTAGGCGGATGCGTTGAATATTTCTGCTTCGGCAAAAGGACATGAAGGGAACTTTACGGCCATATTGGGAAAATAAATGCACAGTCACACGCACCCTGTTCCTGTGAAGTTATGGTTATAAACGGGTTATCCCCTACTCCCTTTTAGAGAATTTCATGGGGAATGGCTGAAAGATGGCAGACTCATGCTTGAGAAGCGACATCACCTGAAGGAGGAATTCTCCATGGCATCTGGCTCTCCGGACTTTGACGCCCTTGTGCAACGTGTCCGCGAACTGGAAACGCATAACCAAAGACTCAGGGCGTTGGGTATTGCCATCTTCACTCTTTTCTGTGGCGTAATCCTGATGGGACAGAGCGGGTCTGCCCCCCGCGTGCTCGAAGCCCAAAAATTTGTGCTCAAAGATAACGACGGAAACGTCCGAGGCTGGATGGGAAGTGTTGGCAAGGGGTCGGAGTTGGTTCTGGGAAATGTCAATTCGCAACCCATGATTCGGCTGATTGTCAGCACGGACGCAGCCGATTTGCACTTCTTCGGCAACCGCAAAAATGGGATGAATCTTGGCCTCGAGGACGGCAACCCGGACATTTCCATGGTCGGGGCGGACGGAAGTGGCAGCGTCAGGATTGGCGTTAAGGACTACGGACCAAGCTTTGCCCTGGAGGATACAAATGGGTCTACTGCGATCCTCGGTGTAACTCAGCCAGAGCAGGTTGCAACCCAGCCGGCCCAATCCCGCTCCGCAGCATCCCTGGTGCTCCTGAACAAAGATAAGAAGGTCATCTGGCGGACACCGTGAGGCTCGACAGATCAGAACCTTGCTGCAGAACTTCCGCCGTTTGCACTCAATTCGGAAGCAATCCGAACACGGTGAACGCTAATTGTCCGCCCACGTAGACCTTGCCATTGGCCACGGTGGGCACGGTGAACTTCGTGGCTGGCGCGATTGCCCCTGGCCCGCTCGTCGGCGCGTTGCTCGGGCTGCTGAAGAGCGGATTAGACACATTGGTACCGTCGTAAGCGTCTAGGATCACCGCGCCACCCGACTGATAGCCATTGACATCGGCCACCCAGACAATGCCGTTCGTAGTTCCACTGGCAGACACCGTCGGCGTTGCCCCTCGGAATTGGAATGTGTTGCTGGAATTCGAACTCGCGACGGTCGAAATGCTCCCGTTGCCTATCGTAAATTGCCGCAGGGAATCCCCCACGATGATGGTGTAGATGTTCCCGTTCCAGTAAGCCGGCTGCCCGAAAAATCCGCCGGTGATATCCGTGGTGTTGAATCCCACGCTCACTTCTCCAAGATCCTGATTTGCGCCGGAATTGTAATGGCCCAGGTTGGTCTGATCCAGAAAGTAGACAATGCCCACCTTACCACTAGCAACCATCACATGGGGGTGCGCCGCGGATCCCACCGTGTCCGGGAGAATGATGGGGCCCGAGGAGCCAAGATCAATGTCATTGCTTTGCATCACAGCCTGATCGAACGGCGTAAAATAGTCGAGCTGCGTTCCCGCCGGACTCAATTTGACAACTGAGTCAGAGAAATTACTGGTTCCATCAAAAAGGCCATTGGCCGTCTCTACGTAAATGTTTCCGCTGGCGTCCAGCGCTGGGCCGTTGCCGGAACCCCAGAGGGCCCCATTGAAATTATTTCCATTGGTGGGATCCGTCGAATGCCAAACCCACTGCTGGCCCAGCGTTGACGCGCTGTACGCCATCAACCATCCCTGCCAAGTGTTGTTGTCTCCGTGCGATCCGAAACCAATGTAGACCGTGCCATTGTTCAACAACAGCGCCGGCCGCTGCAGGTGATACAGCGGCACAAAGTTCGGGGCTGACAAAACCACCGGGCCACCAAACTTCTCTGCCCCGGTGGTCATGCTCAGAGCATGCAATCGGTGAACGTAGCAGGGATTGCCGGATGAGCACCCCGTGCCCACGGTCTCTTTTGTCTTCGCGACCACGTAAATCGTGCTTGTGGAAGAGTCGATGACCGGCGTGGAAGTGATCCCGATTTCCGGAATCAAATCGTTGAGTTCTCCGGTATCAGCCGGTGGAACCGGAGTCACTCCGGTCGAGAGAAAACTGACATGCCAGAGTTGCACGCAGGATGCGGAATCGGCGTCAAACGCGTACACGCTGTCGTGTTCCGTCACCACAAAAACCACATTGCGTGTCTGCCCGCCGATTGCGAAATTGGCGATGTAGAGAGGTTGCGCATACACGTAGCCATCCACAGGGCAGGTAAACAGCGCGCCGAACGTAGAGGGGTTCACTGTCGAGGTGGTCAAGCCATACTCCTGCAGGTTCTGCCCGGTACGCGCATTGTCGTTATGATAGGTGAACACTCCCGTCAGATTGGTCACCGCCACGCTGGCCGAAGCGCTCACGGAAGGATTGGAGTTGCTGGTGGCGGTTACCGTATGCACTCCGACCTGCGAGCCGGGAGCATAAAGCCCCGTGTTCGAAACCGTGCCAACGGTGGAACTCCCGCCATTGATCCCATCCACGGACCAGCTGACACCGCCATTCTGAGGATCGGTTACGGTGGCTGTGAATTGCTGTTTCTGGGACGTCGTGAGCGCCGCGCGTTTTGGCCCGACCGTGACCGTTACGGAATTCCCCCCTCCGCTGCCGGCGGCACGAAAGGCGACCAACTGCATGATCCAGGCCCCGCCGGTAATCACTGCCGTTGCGTTATAGCTCCCCGTCGTGCTGACGATTTCGTCTTCCAGGATGTCGCCGTCCGGCGAGGTGATCACGCGGCTGGTGTACCCCGACCCGGGCCCAGTGGTTACCTGCTGAACAAGATTGGCTCCCACCAAAAGATCGTTTGGGTTTCCCGTTGTCACCGAACCGCTGTTGCTTGGCGTGCCGTTGCCTTGTCCGGCAGCTACTACGTCCACGGGATTCGTCGAATCGACTCCCGCATACTCGGCAATGCGCACATCGGGTGAATTAGCGCCAGCACTGAAAGTCACGGTCACTGCATTGGCGTTCGCCCCAGCCGTGGAAATGTTCTTTGCGTAGTAAATCGCCTGCGTGGCCGTGCCGGCTTGTACCGTTGGACCCACGGCTAGGGTGTAGGTGTTGCCTTTCGAGTCCGACACGGTAGTAATGGTTGCGGTGGCGTCGCTCCAACCCACCGCCACGACATTCAGATTTCCGGCCGTTTGGGCCTGCAAGTAGGCAAGCGTAACGCTCGTCTGCGCCGTTTGCGGAGTTGCAGAGTTGACCTGCACGAAGCTGACAGCCGCAGTTGCATTGTAGGTGAACCCATTGGTCAGGCTTCCGTTCCGACCGTTCACAGTTACCGTGACGGTCACCGCTCCTGCCGCGTGTGCTGGTGTTGTCGCCGTGATCTGTGTTGCATTCACCACCACCACGTTCGTCGCTGCGGTGCTCCCAAACGTCACCGTCGCACCCGTCACGAAGTTCGTCCCCGTAATCGTTACCGGCGTCCCACCTGCCGTTGTTCCCGTATTCGGTGAAACGCTGCTCACCGTCGGTGGAGCCAGATAGGTGAACCCGTTGGTCAGATTGCCGCTCTGACTGTTCGCCGTTACCGTCACGGTTACCGCTCCCGCTGCGTGTGCCGGTGTTGTCGCCGTGATCTGTGTTGCACTCACCACCACCACGTTCGTCGCCGCCGCACCACCAAGGGTCACCGTCGCGCCTGCCGCAAAGTTAGTCCCCGTGATTGTTACTGGCGTGCCGCCGGCTGTTGTTCCCGTATTCGGTGAAACGCTGCTTACCGTTGGCGCAGTTGCTTGCGCTGGCTGCGTCGTTGCCGAAGAGTTGTTGGAATAACCGCTCAAGTTACCAGCAGCGTCAGTCGCGCGAACTCGATAGCTGTAACTTGTCGAGGGAGACAGTCCCGTATCGTCATAGAGTGTTCCGATAGTCGTCGAAATTTGTGTGAAGTTTGAGCAGCCGGACCCCTGGCAACGCTCCACACGATAGCCGGCTACGCCCACATTGTCCGTCGAGGCCGTCCAAGTGAGGTCGACTTCCGAACTGGAAGTGGACATTGCCGTCAGATTGGTGGGAGCGGTTGGCGGAGTCGTATCGGTGGAACTGTTTCCAGAGCCCCCGCCGCAACCAGCCAACGCCCCAAGACCTAAAAGCAGCCCCGAGGTCGTTAATGCTCTGCACACCCATCGCTTGGGTCTCTGGAAGAGGGCGAACATAGAAGTTTTTGTCTCAGCCTAGCGTGCTCTCCGAGGCGAGGGCTTTCCGCAGAGCACGGTCGATGTGCAGCCTCTGAATTGAGATCGACTCGGACAGTAGAAAACAGGTACGCGTCTGTCGTCTGCGCTTACTTTAAGCCAACGACCGGGATAGCTCAATTGGTTCTTGCGCCTTGGCGCGCGAACCTAAGCTTGGCATTCACAATAGGACAATATTTTGCCACTTTGTGGAACTGCCCGGGGATGAAACACCGACCGGCATTCCGGCCGCGTCCGGCTTTTTTCTGTAATCTATTGATTGTAAGTCACTTAGTGATTTATGCCGCTCCCGCCCTCACAATTTCATTGGTCCGGGAGTTGCACCCAAAGGCGCTGGGATAAACTCACAGGGCAAGACGAGACCTCGGGCCATGTTCAGACTGTTCAGACCTGATTGAGAAGCTATGGCTAAGCTGGAAAGCACACTGGATCTTACCTCCGACGCGGGCTTCGTGTACGGACTCGGCAAGGTCCTTGAATCGCTCAATGCTACTGTCATTGAAATTGCTCGGACCGATATCCCGGTCTGGATACAAGGGGAAAGCGGCACCGGAAAGGAAGTCTATGCCCGGCTCCTGCATCGCTTATCGGCCCACTCCGCGTCGCCCATGAAAAAATGGAGCTGTTCGATCCTGGATCCCGCTGAACTGCTCCAACTTGCCTCCAAGAATTCCCCGGGCGCACCGGCGTTGCAACCTGTCGAAACCCTCTTTCTTGACGGAATCGACGAATTGGATTTAGCCTGCCAGCGCGTTCTTCTTTCTCTGCTTCCAGACAGCGATGGGCAAGGCGGTCCGGGTGATCGAGTTTTGCGTCTGATCTCCTCGAGTTCGCGCGATCTCGAACACGAAATAGAAACGGGAAACTTTCGCAAGGAACTCTATTTTCGGATTAACGGCGTTTGCCTGCGGTTGCCGCCGCTCAGAGAACGCAAGGAAGACATTCCGGCGCTCGTCGAGTTCTTCTTGGCGAGGCATTGCCGCCTGCTGAAAAAAGCAATACCTTCCTTGGACAATGAGGCCATGGAGCTATTCTTGTTCTACAATTGGCCCGGGAACATCCGGGAACTCGAAAATGTCATCAAGAAAGTAGTAGCCCTGGGAGAGACAAGAACCGCGGTCGCTGACCTGCGGGCTACTTTGGATCGTGCTCCAAAGTCCGCGGTCACGGAACGCGGTTTGTCTCTGAAATCGGCGACCCGCGCGGCCCTTCGGAAAACAGAACAGGAATTAATCTTAAAGGCCCTGGAACGAACCCATTGGAATCGCAAGCGGGCAGCCCAAGAACTACAGATAAGTTACAAGTCGCTCCTGTCTAAGATTAAGCAGGCTGGCTTGGAAAAGCACGCGTCCGGCAGCTTGTAACGGAGGATGATGATGAACGCAGCAGGCAGTCTGTTTCTGGTCCTTCCGCTCTGCCTGGGTCTGGGGCAACAACCGGATTCAAAAAAGCCGGCGAATCCTGCGGCCTCTTCGCAGGCTGCTGCAGCCGCTCCCGCAACCCCGGCTGAAGTCGAGTACAAGATCGGTCCGCAAGATGTGCTGCGCATTGACGTCTGGAAAGAACCCGACATTACGCGGACCATCCCCGTGCGGCCCGACGGCATGATCTCGTTGCCTTTATTGAACGATGTACAAGCCGCGGGTTTGACGGCTCACGAACTGGCGACCTCAATTACCAAAGGCCTCGAAAAATATATCAATGGTCCGCAGGTCACCGTCACGGTCATGGAGATCAACAGCCGGCGCGTGTATGTCACGGGAGAAGTGGCGCGCGCGGGTGCGATCCCACTTCTTCCCAATATGACCGTCCTGCAAGCACTTTCCAGTAGTGGTGGATTCACGCAGTTTGCGAAAATCAAGGGAATCTATGTTCTCCGGCAAGAGGGCGGAAAACAGGTAAAACTGCCCTTTAACTACAAGGAAGTTATCGCCGGGAAAAAGCCGGAAGACAACATTCAACTCCACCCCGGCGACGTAATCGTCGTCCCGTAGGGTCAAGCTTGTGATGATTGTGCCAAAACAAAATTGGGGAATTGTACTGGGCGCTCTTGTGCTTTTTCTTACGGCCAAGGCGATGTTCGCGCAGGAGCCCGAGCCTCCGCCCGAACCCAAACCCGCTGGACGCGGCATTCCGGCCATGGATGACCTCACGCCGCAAGATCAAACTCAGGATGCTCTTGACCGGTGGAATCCCGACACCATGCCGGTGACAGGATTGCAATCGCCCACATTGGGCAACCCGGAGTACCGGCACAGTTATTGGGTTCCTGGCTTTCAATATGGGAGCACGATCCAGAATGTGCCGTATGGTGGCGCAAATTCCGGCAATTGGTATGTGAACAATTACTTTGGCGCCAATTTGAGCGTGCTCCAGGAGTGGAGTCGCTCCCAGTTCGCGCTCAACTACTCCGCCGGCGGCTTCGCCACAAATCAGCCCGGACAAGACGACGGTTGGTATCAGCAGTTGGCGCTTGCCCAAACCTTTACTTGGCGACGGTGGCAGATGCAGATCCTCGACCAATTCGCCTATCTGCCCGAAACGCAGTTCGGATTCGGAGGCGGAACCGGCCTGGGTGTGCCAGGTATTGGCGGACCTCTTGGACCCGGCGTTCCAGGCATCGGAGGTTCTGTAACTCCCAATCAAAGCATCTTCGCTGCCGTCGGGCCGCAGTACAACAATTCCATTGTGACCCAGCTGACCTACCAAACCAGCCCGCGGGGATCGATCACAGTCGGAGGCTCCTACGGACTGTTGCGGTTCACCGAGGCTGGCAATGTGGACATGGATTCTTACACGGGAAACGTCGGTTACAACTACCAACTGTCGAAAGAAGATTCGATTGGGGCCTATTATCGCTTCATCGCGTTCCACTACCATGACGATCCGCAAGCGATTGGCGATCAGTTGGTCAACGCCGTCTACTCTCACAAGATCACCAAGCGTCTCGCCTTGCAGGTCTTTGGCGGTCCGGAAATTACGAACTACCGTGTCCCTGTCGGCAACCAATCTCGCACTGTCGCCGGTAACGGTGGAGTCAATCTGACAAGCATGTTCCACAACGGATCCGCTTCCGTTGGATATTTCCATGCTCTCAGCGGTGGAAGCGGTGTGTTGATTGGCTCCTCCGTCGATCAAGTGAACGCTACGGCAGGCAGGCGCCTCACTCGAGTTTGGGGCGTCCATGGAAACTTTGGCTTTGCGAGAAACCATCCGCTCGCGAATCAAGCCGGTGCTCAAGGCAGTAATTACAACAGCATTTATGTAGGCGGCGGATTCGACCGCCCCATCAGCAGAAACGTCAATTTTTCCCTTGCGTATACGGCCCAAATTCAGCAAGTCAGCCCAACTGTGTGCACGGCTCCAGGGTGCAACACCAGCTACACGCAAAACGTCATAACCCTGAATTTCCAGTGGCACACCAGGCCTTTTGTCATTCAGTGAGAGCGGCAAGCGCGTTACGAGCAGGAGTTGGGTAGATACACACGAAAGAAAGGCAAGACCACTAACACGGCCATGTACAAAAGTTTCTTTAAACTGAAAGAAAATCCGTTCAACGTCAATCCGGACCCTCGCTTCCTCTATCTTACGAAAGAGATCGAGGAGGCCTTGACCGGTTTGATGTACGGAATCCAGACCCGGAAGGGGTTTATCACGCTCACCGGAGAAGTCGGCACCGGCAAGACGACGCTTGTCAACCGCCTCCTGGATTGGCTGCAGAAGCGCGAGGCCAAAACCGCTTTTCTCTTTAATTCCAGAATGAATTCCAGTCAGCTTTTCGATTTCGTCCTCGCGGAATTCGAAATTCCGTGCGATTCCAAATCCAAGAGCCAGCAACTCATGAAGCTCAATCACTGGCTCCTGGAACGCTACCGGCTTGGCGAAACCGTTGTCCTGATCATTGATGAAGCGCAAAATCTGACCTTCCCCGTACTGGAAGAAATTCGCCTGCTGACCAATTTGGAGACCTCCACGGAAAAGCTCCTTCAGATTGTTCTCTCCGGGCAGCCCGAATTGGAAGAAAAGTTGAAGCTGCCACAGTTGCGCCAGCTTCGCCAGCGCATCATGCTCCGTTGTCGCACCGCGCCCCTCACCCAACAGCAGACGCAGGAGTACATCACCGAGCGCCTGCGCATCGCCGGCGCTTCCGGCGAGCCGATCTTCAGCCCCAAGGCCATCGAAACCATTCACGTTTATTCTCTAGGAATACCACGCGTCATCAATCTGCTTTGCGAACATTCCTTGGTGAACGCCTTCGTCGAGCAAGAGCGTCCGATCCAGCCGAAGACCGTCGAGGAAGTGGCCCACGAATTCCAGTTGGACGAAGTCGAACCCATCGCCCCTCCCGGCGGTGTCCGGGGCGACACGGATGTCTACAACTCGGAAGCTTTCCTCCAAAACCTCGGCGAGGCCCTCTCGCGCTTTCGGATCAGTCCTCCAAGTTCCCGCGAACGCAAGTGATCTGAATCAGCTCCGCCATAGCCGGGCAGGGCACTGGCCGGCACGGTCGGGACTCAACCGGCTTGCTCCAGATTCTAGAATAGAAGTGTGAGCGCGGATTCGTCCGCGTCGAGGTATGCCCCGACGAAATCCTTCCTGCTCTCCGACACAAACCATCAATTTCGTTTTACTTCTTTTACTTTCGTTTTCCTACGTTTCGAATTACACTCAGACGCGCGCGTTCCCGGACGTCCGCACCCATTGTCCCCGGAGGCAAACACCATGATCTACCCGCTGCCAAGGAAGCCCTGGCTCACCCTGCTGGGCACACTCACTGTCTCCGCCGTCGCTATCTCGCGCCCCGCTTGGCCGCAGGACATTCAATATCGCGAAGACCCCGATGCCGCCAAGCACATGAACCTCCTCCTCAAGGATTGGGATCCCAAACCCATGCTCCACGTCGCTGCCCATGAAGTCCCGCGCGCGAGATTTTACGTGATTGACGTGCACAATCATGTGGACGACGCACAAGGCGTCAACGGCGAAGCGGTGCCCCCGGCGGAAGTCATCAAGGCCATGGATTCAGCCAATGTAAGGACCATCGTCATCCTCACGGGCATGTGGGGCGACAAATTGCAAGGTGTCCTCGACAAGATGGTCAAGCCTTACCCCGGCCGCTTTGTCGTCTTCGCCCAGATGGATTGGAGCAAGATCAACGATCCCAATTTCAGCCAGGAGATGGTCGCGCAACTCGACGATGCCGTGAAGCGCGGTGCCCGCGGCCTGAAAATCCTCAAGGATTGGGGCCTGGGCGTCCGCGACAATACCGGCAACCTCGTCCCGATCGACGATCCGCGCATGGATCCCGTATGGGAGGAATGCGGCAAATTAGGCATTCCCGTCGCCATTCATTCCACCGACCCCGAAGCCTTCTTTACCCCCACCGATGCGCACAACGAAAGATACGAAGAACTCATGCACAACCCAACGTGGAGTTTTTACGATCACGATTTTCCCGATAAGCAGACGCTCCTCAATCAGCGCAACCACGTGATCGCCAGACATCCCCACACCACTTTTATCGTCTTGCACGTCGCCAATTGGCCGGAAAATCTCGATGCCGTTTCCGAATGGCTGCGCAAATATCCCAACATGTATGCAGAATTCGGCGCCAGGGAAGCGGAACTCGGCCGCCAGCCCCGGCGCTCCGCCCAATTCTTCGCCGAATTTCAGGACCGCATCCTGTTTGGCACGGACTCGGAGCCCGTTCCCGAAATGTACGCAAACTATTTCCGCTGGTTGGAAACATCCGACGAATATTTCCCCTACTGGGGCTATCCCGGTCAGGGCAGATGGATGATTTACGGCATGGCCTTGCCGGACGCAGTTCTCGAAAAGGTCTATCATGGCAATGCGGAAAAAATCTTCACGATGTACCGCGGGCAGAAACCATGACCACGCGCAAATCAAAAGCGATAGCCGCCACCTTGCCGCTGCTGGTTTCTGGAATTCTTCTCTTAATCGTCTCCTGTCACAAACAGGAAACTCCCGCGCCACCCGTTTCCTCAATTGCGGTCGAGACCCGCTCCGACGGCATCCACTTCCTCTCCACCCACGCGGAATTCCTCCTGACTTCCAATGGCGCCTTGCTCGGCCGCCAAAAGAGTGGGTCGCAATGGCTCACGCTCGATGACGCGGCCTCCAATTCCGGCATTCTGTTGGAGGTGGACAAACACCCCGTGAGTGATTTTGTGAGAGACCTCGCCCACGCGCGGATTCTGCCGGCAAATGGCAAGCTCGGCTCGCTGGGAAAGCGCTTGGAAGTCCAAGGTCACAGCGCAAGTTCGGGCCTTGACGAACTATTGGCCGTCGAAGTTTATGATGATTTTCCGAGCCTGGCCCTGCTCTCGGCGACCTACAAGAACTCCGGTCAAAAGGACATCGCCTTCGATTCCGTCACTCTACAAAATCATTCCTTGAACGCCTCTTTGGCCGATAACGCCGTTAAGCCACACGAGATGTGGGCCTTTTTCGGCTCCAGCCTCAAATGGGGCAAAGACGACGTTCTGCCAATCCCCGCAAAATTCTCCCAGGAAAATCCCTTCGGTACGCCTGTGGAAACGCGAGACGACCTCGGCCGTGTCGGCGGCGGCGTCCCCGTCGTCGCTTTCTGGACCCGCAACACGGGCTTGGCCATCGGCCATCTCGAAACCCTGCCCCTTGCCATTTCTATCCCGGTCCAGACAACGCCCGGCGGAACTCTGAACGCCGCCGTAGCTGTCCCCGCAAACACCACGCTGAAGCCGGGCGATACCTTTGCCACACCCAGGACCTTCGTCACGGTCTTTCACGGCGATTACTACGAACCTCTCCACACCTGGTCGGAAGCCGTCGAACGCGAAGGACTGGCTCGCCCCAAAAACAATGACGAAAACTACGCCGTCAGTTGGTGCGGTTGGGGCTACGAATCCAATGTCACCCCGAAACAAATGCTCGACACCGTTCCCAAGCTCAAGGAACTCGGCATTCACTGGGCGACGCTCGACGACCGTTGGTTCAACAACTATGGCGACTGGCAGCCTCGCTCCGATACTTTTCCTGGCAACGCCATCCAGCAAATGGTCAAGGATTTCCATCAGCAGGGTGTGAAGGTCCAGCTCTGGTGGCTCCCTCTCGCCGTCGAAGACGGCCGGTTCGGCTACGGCGACCACAAATACATCGTCTCGGAAATTGTGAAGCAGCACCCTGACTGGCTGATTCTCGACGAGCACGGTCAACCGGCGCGTATGACCCGAAATCTGGCCGCGCTCTGCCCCGCCGTTCCCGAAGTCCGCGAATACTACAAATCCCTGACCGAGCGCTTCATCCGCGACTGGGATTTTGACGGCCACAAACTCGACAACATTTACGCCACGCCCCGTTGCTACAACCCCAAGCATCACCACAAATCTCCGCTCGATTCGGTTTACGCCATGGGCGACGTTTACAAAACCATCTTTGAAACCACGCGCGCCCTCAAACCCGACAGCGTCACACAAAGCTGCCCTTGCGGCACCCCGCCCAGCCTCGCCTGGCTTCGCTACATGGATCAGGCCGTCACTGCAGATCCGGTGGGTTCCGTCCAGGTTCGGCGTCGCATCAAAATGTACAAAGCCTTACTCGGCCCGAACTCCGCCATTTATGGCGATCACGTCGAACTCACCAGGATCAGTGGCGCCAACACCAACAACGAACAAGACGTTGGCGACGATTTTGCTTCCACCTTGGGCACGGGCGGTGTCCTTGGCACCAAATTCACTTGGCCGGATTACGGCCCGAAATTGAAAAACGTTTACCTCGATTCATCCAAAGAAGCTCACTGGAAAAAGTGGATTGCCCTCTATAACGAGAAGCTTCTTTCGAAGGGCGATTTCTTGGACCTCTACATCTACGGCTACGACGTTCCGGAAGCTTATGCCATCGAAAAAGACGGCACGATGTACTACGCCTTTTACTCGCCTTCAGAAAAGGGAAGCAACAACAAACAGAATAGTTGGAGTGGCGAGGTGGAATTGCGTGGACTCGGCAACCAGAACTATCACGTAACGGACTATGTCAACGGTAAAGACTACGGCAACGTGTCCGGCCCCACCGCAAAATTGAAAGTTGATTTCGCCGGGAGCCTGCTCCTGGAAGCGATGCCATCCCGCTAGCAGTTTGCTCGGGCATCACTGACTTGGGGCTTACTGAGCGAGGAATGGGTCCCTCTCAGCCGCATTCCGAAACGCTTCCGTGCCCCCACTTCGGGTGGTCGAAAGCGCTCCCGCGAGATTCCCGAATCGTAAGCACTCCCGGATGTCTGCCCCTTGAATAAACCGGTGAAGGAAACCTGCGTCAAAACTATCCCCCGCTCCGATCGTATCCACCACGGTCACTTTCGGCGGGGCCGCTTCGATTATCTCCGAACCCCGCCGCGCGAGCGTTCCTCGTTCCCCTCGCTTCATAATCACCAGCGGAACCTTTCCGGCCAGGAATTCCAAAGCCTGCGTGGGGTTTTCCAGTCTCGTCAGTCGGCACGCCTCGCGCTCGTTCGGCAGCAACACGTCGACCCAGGCCAGCACATCCAGGACGTCCCGCCCCCAACGGTCTTCCGGATCATCATTGGTATCAAGGGAAGTCGAAAGCCCCGCTTCCTTCGCGGCGCGAAACAGTTCCGCCACGCGCGGACGGAGAGCGGTTTGCAGGAAATAAGAAGAAAGATGCAGATGGCGTGCCTCGCAGATTCGCGGCAGATCCAAGTCCTCGAATCGCATCTCCGCCATCACTCCGGGGTACGTCAAGATGTACCGTTTCTCCGGTTGCGGCAGGATGACGGTGATCCCCGTCTGTCTTCCCGCAAACCGCTTTACCGGCCTTACGTCCACGCCCGCCTCGGAAAGGCGGCTCAAGCACATTTCGCCGAGCGCATCCTCCCCGATCGCCGAATGGAAACACACGCGGCTCCCCATCCGCCCCAGATTGTGCGCGAAAATCGCCGACGAACTTCCCAAGGTGAGGCTGAGTTCGGAAGCTAAATGCTCGCGATCCGGCTCAAATTGCTCTGGCAGTCCGTACAGAACAAGGTCCAGATTCAGTTCGCCAACCACGCTGACGTCAAATGGTTTTGGGTTCGGCATTGTTCATTCCGGCCATCGTTCAATCCAGAATCACGACACGGCTCAAGTTCTTTGGTTCATCCGGATTGAGTCCCTTTTTCACACCAGTGTGATAACCCAGAAGCTGCGTGGGCACAACAAACGGCGCGAGCAGCGTTGGTTCTGGCGTTTCCGATTCAAGTTCCACCAACAGATCGGCTGCCTTCCGCACCGATTCGCTTGCGCGATTGCAAATCGCCACAATTGTTCCCCCGAGCTCTTTCATCTCCATCAGCACTTCGCTTTCCGCTTGCATGCCCGTTTCGCTCAGCAAAAACGCGATGCACGTTTGCGGCGCAACAATCGATTTCGGCCCGTGCCGAAACTCAAGCGTATGGTACGGCTGCGCGTACGAATTCGACATCTCCGTGACTTTCAGCGCGGCCTCGCGTGCAATCGGGTAAAACGGCCCCTGTGCCAGATAAACGTAATCTTCAAAAGCTCGTTCGCCCACGAACTTCTGAATTTGTGTGTTCCATTCGCCGATCCGGCCCGAGAGTTGTCCCGCCGTACTCTCGATCGCCCTCCGGATCGCCGGGTTTCCGGCTCTTTCTGCCGCTAGCATCACGATCGTTAGCAGCATGGAACTGAACGACCGCGTCATTACCATGCTTTTTTCGTCTGCGCCTGGAATAGCGATCGTCGCTTCACAAGTCTTTGCCAGTTCCGACCCTGGCGCGCAGGTAATCCCCAGTGTCGCCACGCCGTGCTTCTTCCGCAACATCTCCGCCGCGCGCACGGCTTCCGATGTCGAACCCGAGCGCGAGAAGATCACCGCCTGTAAATCCGTTTCGCCAAGCTGCGCCAGATGCGGGAACAGCAGAATTTCGGAGCAGGGAATCGCTCGCGCCGGCTGCCCCGTCAAAACTGTCCAGCAGGCCGCCGCAGCCTCTGCAAGATAGAAACTCGTGCCGCAGCCCGTGAACAGCCAGGACTTTCGCCGCGGCGCCGTTTTCAGAGTCGCAATAAATCCTGGGTCCTCGCTTAGGCTCCGCAAGCATGATCGCCAGACTTCGGGCTGCGACAGGATCTCAGCCAGGGTATATCCACCGCGAACCGTTCCATTCGAACTTAGCATCGCTCGTTCCTCGACGTAACAAATCCCTTGCGCAAGGGCTTTACGCCCGATTGCCTGTGTCAAGCGGCGCCGCCGCTAACATCACTTTCCCGGCTACCCGCTCTTTCTGCTCAAACGCTGGCCTCGACCTTCCGCACGGACATCTGTTCTTGAAACTTCCGGATATCCTCGATCCGCGCTGCCCCCGGAGATTCGGCGAGACAGTTTGCCGTTGCACAGGCCGCCGCGAGCCGAAGCGTCTCTTCTGCCCGCAGACCGGTAGCCATGCCCACGGCAAAGCCCGCCATTGCGGAATCTCCGCACCCAACCGCGGAAGTGCAGTTCACGGATTGTCCCGCGGCAAATAGCACCGGCTCTCGCGATCCTGCGCAGAATAGAAGGCCGTCCCGTCCTAAGCTGAGTGCTGCTGTCTGCGCGCCAAACTCCAGAAGTTTGCGCACGGCCGAGACTCCCGCCGAAAGGGAAACCGCCTCCGCTCCCAACAGGCGCGAAACCTCCTCGCGGTTCGGTTTCACAAAATCCGGTCCCGCACGCAATCCCAATCGGAGGGGCTCGCCACTCGTGTCCAGCAGTGTCCGGCATTTCTTCGCTCTCGCTGCCGCAATCAGCTTGAAAAAAAGCTCTGTGTCCGCACCCTGCGGGAGGCTCCCCGAAAAAATCACCGACAAATGTTCGCCGCCTTGCGCAAACCGCTCCTCGCATCTGCCTTCAAATGTGGCCCACTCGTCCGCGCTCAGCATCGGCCCTGGCTCCAGCACTTCCGTCAATGTCCCATCCTTCTCCCAAATTTCCAGATTCGTTCTCGTCGTTTGCTGAATCGGGATTCCGTTCGCTTGAATCCCCAAGGCCCGAAGTCCCCTCAACACCTCTCCACCGCTCGCGCCCCCGCACGGTCCGATCCACCAGGGTCTCTCTCCCAAAGTTTGCAAAACCATCGCTACATGCGCGGCTTTTCCTCCCGCGAAGGCTTCCACCCCTTGCACGCGATTCACATGGCC
>Ga0335076_10002396_pt1 | contig 18624 bp, 11 predicted proteins | sample Lox_Sample_25_FD_206717 | JGI IMG/M metagenome (GOLD analysis project Ga0335076, IMG submission 206717) | Soil microbial communities from Loxahatchee National Wildlife Refuge, Florida, United States - Lox_Sample_2.5 | ecosystem: Environmental > Terrestrial > Soil > Wetlands | place: USA... | reverse complement strand
GCGAGGGGATAATCGACGATGATTTTCGCGGGGCTGCTTACGCTTTGTGAGGCAGCCTGAGCGCGGGAGAGTTGAGCGGCGCTGACGAGGGCGATGGATGCGGCGGCGATGATTCCGGCGAAAAGAATTTTGGCGGAGGAGAAGGCCATGCCGCTCCAGAGACACTGGGAGGTTGGTCGTAAACACAGAGGATAGTGCGGGGCGGCAAAGGGGGCAGTGATACGTGTCACCCACGGAAGGGAAGAGACGGCACAGGCAGATGGCGTGTGGCACGCTGGGCTGGGGAGACAAGACGCGCGGAACGAAGAGAGATCCCTCGCTGCGCTCGGAATGACAGGTTTTATCGCGGGAGATGGACGAAAAACGTGAGTGCGATTTTTACAAGGCAGGGAGTGGGGTGGTTTTGCGAATGGGTTCGCCTTCTTTGATTTCGTAGAGGGCGTCGGCGGGGACGTCGTTGAAGGTTTGGATAAGGCCACTGGGCCACTGAACTTCGAGTTTGGTGATGATGGCGTGGGAGCCGAGTCCGAAGTGGAGGCGCGAATCGTTGGTGGAATTGTAGCTGCCGCCGGCGCGGACTTCGTCGATTTGCGTCATGGCGGGGGTGGTGAGGAGGACGCGGGCGCCAATGGCGGCGCGATTACTTTTTGTGCCGATGAGGTGAAAGAGGACGCGGTGGTTGGGGTTGCGCGTTTCGTTGATGAAGACGGAAGGCGGGGCGCCTGCATTGAAGACCACGAAATCGAGATTGCCGTCGTTGTTCAGATCGCCGAACGCGGTGCCGCGACGGGAATAGGCGGCGCCGGAATTTAAGCCAGCAGAATTGGCGACATCTTCAAAGGTCATGTTCCCCAAATTGCGAAAGAGCTGAAGCGGTTCCGCGAAGGGAACTTCGCCCGAAATGGTGTCCATCAAGGACGAGAAATTACCATTGGCGATGAGAATGTCGGACCAGCCGTCGTTATCGAAATCAGCGAAACCCGTTCCCCATTTCACCAGCGCGGTGGTGGGAGCGGCGAGGCCCGCTTTGGCCGCGATGTCTGTGAAGTGGTCGCCGCGATTCCAGAAAAGGCTGGAAGGCTGGTTGCCGAAGCGAGTGACGAACAGATCGAGCTTGCCATCGCGATCGAAATCGCTGAAATCGGCGGCCATGTTGCCGTAGCTTTGACCGTTTTGACCCAAGCCGGGACCCAGGGGAATGCCGAGTTCTTCAAAGGTGCCATCATGGCGGTTGTGGTACAAGAAGCTCCAACCGCCGTCGTTGGTGACGTAGAGGTCGGGCCAGCCATCGCCGTCGTAATCGCCCCAAACGACGCCCATACCGTGGAGTTTGCCGGGATCGTTCACGCCGGCTTTTTGGGAGACTTCTTCGAAGGTGCCGTCACCGCGATTTCGAAAAAGAAGATCGGTTTCTCCTTCCATGGTGTCCGGCAGTTCGACCAGCACACCTTTGTATCCGCCGAAATTGCGGTTGGGATCGGGGAGATGATTCACATCGGCTTTCACGTAGCGGGCGACGAATAGGTCCAGATGACCATCGCGGTTGTAGTCCGCCCAAGCGGCGCCGGTGCTGAATCCGCCAGCCTGAACGCCAGCTTTGGCGGTGACGTCCTCAAACTGGCAGTGCCCGAGATTATGGTAGAGCACGTTGTGGCCGTAGCCGGTTACGTATAGATCAGGGAGGCCGTCGTTGTCGTAGTCGCCAACGGCAATGCCCATGCCCCACCCGCGAGCGGTGAGATGGGCGGACTGGGTGATGTCGGTGAAATGGAGGGCGGGGGCGGTGCCGTCCTGATGATAGAGGGTGAGCATAAGGTCGCCGCCGTTGCGGAAGTGATCGATGGTGGAATCGTTGACGACGGCGAGGTCGAGCCTGCCGTCATTGTCGCAATCGAAGAGGGCGACGCCGCCACCTCCCATGGTTTCAAGGACATAGCGCCGGGAAGTGGTGGTAGAGGGGGCGGTAGTGATGCCGATTTGGGAGGCGAGTTCACGGAAGGACATAGGAGGTGGGGAGGGGGTTGAGGCGTGAGGGGAGATTTGGAGAGTTAAGGTGAGGAGGAGGGAGGGAAGGAGGAGCGAAACGGCGCGGAAGGAAGGGGGATTCATTGCGCGAAAACCGCGCAATGCAAAACCGTACCTCGCTTCGCTCGGAATGACAAGTCTTCTCACGGCAGGGTGGCGTTTGACCATGAAATGGCTGAATTCTAACAGGTTTCTTGTATTTAGCTGAAATCGTAAACGATGCCGGGGGTAATGGGCCATACTGGGAAGAACCGGGTTTCGCGCTGGAGTATCGGAAAAGGCGATACAGATGATTTGCGAGAAGAAAATCGATATGGCTTAGAAGAAAAACGAAAAGAACACTTGACAGAAGGAAATTGAGGGTAGTAGAAACACATTAAGCGACGTAAACGATTACGGTCGAGGGTGAGGTGGTAATCGTTTTGCTTTCATCCTGGGGTGCAATTTTCTAGGTGCCAAATTAGGAAAGCGGGGTATCCCTGTGATAGCTCCTACACTTCGGTCATTGTCCTGCGTCTGCAGGCGACTCGTCGTGCTCTCCGTAGTTGCGTTGGCGTCGTTGTTGTTATTGGAGACCTACGCGTCAGCGCAATCGATGTTCGCGACGCTCAGCGGAACGGTAACGGATCCGAGCGGCGCGGTGATTACTGGCGCAAATGTGACCGTGAAACAAGCGAAATCGTCAGAAGTTCGGAACACGGTCACGAATCAAGACGGCTTTTTCAGCGTTCCCACATTGCCTGCGGGAACCTATGACGTGTTCGTAGATGTACGAGGTTTTCAGAAATGGCACGGAACGGACATCGTGCTCAACGGGGCCGACAGCCGGTCGATGAAGATCGTGCTGCAAGTTGGTTCCACCTCAGAAACGGTAACAGTGGAAGGCACAGTGACAGAACTGGCGCCGACGAATACGGGCGACAAATCCGCGTTGATCTCGTCGGAGGATCTGGAGAATCTGTCGCTGGTGGGACGCAACGCGACAGAATATTTGAAGATTTTGCCTGGCGCGTCGCTGTCTGCAAACGGATTACTGAATAAGCCTGCGTTCAGCGGACAAGTGGTGGGAATCAACGGATTCTGCGCAGGGAATGGATGCAACGCGGGCGGTTTGTCCAACGTGGTTGTGAACGGCCAGCAGGCCAACATCACCCAGGATGGCCAGAATACGTTCGATCCGGGCGCGTTTGGCGCAGCCACGCCGGTGAACCCGAATCCAGACATGATTTCCGAAGTGAAGGTGATGAGTTCGAACTTCTCCGCGGAAAACGCGAAGGGTCCAGTGGTTGTCAACACGAACACGAAATCGGGTGGGAGCGCGTTTCACGGAGAGGGATATTTCTTCGCGCGCAACCACGCGCTGAATGCGAACGATCACCTGAGCAATCAATTCAACCTGCCCAAGCCGGATGAGTCTTACTACTATCCCGGCGGGAACATTGGCGGGCCGATCTACATTCCGGGAACGAATTTTAACAAGAGCCACCAGAAGCTGTTTTTCTTCGAAGGCTTTGAATATTACGACCAGCACTTGTTTGGTGGCGTAGACCGCGCGTATGTACCGACTGCGGCGAACCTAGCCGGCGATTTCAGTGCGTACAACGGAAACACAAATAGCGGCGGGCATTCCGTGCTACAGAGTCCGATCAGCGCTCCTGCTGCAGGAAAGTGGGCAGGATTTGATACGCGGGCGGCGTCGGGCTGCACGATCTCCGGCGGGGTCATGTCGCAGGCGTGCATCGATCCCAATGCACTGGCGTACATGAAGGACACGCTTCCAACGGCGAATGCCGACCCTAATACGAATGACGGGTTCAACTATGTTCAGCAATTTCTGGCTCCGCAGACTTCGTGGCAAAACGTGGTGCGCGGTGACTGGAACGTCAGCGACAATACAAAGTTCTACGTGACCTGGAGCCGCCAGCGGGAGACTGCGAATATGCCCACAGGACTGTGGGTGGGAGCGAGCGACTGGGCGGTACCAACACCGAGTCCGACGATCGGAGCCAACGGTTCTGATGCGACCACCGCGACGTTCGTGCACGTGTTCTCGCCGACGATGACGATGGAGGCGAGGTTTGGCTACACGAACATCAATTTCCCGAGCTCACCGTCCGACCTGAACAAATACTTGCGGAGCCAGGTTGGCTACAACTTGAACGGCGTTTTCGGGAGTACGAACATTCCGGCCACGGTCACCTGGGGCGATAGCGCGCCGAACTTCGGGGACGTCGGACACGATTACCATCCAACGATGATCGCGCAGAAGGGAATACCGAGCACGTCGGCGGACCTGACCAAGGTGTTGGGAACGCACACCGCGAAGTTCGGATTCTTCTACGAGCACGTGTACAACAAACAGGACAACTGGGGTCAGTTCATGGGCGTGTACCAGTATGCGTCGTGGGCAGGCTCGCCGACCGGTAACGAGTATGCGGACATGCTGATGGGCATAGGGCAGGCCGGCTACAACGAAAACTTCCTGCCGCCGCCAACGGACATTTCGCAAAACATCGCCGCGTGGTACGCACAGGACACCTGGAAGGTGAACCGGCGGATCACGGTGAACTATGGATTGCGATTCGAACATTATGCGAAACCGTACACGCCGAATCTAGGCATGGCGGTATTCAACCCCGTGTATTACAACCCGAGCGCCGCAGACAACACCAATACGGGTGTTTCCTGGAACGCGAACAATTCACTGGATCCGCTTTCGGGAAGTCCGAGCCGATTCTTGTTCTTCTCGCCACGGTTCGGCGCGGCGATTGACATTTTCGGGAACGGAAAAACGGTGGTGCGAGGCGGATGGGGCAAGTACCGGGCGTACGACTCGGTACAGAGCAATAACTACACGGGACCAGCACAGACGGCGCTGGGTTCGGTGGCTTGGAGTTGCGGGAGCAACGATCCGCTCTGCCCGACGTGGGAGTCCATTGACAGCCACGCATTTACTCCTGTGTTGGGGCACCCGGTGTTGAATGGGACGGCGTTTTCGGCGGCCGACCCGCACAACGACGAACAGCCGCTGACGACGAGCTACAGCTTGACGATCGATCAACAACTCCCCGCAAAATTCCTGGCGGAAGTGTCGTATGTGGGGAACTACACACAATTCTTGCAGGGCAATCCGAACTTCAACTCCGTGCCAATGGGAGCGCTGAATGCGCCGGGCGCGACCTGCCCCGGAGGAACGCCTGTTGGAACCGCGCCGAGTCCTGCCTGCGAGCAGGCCTTCCGGCCGTATTCGCTGTACCAGGGCATCAGCTATAGCGTGACGGCGGGAGGAGCGCAGTACGACGCGTTCCAAGCCAGCTTGATCCGTAACGCGGGATGGTTGAGCCTGCAGGCGAACTACACCTTCTCGAAGGCGATGGGAATCGCCGCGGAAGGCAATAATGGCGGATTGAGCGGGGCACTGCCCAACTATGGAACGCATTGGCTGTGGGGCATTCTGCCGTTCGATCGCGCGCACGTGTTCAGCGCGTCGTATGTATTCACGCTGCCAAACAAACACGAAGGAAGCGCGTTCGTGCGCGGTCTGACGAATGGATGGCAAATCTCCGGCATCACGCAGATCGAGAGCGGAGCGCAACTCACCGCGCAAGGTGGAGTGAACACCAACTTCGCGTTGAGCACGCCGAGCGGCGTGAGCAATATCAGCCTGTATGGAACTCCGGATATTACTGTGTATCCGGTGCTGACCTGCAATCCGAGGAGCGGACTAGGGAAGAATCAGTACGCGAATCCGAACTGCTTCGCGATGCCGACAACCGGACAGCTTGGCAACGGAGGTATGCCATATCTGCCTGGTCCGATGTTCTGGAACAGCGACGTGGCAGTGACGAAGAACTTCAAGATCAAAGAGCGCCAGAACGTGCAATTCCGGTTCTCGGCGTTTAACTTCATGAACCACGGGCTGTCGTCGTTCAACAGCAACGACAGCAACCTGAAGCTGACGTTCAACAGCCCAACAGGCGTGACTACCAATGCGTCGAGCTTTGGAGTCGCGGATTATCACACCGGGAACCGGGTGCTGGAACTGGGAGTGAAGTACCAGTTCTAAGTTCACTGAGAGTTAGCAAAGCATGGGGTGGCTTGTCGAGGGCCGCCCCATGTATATTTTTAGCCATGGTTGCGGTGATTCCTCTGTTGTTGTTGCTCCTGGTTTTCGCAGGCCCCAGCAGCGCCACCGACTCCCCTCCAAGCTTTGAAACCATCGCCAAAAAGGCAGATCAAGCACGCCAAGCGGATCGTTTGAACGAGGCGCTCACGCTGTATTCCGAAGGAGTGCGCGTTCGCCCATCGTGGGCCGATGGGTGGTGGTGGCAGGGCAGCATTCTGTACGACCAGGACCGATTCGCGGACGCGCAAGCTCCGCTGAAGCATTTCCTGGCGGTTTCCAGTAAACCGGCACCGGCATTTGCGTTCCTGGCGCTTTGCGAATATGAGACCGGAGACTACGACCACGCGCTGCAGCATTTCGCGATGTGGGCGAAGCACGGGTCTCCCGGAAATGACGCGCTGCTGGACGTGGCGGGGTATCACTGGGCGTTGCTCTTGACGCGGGAAGGGAAGTTCAATCCAGCGCTGTTCATGCTGGCGGCGAAGGCGCAGAAGCTGGGAGCGCGGCCAGCGCTGACGGAGGCGATGGGGCTGGCGTCTCTGCGTGTCGCGGCGTTGCCGGAAAATTATCCGGCGGAGAAGCGCGAGGAGGTGTGGCTGGCGGGAATGGCGGCTGTGTATTCGTCGCTGAATGAGTTGCCGCTGTCTGAGGACTATGCCGGGCGACTGTTGCGGCTGTATGGAAAGGAAACGAACGTACACTATTTTCGGGGGACGTTGTTCAGCTTCCAGAAGCAATGGGATTCGGCGGCTGAGGAGTACCAGAAGGAACTGGAAATTTCGCCGGAAAACGCGGCAGCGCTGGTGGAATTGGCGGTAGCGCGAGTGGAAGGGTTCGAGCCGAACGAGGCGCTGGCGCCTGCTAAACGGAGCGTTGCGATTGATCCGGAGAACGCGCGGGCACACTACATTTACGGGCGGGCACTGTTTGAGACTGGATCGTACCAGCAAAGTGCGCAGGAACTCGGGGTAGCCAAACGGCTGGCGCCGGAAAGCGCGCGAGTGCGGTTTGTGCTGTCGAACGCGTACAAACATCTGGGGCGGGAGCAGGACGCGAAACGGGAGCAGGCGGCGTTCCTGGCGCTGAAAGATAAAGAAGAAGTGTTGGCGCCGTTGGATGAGAAGCTGAATTCGCACGCGCCGGCGGGCAGGACGCAATGAGGGGATTGTGCAGGGCGGTTGTGGCGGTGTGCAGTTGTTTGGTGCTGCTCGCCGGCGTGGTGAACGGCGGGCAGACGCGAGGTGTGGTTGGAGGGTCGCAAAGCGCGGCGGGTAGGGAAAATTTCAAGGAATTGGCGGCAGCCGCGGAAGAAGGAGAATCGCGATGAGGATGCGATTCGGCTGTACCAGCAGGCGTTGGCGCTGCAGCCTGGGTGGAAAGAGGGGCTGTGGTATCTGGGGGTGCTGGAATTCGGGAAAGAGCAGTATGCCGAGACGAGCGATGTGATGCGGCATTTGGTGGCGTTGGAACCAAAGGCTGGACCGGCGTGGGCGCTCCTGGGAATCAGCGAATTTCAGACGCGGGCGTACCAGCGGGCGCTAGATCATCTGCAGCGGGCGCGTGTGGAAGGGCTAGGCGACCGGCAGGAACTTGCGCAATCGGTGTTTTTGTACACGTCGGTGCTGCTGACGAGGTTTGAGCAGTATGACGATGCGATGTCGCTGCTGATGGCGATGGTGAAATCGGGGTCGGCGCCGGAACCGTTGGTGGAACCGGTCGGGTTGGCGGCTTTGCGGTATCCGTTTTTGCCTGCGGAAATACCGGCGGACCGGCGGGAGATGTTCCGGATGGCAGGAGAAGCGGCGTTAGCGGTGGAGGCGCAGCGTCCGCAGGAGGCGGAAAAGATTTTTGGTTCGATGCTGGCGGCGTACCCCAATGAGCCGGGGGTACATTTTCTGTATGGGGTGTTTCTGCTGGATTCGCATCCGGAAGAAGGAGTGAAAGAGCTGAAACGCGAACTGGAACTCGCGCCGTTCAATACGACAGCGAAATTGCGGCTGGGCGATGAATACCTGAAGGAAGAGCACTACGACGAGGCCGAGCAACTGGCACGGGACGTAATCAAGCTGGAACCGGAACACGCCAGCGCTTATATGGTTTTGGGGGAGGCGCTGGTGGCAAAACAGGATGTGAAGCAGGGAATCGCGGCGCTGGAAACTTCACGGAAACTGAAGCCGGACACGGTGAGGACGCATTGGGATTTACTGCGGGCGTACAGCTCGGCGGGCAGGGCAGAGGATGCCAAGTTGGAAAAAGAGGAGATCGAGAGGCTGCGACGCCCTGATGCACAACAATAAGAAAAGGAGCGGAGGAATTTGGCGGAGGCTTTTTGTTTTTGGGGTGGGGCTGTTCGTTGTTGTATTTGCTGCTTTGATTTGCCGCGGAGTAGGTCCTTTGGCGGCTGAAAAATCGCCCATTCACTTTTTATTCCGGCCGATTGCGTTTTCGCTGGATAGCTGCGAGACGCCGCAAAGGCATGCTCCGGAAACGATGGCGGGGGGAGTGGCGGTATTCGATTACGATAACGACGGAAATCTGGATATTTTTTTCACGAATGGCGCGGACATCCATACGCTGAAAAAGGATTCGCAAAAATATTGGAACCGGCTGTTCCGGAACAATGGAGATGGAACGTTTACGGACGTGACGGAGAAAGCGGGGCTGGCCGGTACGGGGTATGACACCGGGGTGGCCATCGGGGATTACGACAATGATGGGCACGAAGATATTTTTGTGGCGGGCGTGTATCGCAACACGCTGTACCACAACAATGGGGATGGAACGTTTACGGATGTAACGGAAAAGGCGGGGCTGGCGGGGATCGACAAAAAGTATGGGCCGCTGTGGTCGGTGGGCGCAGTGTGGGTGGACGTGAACAATGATGGCCTGCTGGATTTATTTGTCGTGGACTACATGCAATGGGATGTGAACAAAGAGCCGCCGTGTACGTTTGGAGGAAAGCCGGAGTATTGCCATCCGAAATTCTACAAAGAGACGCCGAACCGGCTGTATTTGAACAAAGGTGATGGCACATTCACGGATGTTTCGGAATCGTCGGGAATCCGCGCGCTTCTTGGTAAGGGCATGTCCGCATCGGTTGCGGATTACGACGGCGACGGATTGCCGGACATTTTTGTGACCAACGATAAACTGTTCAATTTTCTGTTTCACAATAAGGGCAACGCGAAATTCGAAGAGGTTGGGTTTGAAACGGGAGTAGCGTTGCCGGAACATGGGAACCTGATTTCGGGAATGGGATCGGATTTTCGCGACGTGAACAACGATGGGTTTCCAGATATTTCGTTGGTGGCGCTGGCGGATGAGACGTTTCCGCTGTATCTCAACAATGGAAAAGGCGGGTTCACGGAAGTAACGGGCAAGAGCGGGATGTCTGTGCTGAGTCATCCGATGGCGGGATATAGCCCGAATATCGCCGATTTCGATAACGACGGATGGAAAGATATTTTTGTGAGCCGCGGGGACGTGCAGTCGGAGGCGATGTCGGGGCGCAGCGTGATCGACCAGCCCAACACGGTGTTTCGGAACTTGGGGGAAAGCAAGTGGGCGGCGCTGACGGAAGAGGCTGGATTTACGGCACAGCCTGCGCGGCGGCACCGGGGCTCGGCGTTTGGCGATTTGAATCATGATGGGAAACTGGACGTGGCAGTGACGGCATTGAGCGCTCCGGCGGAAGTGTGGATGAACGATAGTCCGGATGGCAATCACTGGCTGGAACTGGCGCTGCAGGGGACGAAAAGCAACCGCAACGGAATTGGCGCGAGCATCCGGGTGAGCGCGGGAGGGCAGGTGCAGTACAACCACGTGACCACGGCGTCGGGGTATGCGTCGAGCAGCGCGGGGCCGGTACATTTTGGGTTGGGGGCGGCGAAGATGGCGGAGGAGATAGAAATTCGTTGGCCATCAGGGACGGTACAGAGGATGAAGAATGTGGCGGGGGATCGTGTGGTTCGAGTGGTGGAGGGGAAGTAGGGGTTGGGGCGGAACTGGGGAAGAAAATGCCAACGGAGGACGCGGAGAAGCGCAGAGAGAGTGAGGCAAGACGCAGGGATCGAAGAGGGATCCCTCGCGATGCTCGGGATGACGGGTGGTGGGAATGGTGTTGGTTGGGGCAGCGGCGTGAAGCCCGATGTTACTGAGGTTCGCGCCGGTCTAAAGACCGGCCACTACACAGGCAAAGAGGATCGCGGCAAGACGCAGGGATTGAAGAGGGATCCCTCGCTGCGAAGACTTCGCCCGGGATGACAAATTTTCTTCTAGATCATTACATTGTGCGGACATGGGGCGCAGCATGCTGCGCCCCTACGCGGAATGGCGTTGGCGGAGATGGGCGAGATGAAGTGCGAAAGAGCACAGGCAGGAGTGCCTGTGCAACGTGAGGGATGCGGGTTAGGGGGTTGGCGTGGGGGCGCCTTTGCGGGCTTTTTCGTTTAGCTTTAGGACTGCGGCTCGTTCGCGCTCGCTTTCGGGCTTGAGGTTCATGCGGGCGTAGAGGGCTGCGAGTTGCACGTGGACTTCGAGAAAATCGGGCCAGTCGCGTTCGAGTTGTTCGAAGCGCTGGCGGGCTTGTTCCAATTTGCCGGTAGCGGCTTCCACAGCGGCCAGCTGAAAGCGGGATTCGGGCGCGGAGGGGCGGAGTTGCCAGGCGCGTTGCACGTAAGGTGCAGCTTCGTCGGGTTTGCCTTCGCTGCGCAGGAGGCTACCCAAGTGGAGATTGGCCTGGTAATCGTCGGGGTCCAATTGCAGCGCGCGCAGGAACGCTTGCTTTGCGCCGGGGGCGTCTTCGTTGTGGAGGAGCGTTTGCCCATAGAGAGACCACGCTTCGGGGATTTTGGGATTGAGGTCGATGGCTTTGCGTAAGGTGAGGGCGGCGGTTTTGTAATCGCCGAAAGCAAACTGAGCTTCGCCGAGCAAAAGATTGGCTTCGGCGGAGTCGCCTTTTTTCAGAATGCGGTCGATGACCTGCTCGCCTTGCGCGATTTGACCTTCGCGGATCAGCGCGGTGCCGAGGGCATAATCGACGGTGAGGTCGTCGGGGTCGGCCTGATGGATTGGCGTGAGGAGCGCAACGGCATCGCTGTTTTTGCCCAAACGGAGATAGCAGTCCGCGAGTAGATAGAGAGCCTGGCGGTTTTCGGGCTGCTGTTGGTGAAGGGTTTGCAATTCGGCGGCGGCTTTCTCGAAGGCACCTTGTTTGTACCAGGCGAGCGCGAGGTCCAAGCGGACGGTGAGGTTGTTGGGATCGCGTTTCAGGGCTTCGTTATATTGGGTGATCGCTTCGGCGTAGCGGCCCTGATGGACCAACGCGACGCCAAGGTCGGTGCGCGCTTCGATGGAATCGGGACGAAGCTGGACGACTTGCTGGTACAGCGAGATGGCTTGGGAAATGTCGCCGCGCTCGTAGGCGGCGGTGGCGTCCTTATAGAGCTGGTCTGGAGATTGTTGCGCTGGGCAGGGGAGGGAAAGAGCGAAGAGCGCGAGAGCGAGGCGGATGTTGGGGCGGGGGGCGCTCATGATGTGCAATTATTGCGGATTGGTGGGGGGAAATCCATGCGCGGGGGTTAACGACGGGCCGGGGTGTCACGCCTACGGCGCTCGTGGTGGTGGGAGCTTGGTACCCAGCCCTTGCAGGCTGGGCTAATTTTGTTTCGCGCCTGACGGCGCTAAGAAAAGGCTCGGAGTTACGCAGAGTTCGCAGAGGAGCGCAGAGGACGCTGAGGAAGAGGGGAATCGGCGATAGACTGCGAGTAGATTCAGAGTGGCAGTTTCGGGAGTGACCGTGCGGACAAGACATTTTTTTGTTGTGGTGTTGTGTTTGGTGGGCGCAGCGGGTTTGCGGGCGCAACAATATAGGTATCCCTTCCAGAATCCGAATTTGCCGATCGAGGAAAGGATCGACAATATTCTGGAGTTGATGACGATGGAAGAGAAGATTGCGGCGCTGAGCACGGACCCGAGTGTGCCGCGACTGGGAATCCAAGGGTCGTCGCACATTGAGGGATTGCACGGAGTGGCGCTGGGCGGGCCGGGGGGATGGGGCGGTCGCGGGCTGGAACCACTACCGACGACGCAGTTCCCGCAATCGGTGGGATTGGGTGAGACGTGGGATCCGGATTTGTTGCGACAAGTGGCGGCAATCGAAGGCTACGAAGCGCGGTACACGTTCAACACCGACACGCACTACACCGTGAATTCACGCGGGGATAAGCGGCGTCCGGTAGGCATCGTGATTCGCGCGCCCAATGCAGATTTGGCGCGAGACCCGCGGTGGGGCCGAAGCGAAGAATCGTACGGGGAAGATCCGTACCTGACGGGGATGCTGGCGGCGGCGTTTGCGAAAGGATTGCAAGGCGATGATGCGAGGTATTGGCTATCGGCTTCGCTGATGAAACATTTTCTGGCCAACAGCAACGAGAACCTGAGGGACGAATCGTCTTCTAATTTCGACGAGCGGCTGCTGCGCGAATATTATTCGGTGCCATTTCGCATGGGAGTGGAGGAAGGAGGCTCGCGAGCGTACATGGCGTCGTACAACGCGCGGAATGGAGTGCCGATGACGGTGAATCCCATCCTGAAAGATATAACCATCCGCGAGTGGGGGCAGGACGGGATTATTTGCACGGACGCGGGGGCGCTGACGAATCTGGTGACCCGGCACAAATATTATCCGGACATGGAGGAAGCCGCGGCGGGAGCGATTCACGCGGGAATCAACCAGTTTCTGGACGATTACCGAGCAGGGGTCAGAGGGGCGGTCGAGAAAAAGCTGGTGAATCCGGCGGAGATTGACGACAACTTGCGCGGAGTGTACCGGGTGATGATCCGGCTGGGACTGCTCGATCCGCCGGAGTTGGTTGCGTACAACAAGATTAAAGGCGAGGGGCCGGTGTGGGACAACGCGGAGCACAAGGCGATGGCGCGGAAGGCGACGCTGGAATCGATTGTGCTGCTGAAGAATGCGGATCAATTTCTGCCGCTGGAGAAGGGCAAAGTAAAGTCGGTGGCGGTGATTGGGCCGTATGCGGATATTGTGGCGCTCGATTGGTATAGCGGCACGCCGAAATACGCGGTGAGCGCGCTGGAAGGAATCAAAAGCAAGCTGGGCAGCGGAGTGGAAGTGAAGTTCGCTCACGATAATACTGATGATGCGGCGGTCAAGATTGCGCGCGGGGCAGATGTGGCGATTGTGGTGGTGGGGAATCATCCGACGTGCAACGCGGGATGGGCCAAGTGCCCGTTGCCAAGCGATGGGAAAGAAGCGATCGACCGGCAATCGATCACGCTGGAGCAAGAAGAGTTGGCGAAGCAGGTGTACGCCGCCAATCCGCGGACGGTGGTGGCGCTGATTGCGAGTTTTCCGTTTGCGATTCAGTGGACGCAAGAGCATGTACCGGCCATCGTGCATATGGCGCACAACAGTCAGGAGGAGGGAAATGCGCTGGCGGATGCGCTGTTTGGCGACTACAACCCCGGTGGACGTCTGGTAACGACGTGGCCTGCGTCGTTGGAGCAGTTGCCACCGATGATGGACTACGACATTCGGCATGGGCGGACTTATATGTATTTCAAAGGGCAGCCGCTGTATCCGTTCGGGTATGGATTGAGTTACACGACGTTCGAATACTCGAATTTGAGGACAAGTGCGCCGGAGTTGGGGAAGGGGGGCGGCATTACGGTGAGCGTGGATGTGCGCAACACCGGCGCGCGTGCTGGAGACGAGGTTGTGCAGATGTACGTGGCGCACGAAGGATCAATGGTGGAACGGCCTGTGCGGGAGTTGAAGGGTTTTCAGCGGATTCACCTGGCGGCGGGAAAGAAAGCGACGGTGAAGCTGCCGTTGAAGGCGAGGGATTTGGCGTACTGGAGCGTGGAGAAAGGCGCGTGGGAAGTGGAGCGGGACCAGGTGAAGATTCTAGTGGGGAGTTCGTCGGCGGATGTTCGGTTGAAGACGAGTGTAAGAGTGAGGCCGTAAGGACGGGAAGCGAAAGGCTCGGAGTTACGCAGAGTTCGCTGAGGAGCGCAGAAGGCGCTGAGAAAGCCGCCAGAGGATATGGGAGAGAAAGGTGCCGGTCTAAAGGCCGGCCACTACACAAACGAAAAGGATTGGTGCAAGACGCGGGGAGGGAAGAGGGATCCCTCGCGGAGCTCGAGATAACGAAGTGTGAAAGCGCATACGTTGCGGGCGGCTATTCTTCGCGTAGAGCTTGCGTGGGATCGACTTGGGTGGCACGGCGGGCGGGGAGAAAGCTTGCGGCGAACGCAACCAGGCAAAGGAATATCGACGAGGCGGCAATAATGCCGGGATCGGCAGGGCTGATGCCGGTGAGCATGCCGGCGACGACCTTGCGGGTTGCCAACGCGGCAGCCATGCCGGTCAGGACGCCACCGAAGGCGAGCAGCATGCCGCGGCGCACGATCATTGCGAGAACGTTGAACGGTTCGGCGCCCAGCGCCATGCGGATGCCGATCTCGTGGGTGCGCTGGGTTACCGCGTAGGCCATTACGCTGTATAAACCAGTGGCCGCCAACGCCAGCGCGAGCGCGCCGAGGAAGGTAAGCAAGAGCGCGGCGATGCGTTGGGCAAACAACGGACCTTCAATGTAGGTGACCAGCTTCATCGGATGCACGATCAGGATGGCGGGATCGACCTCGGCGGCCTCTCGCCGAAGCGCGGCAACCACGGTTAAAGGATCGCTGCTGGTGGTGCGAGCGAAAAAGGCGACGCCGACTCCCTGTGGCGGCAGGCCAACCTGGGGAATAGGTGCGTAGAAGAACGGGCGGGGCGGCTCAGTGAGGTAGTAATACTTGGTGTCGCGTGACACGCCCACAACCGTCCGCCATTGGTCTCCGCAGAAGATTCTGCGTCCGATGGCGCTGCGGCCCGCGTAGTAGCGCTGTTCGAATGCCTGGTTCACGATGATGACGGGAGCGTTGGTGGCATCATCGCGGGCGTCGAATTCGCGGCCAGCGGCAAGGGGCATTCGTAGGGTGGCGAAGTATCCCGGCGACACAATTGCACGCGGCATGCTTAGGTCTTCACCGGGAGCGGGCGTGTACCCGTCGATGGTCAAATCCGAGGTTGGCCCCAGACCAAATCCCAGAGGAATCAAGTCGGCGAAGGTGGCATCGGTCACGCCCGGCAATTGCTGAACGCGCTGGCGGAGGCGCTCAAAGACTTGCCTCTGCTGTTGCTCGGAGGCCTGCTCGGCCAGATAAGCGCGCCATAACAGGACGTTCTTAGGATTAAATCCCGGATTGAGGGAGCGCGCGTTTTGGAAACTGCGAGTGAACAGTCCGGCGCCAACCAGTCCCACCATGGCCAAGCCCACTTCGACGATCACAAAGAGGTCGCGAAGGCGATGCGTGCGGGAACCAGCGGTGGAGCTACGGCCGCTTTCCTTGAGGGTTTCGATCAAAGAGCCGTGAATGGCATGCCAAGCTGGCGTGATTCCGGCCAGCAAAGCTGCCGCGAGACAAACCAAGATGGTGAAGGCCGCGACTTGGCGATTCAGGGTGATGTCCAGGCGAAATGTAAGGCCCATGTCCGGCATGACGTAGGTAAGCGTGTCCATGAGCCAGAGTGACAGTGGCAGGCTGGCCACGGCGGCCAGTAAGGCGAGCAGCAGCGTTTCTGTGAGTAGCTGGCGCAGCACGCGAGTCGCTCCGGCGCCCATGGACATGCGGATGGCGATCTCGCGCTGGCGCGCGGCGGATCGCGCGAGCAGCAGGTTCGAAACATTCACGCAAGAGATCGCGAGGACCAGGAGCGAGGTTGCCATGAGGATGCGCAGCGGAGCGCCGAGGAAGGCCTGCACGCCAGCGCTGGCTTGGCTTTCTGGAAGGAGTTTGACGCCCATATGCCGGTTGGTGTCCGGGTAGGTGCGCTCCAACTCTTGGGCGAGCGATTGCAGTTCGCCATTCGCCTGCGCCAGGGTGGCGCCTTGCTTGAGCCGGGCAAATGACTGCCATGGCCGACAGCCGCGGTCTGTGATGCAACCCGAATTGATGGCGCCGAGTGCCGCGCCGGTGGTGAGCGGAACCCACAAATCGGCATTGATGCCGCGGATGGAGCCTTCGAACTCCGGCGCGGTCACGCCGATTAGGGTGAGGTCGTGGCCGTTGACGCGGATGGTGCGGCCTACCATCGAAGAATCGGCGTGAAAATAATTGCGCCAGAAGCGATCGCCGATTACGACGGCGGGATACGAGCCGACTTGGTCGTCGAACTCCTTGGCTTGGAACAAGCGCCCGAGTTCCGGGCGAACGCCGAGGATCTCGAAGTAGTCGGAGGCCACGGCTTCGCCGAGGACACGCTCGGCGTGATCGAGTGGACCGACAAAGAAAGGAAGGAGATCCCAGGAGACGGTGATGCCGTCGAGGGAGTTGGAGTGATCGCGATAGTCGCGGTAATCGAGGACGGAGATGTTGTGGCCTTCGCCGGAGCGCTCATTGCTTTCAACGGCGACGAGACGTCCGGAGGCGTGAGTGCCAGGGAGGGGACTGAGAAGTACGGCGTGAATCCAACTGAAGACAGTGGTATTGGCAGCAATGCCGAGCGCCAAGGTAAGAATGGTGAAGGCGGCGAAGCCAGGGCTATTGCGTAGCATGCGCCAACCGAAACGGAAGTCATGCCAAAGCAATCGCATGGGTTTATTGGCATCAAGGGAGCACGCCGGTAGCCAGACGCAAGCCATTGATATTCGGTGGGATGGGCCAGTTGAGGTGGGTGAAATGGCGATGGTTGCTGCGTCAGAGGGCACGACGGCGGGTGAAGGTTGCGGTGCGTCGAACTTCTTGCGAGACAAGTTAAGATAGCGGCGTGGACACGAATCATTGGCTGCTTGAGCCCTACTAGGAGTTGCGTGAGGCGCGTGGTTGCGGGAACGCGTTTTTCGAGGGCGAAGAGGAGCCGTGCATCCAAAAGGCTAAGAGTTACGCTGAGTTCGCAGAGGAGCGCAGAGAGCGCTGAGGGATTGAGGCAAGACGCACAGAACGAAGAGGGATCCCTCGCGTTGCTCGGGATGACGGTTTCTTCTTGAGAAACCAGAGCGTAAAACCGGACCCACCCTTGCAAGAGACGCAAGGATGGGGCACCCTGCACCCAAAAGGCTAAGAGTTACGCTGAGTTCGCTGAGTTCGCTGAGTTCGCTGAGGAACGCAGAGGGCGCAGAGAGTGCAAAGCCAAGACGCCAGGGATCGATGTCCCGCGCTACAATCATTCCTCGGATTGCTGAGACTGAAAGGGTCGGAGATCGGAGAATCGCATTCCGAATCGCAGGGCAAGACGGATTTTGTGATTTCGCGTTACAATAATGGCTCGGACTTTGATTCGCAATGCGGCCAGTAAGAGGAAGGCGCGAAGGCGCGGTTCTTGGAAGCCTTCCTGCGTAATTGGTTGCAGTAAATCCCGGAGTGGCGGAACTGGCAGACGCAGCAGACTCAAAATCTGCCGGGGATCACTCCCCGTGTGGGTTCGACTCCCTCCTCCGGGACCAGACTTTTTCCCAGTAACAATTGAAACGGTGGAGGCGTAAAGGCACTGCTGCGCGTGGGCGCAAGAGCACGAAGAGGGTCCCTCGCTGCGAAGACTCCGCTCGGGATGACGGATTTGATTTTGATTTACAGATGATCGTGCGGACTTGGGGCGCAGCATGCTGCGCCCCTACGCGGAAACCGCGCCATGCGAAACCGTACCTTGCGTTTGCGATGGATGAGGGATGGTGTTGAAAGGAAGGCTAGGAGTTACGCGGAGGGCGGGGAGGAGGCCGGGTTCAAGTGGCGCGGCGAGGGCGGTCTGACACTTGGGCGCGCGCGGGTCACGCAGAAGGACTATACTCGCGATAACTAAGGAGCCATTGTGGGGCACCACATCGCTCGACATCATCACTGGCGGCGACTGGCTGAATACGATTATCTAGAAATGCGATATGGGAAGAAGACCAGACGGCAGGTCTTCTGGACAGTGACGACACTGGTGGTCCTTTTAATCGGCAGCATCGTCGTGATCACCACGAGCGAAACCGATGCTCAGAGGAAAGACAGGATTCAAGCGCAGCAAGCAGCAATAGTGCGCATCGCATGTGAATTCGGTGAGCGAGTGTGCGCGGCGGCGAAGGAGGACACGCGAAAAGTGGCCTGCCGACTTTACCCCGAAGATTGCCCTTTCAAAGATTGAAATTAAAACAAGTTCCCGATGCCTCTGGTAACTGCGTTTGCCAAAATTCGTAGTAGAACGGCCACTCCACAAGCTTTTGATGCCTCAGGATGACAAAGTGAGGGGTTGCTGGGGAAGGGTCGGAATTACGCAGAGTTCGCTGAGGGGCGCAGACGGCACTGAGAGCTACGCGGACTGCGCTCGGGATGACAGTTTCTTTTTAAGCGAACCAGAGCGAAAGACCAGACCCACCTTTGCCAAAGGCGCAAGGATGGGGCACCCGCAAAACCGAACCTCACTG